>Ga0101944_10003332_pt1 | contig 22800 bp, 26 predicted proteins | sample DewCreD2012metaG_FD_75245 | JGI IMG/M metagenome (GOLD analysis project Ga0101944, IMG submission 75245) | Hot spring sediment bacterial and archeal communities from British Columbia, Canada, to study Microbial Dark Matter (Phase II) - Dewar... ... | reverse complement strand
TGGTGGTACGGCGCGCATGCATGCATCCCCTGAATATGGTGTTACCGATGCCTGGAACCGGCTCTATGATGCCGCCAATGTGGTTGTGTGCGATGCCAGCTGCTTCACCACCGGCTGCGAAAAGAATCCGACGCTTACCGCGATGGCCTTGGCCAGCCGCGCGGCGGAGCGGCTGATGTATGACCTGAAGGCAGGGTAAGCGAGTGCAATATCGAGCGCTTGGCAAGACGGGATTGACTGTATCCGAGATTGGCTTCGGTGGTTCACGCATTGGCGGGGTCTTCGCGGATACAGGCGGGTCGCAGGCTGTCAAACGGCTGCTGCATGCCGCGCTCGATGCCGGCATCAACTTCTTCGACACGGCCGATATGTACGCACAGGGCGAGAGCGAGTCGCTGATGGGAGCGGCCTTCGCGGATCGGCGCGACAGGGTCATCCTTGCGACCAAGGGAGGGTACCGGCTGCCTGCGCAGGCCCGCGCCGCCGGCAAGGCCAAACCACTGCTGCGCCCCCTCGTGCGGCTGCTGAAGCTGAAGCGCAAACAGGCGGCCCCGAAGGTGGTGAAGGGGACGCTGACCCAGAGCTTCAACCCCGCAGTGCTGATGCAGGCCCTGGAGGGCAGCCTAAGAAGGCTGCGCACGGACGTTGTGGACGTATACCAGCTGCACAGCCCTCCGGGACCTGTCCTCGAGTCCGGCGAATTCGTGGAGACCCTGGAAAAAATGCGGCAGGCAGGCAAGGTGCGGCACTACGGGGTGGCGTGCGACACGGTCGACCAGGCGCGCATCTGCCTGAGGTATCCGGAGGTCTCCACCTTGCAGTTTCCGTTTGGGCTGCTGGACCTTGAGGCGCTGGACGGATTCCTGGCGGAGGCATCCGCGAGAAACGTGGGCCTCATCGCGCGCGGCTGCTTCGGAGGAGGTCTGCTGAAGTCGGGCATTCCGGAAGAGGAGTTGAAGAAGTTGAACGTCAAGTTGCCGCGCGTGCTCGCCATTCGCCAGACAGCGGCCGAAATGGGCCGCTCCGTGCTGGACGTGGCGCTGCACTTCGTGCTGGCGCGACAGGAAGTGAGCACGACCCTCCTGGGCATGCGTACCGCCGACCACCTGGCCAGTAATCTGGAGCTCTACGCGGCGCCGGCCCTGAAAGCCGATCAGGTGGCCGCACTGGCGGCCCGTGGCGCCGACCCGATCGTCTCGGCGTTCCGTCCCACCTACAACATGGCGGTGAACCTCGTGGCCCCGGGCGTGGAGGAGGCGCGGCGGCTGTGGGCGCGGCTGGTGCGCGAGCGCTTCGGCGCCGACGACCAGGTCGCGCGGCTGCGCTTCCACACCCAGACCGGCGGCGTCACGCTGCAGGCGCAGCAGCCGCTCACGAACGTGGTGCGCGTCACGGTGCAGGCGCTCGCCGCGGTGCTCGGTGGCACGCAGTCGCTGCACACGAACGGCTACGACGAGGCGCTGGCGCTGCCCTCCCGCGACGCCGCGACGCTCGCCCTGCGCACCCAGCAGGTGCTCGGCCACGAGTCCGGCGTCGCCGACGTGGTGGACCCGCTGGGCGGGAGCTGGTACGTGGAGCACCTCACCGACCGGCTCGAGGCGGAGGCGCGCGCGCTGATCGCCGAGGTGGACGGCCTCGGCGGGGCCGCCGCGGCGATCGAGGCGGGGTTCTTCCAGGAGGCGATCGCCGAGAGCGCCTGGCGCCTCCAGCAGGCGCAGGAGCGCGGCGAGCTGGTGGTGGTGGGCGTCAACCGCTTCACGCAGGCGGAGCCGCCCCCGCGCATCGAGGCGCCCGACTACCCGGAACTCGAGGCGCGCCAGCGTGCCCGGCTCGCCGCGACGCGCGCCGCCCGCGACGGGGCGCGCGTGGCGGCCACCCTCGCCGCGGTGGGCGCCGCCGCCGCCGGGACGACGCCGCTGGTGCCGCCGATCATCGAGGCGGTGCGGGCCCGCGCCACGCTGGGGGAGATCAGCGACGTGCTCCGCGAGGCGTGGGGGGTCTACCGGCCCGGCCGGCCCCGCTTGTAGGCCGTGGCCGGTCACGCTAAGTTCTTGGTTTGTCTTGTTTTGCGGGATGGTACTGATGCCGACCTACGAATACCTCTGCGAGCGCGGGCACGAGTTCGAGCTGTTCCAGAAGATCACCGCCAGGCCGACGGCGCACTGCCCGAGCTGCGGCGCGCCGGCGGCGCGCAAGATCTCCGCTGGCGCGGGGCTCGTCTTCAAGGGCAGCGGGTTCTACATCACGGACTACGGCAAGGACGGGAAGGGGCCGCGGAAGGGCGAGGGGAGCACGGCGGCGCCGGCGAAGGCCGACGCGCCCGCGGCCAAGCCCGCCGCCGACCGGGCACCCGCGAAGAAGCCCGGGACCGGCGCCGGTGACTGAGGCGCTCACGGCCGAGGGCGTGCTCGAGCGCGCCCTCGGGGCGATCGCGGCCGAGAACGGCGCGGGCGTGGGCTTCGTGCTCGAGCGCCCGCGCGACACCGGGCACGGCGACCTCGCGACCAACCTGGCGATGGCGCTCGCGCGCGCGCAGCGCCGCAACCCGCGCGAGCTCGCGCAGCAGGTGAAGGCGCAGCTCGAGGCGCGGCTCCCGGCCGGGGTGGTGTCGCGGATCGAGATCGCCGGCCCGGGCTTCATCAACTTCTGGCTCGCCGAGGACCAGCTCGTCGCGCTCCACCGGCGGATCCTCGCCGAGGGGGCCGCGTTCGGCCGCAGCGCCGTCGGCGCCGGCCGCCGCATCAACCTGGAGTTCGTCTCCGCGAACCCGACCGGCCCGCTGCACGTGGGCCACGGCCGGGGCGCCGCGCTCGGCGACGCGATCGCGACGCTGCTCGAGTGGACCGGCCACGACGTCACGCGCGAGTTCTACATCAACGACGCCGGGGCGCAGATCGACCGCGTCGCCGAGTCGCTCTGGGCGCGCGTGCAGGAGGCGGCGGGCCGCCCGGCCGCGATCCCCGAGGGGGGCTACCACGGCGAGTACCTGCGCGAGAACGCGCGCGAGGTGCTCGCCTCGCAGGGCGCGGCGTTCGCCGACCTGCCGCGGGAGGAGGGGCTCCGGCGCTGCCGCGCCCTCGCGCTCGCCATGCAGCGGGTGGACCAGGACCGCGACCTCGCCACCTTCGGCGTGCGCTTCGACGTGCTCACCTCGGAGCAGGCGCTCTACGACCAGGGCAAGGTGGCCGCCGCGCTCGCCCTCCTCGCGGCGCGCGGCCTGACCTACGAGCGGGACGGCGCGCTCTGGCTGCGCAGCTCGGACTTCGGCGACGACAAGGACCGCGTGCTGCGCAAGCAGGACGGGAGCTTCACCTACCTCGTCCCCGACATCGCCTACCACGTGGACAAGCACGAGCGCGGCTTCGCCGAGGCGATCGACGTGTGGGGCGCCGACCACCACGGCTACGTGCCGCGGATGCGGGCGGTGCTCCGGGCGCTCGGCTACCCCGACGACTTCCTCAGCGTCACGATCGTGCAGCTCGTGAAGGTGGTGAAGGGCGGCGAGGAGGTGCGCATGTCGAAGCGCGCCGGCGACTTCGTCACCCTGCGCGACCTCGTCGAGGAGGTCGGCACCGACGCGGCGCGCTACTTCTTCCTGCGCCGCCGCGGCGACTCGCACCTCGTCTTCGACGTGGACCTCGCGAAGCGGCAGACCGACGAGAACCCGGTCTTCTACGTGCAGATGGCGCACGCGCGGCTGTCGGGGATCTTCCGCACCGCCGGGGTGGAGCCCGCCAGCGTGGAGGGCGCGCTCGAGCCCGAGCACCTGCCGGCGGCCGAGGACCTCGAGCTCCTGAAGCAGCTGGGCAAGCTGCCCGAGACGATCGCGCGGGCCGCGATGGAGCACGAGCCCCACCGCGTCGCCGGCTACCTCGAGGAGCTCGCGACCGCCATCCACGGCTGGTACCACCGCACGCGCACCGTCGGGGAGCCGGCTCCCGTAGAGCGCAACCGCCTGCGCCTCGCCCGCGCCGCCCGCCAGGTGCTCGCCAACGGGCTGGCCGTGCTCGGCGTCTCCGCCCCCGACCGGATGTGACCCCATGAGCCTGCTCGTCGTCGGCAGCATCGCGCTCGACTCGATCTACACCCCCTTCGGCGAGACCGCCGACGCCCTCGGCGGGTCGGCGACCTACTTCAGCGTCGCCGCGTCGCTGCTGTCGCCGGTGCAGGTCGTCGGCGTCGTGGGCAGCGACTACCCGCTCGGCGAGCTCGAGCGGCTCGCCGCGCGCGGGATCGACTTCGGCGGCGTGGAGCGCGCGGAGGGCGAGAGCTTCCGGTGGAAGGGGAAGTACTCCTACGACCTCCAGCACCGCGAGACGCTGGAGACGCGGCTCGGCGTCTTCGCGTCGTTCTCGCCCCGGCTGCCGCCCGCCTTCCGGCAGGCGCGCTACCTCTTCCTCGGCAACATCGACCCCGAGCTCCAGCTGCGGGTGCTGCGCGACACCGGGCGGCCCGACCTCGTCGCCTGCGACACCATGAACTACTGGATCCAGGGCAAGCGCGACGCGCTGCTGGCGCTCCTGCGGCACGTGGACCTGCTGATGCTGAACGACAGCGAGGCGCGCGAGCTCTCGGGCGACTGGAACGTGCACCGCGCGGCGCGCTGGATCCTGGCGAACGGCCCGAAGCGGCTCGTGATCAAGCAGGGCGAGTACGGGGCGCTGCTCCTCGAGCCGGGGCGCACCTTCTACGTGCCGGCGTTCCCGCTCGAGGAGGTCTTCGACCCGACGGGCGCGGGCGACGCGTTCGCGGGCGGCTTCATGGGCTACCTCGCGCGCACCGGCGACCTCTCGAGCGACAACCTGCGGCGGGCGATGGTCTACGGGGCCGTCATGGGCTCGTACGCCGTGTCCGCGTTCAGCATCCGCGGCTTCGACGGGGTGACGGTGAACGACGTGAACGGGCGCGCCCGGCAGTTCCGCGAGCTGACCGCGGTGACCATGGCGGAGCCCGTCGCATGAGCGAGACGCGCGCGAGGGCGTACGCGGCGGCGGGGGTGGACCTCGCCGCGGCGGAGGAGGCGAAGGACCGCATCGCCGCCCTGGTGGCGAGCACCCGCACCCCCCTCGCCGTCGGCGCGATCGGTGCGTTCGGCGGGATGGTGCGGGTGCCGGCGGGGATGCGGCGGCCGGTGCTGGTGATGAGCACCGACGGCGTGGGCACCAAGGTGCTGGTGGCGCTCGCCGCCGGCCGGCTCGACACCGTCGGCGAGGACCTCGTCAACCACGGCATCAACGACATCCTGGTGCACGCGGCGCGCCCGATCGCGTTCATGGACTACGTGGCCGGCCACCGGCTCACGGCGCCGCAGGTCGCGGCGATCGTGGAGGGCGTGGCGCGCGGGTGCCGGGCGCACGGGATCACGCTGGCCGGGGGCGAGACGGCGCAGATGCCGGGGCTCTACGCCGAGGGCACCTTCGATCTCGCCGGGACGATCGTCGGCGTGGTGGAGGAGGACGAGGCGCTCCACGGCGACCGGATCCGCCCGGGCGACGTGACCCTCGGCTACGCCTCCACGGGGCTGCACACCAACGGCTACACCCTCGCCCGGCGCGTGCTCTTCGAGCAGGCGCGGCTCGGGCTCGGCGACCTCCTGCCTGGCACCACCACGACGGTGGCCGACGCGCTGCTCGCGGTGCACCGCAGCTACGGGCCGGCGCTCGCGCCGGTGCTGGGGCAGGTGCACGGCCTCGCGCACATCACGGGGGGCGGCCTCGCGGGGAACCTCGTGCGCGTGCTCCCCGAGGGGTGCGCCGTGACGCTCGACCCCGCGGCGTGGGCGTGGCCGCCGCTCTTCCGGTTCCTGCAGTCGGCCGGCGACCTCTCGCTGGCGGAGATGCGCGAGGTCTTCAACCTCGGCATCGGCATGGTCGCGGTGCTGCCGCCGTCGGCGGTGCCGGCCGCGCGGGCCGCCGCGGAGGCGGCCGGCGTCGCCACCTGGCCGATCGGCACCGTCACCGCGGGTCCGCGCGGCGTCGGCTTCGCCGACTGACGCGGATGGACGAGCGGGAGGCGATGCGGCGCGCGCTCGACCTCGCGTGGCGCGGCTGGGGCCGCGTGGCGCCGAACCCCCTCGTCGGCGCCGTGGTGCTGCGCGACGGCGCCGTGGCCGGCGAGGGGTGGCACGCGGAGTACGGGCAGGCGCACGCGGAGCCGGTGGCCCTCGCCGCCGCGGGCGACCGCGCGCGGGGCGCCACCCTCGTCGTCTCCCTCGAGCCGTGCAACCACCGGGGCAAGCAGCCGCCGTGCACCGACGCGATCCTCGCGAGCGGCGTGGCACGCGTCGTGGCGGCGCTCGCCGACCCGAACCCGGTCGCCGCGGGCGGCGCCGGGCGACTGCGCGCCGCGGGGCTCGCGGTGGAGGTCGGGCTGCTGGCCGACGAGGCCCGCGCGCAGAACGCGGCGTTCGTCCACGCGGTGCGGTCGCCGGGCCGGCCGTGGGTCGCCCTCAAGCTCGCCACCTCGCTCGACTTCCGCATCGCCGACGCGTCGCGCCGCGCGGGCTGGGTGTCGGGGGAGGCGGCGCGGGCGTGGGTGCACTGGCTCCGCGCCGGCTTCGACGCCATCGCGGTGGGGAGCGCCACCGCCGCGACGGACGACCCCGCGCTCACCGTCCGCGGCTCCGTGCGGCCGCGCCGGCCGCCCCGGCGCGTGGTCTTCTCGCGCTCCGGCGACCTCGCGCCGGACCGCCGGCTGGTGCGGACGGCGCGGGAGGTGCCCACGCTGCTCGTGGCGGAGCGGCGCCCGGCGCACGCCGAGGCGCTCGAGGCTCAGGGGGTGGCGCTGGTGCACGCGACGGGGCTCGCGGCGCAGCTCGCGGCGCTCGCCGCGCACGGGGTGGGCTCGCTGCTCGTGGAAGGGGGAGGCCGGCTCGCGGGGGCCTTCCTCGACGCGGGGCTGGTGGACCGCTTCTACTGGGTGCAGAGCCCCGTCTGGCTCGGCGACGCCGGCGTCCCCGCGGTCGCGGGGCTGCGCGGCGGCCCGCTCGCCGACGCGGCGCGCTGGCGCGTGACGGAGCGGCGCGCGCTCGGCGACGACACGCTGCTCGTGCTCGACCGGGCCTGATGTTCACCGGGATCATCACCGCGGTCGGCGAGGTCCGGCGCGTCGAGGCGGTGGACGGCGGCCGCGAGCTCGACATCGCCGCCCCGTGGACCGACCTCGTCCCGGGCGAGAGCATCGCCGTGGACGGCGCCTGCCTCACCGTGGCCGCGACGGGTGACGGCTGGTTCCGGGTGCACGCCGTCGCCACGACCCTCGACCGCACCACCTTCGGGACCCATGCGCCGGGCCGGCGGGTAAACCTCGAGCGGGCGCTCGCCGTGGGCGACCGCCTCGGCGGGCACCTCGTGCAGGGCCACGTGGACGGGATCGGCACGGTGCTGCGCACCGCCCGTCGCGACGACGCCTGGCTCGTGGACCTCGCGGTGCCCGCGGCGATCGAGGAGGTCTCGGTGCCGCTCGGCTCCATCACGGTGGACGGCGTGAGCCTCACGGTGAACGCGATGCCGGCGCCCGGCACGATCCAGGTCTCGCTCATCCCGTTTACCTTGGAGCACACGACGCTCGGGGAGCGGCGCGCGGGCGACCGCGTGCACCTCGAGGGGGACGTGATCGGCAAGTACGTGCGCGCCCTGGTGGCCCCCCATCGCGCGCGCCGTCAGGATGGCGCATGAGCAGCGGATTCGACCGGATCGAGGACGCGATCGAGGACCTCCGCCACGGGCGGATGATCATCGTCGCCGACGACGAGGACCGCGAGAACGAGGGCGACCTCGTCTGCGCGGCCCAGCTCGTCACGCCCGAGCTCGTCAACTTCATGACGGTGCACGGGCGCGGGCTGATCTGCCTCGCGCTCACCGGCGCGCGCTGCGACGAGCTGGGCCTCCCGCAGATGACGGAGCGCAACTCCGAGGAGCTCGGCACCGCGTTCACCGTCAGCATCGACGCCGAGCGCCGCTTCGGCGTGAGCACCGGCATCTCGGCGAGCGACCGCGCGACGACGATCCAGGTGGCGATCAACCCCGCCTCGCGCCCCGAGGACCTGCGTCGGCCCGGCCACATCTTCCCGCTGCGCGCGCGGCCCGGCGGCGTGCTGCAGCGCGTGGGCCACACCGAGGCGGCGGTGGACCTCGCGCGGCTCGCGGGGCTCCAGCCGGCCGGCGTGATCTGCGAGGTGCTCGCCGCCGACGGCTCGATGGCGCGCCGCCCCGAGCTGCGCCGGCTCGCCGACGAGCACGGGCTGCGCTTCGTCACCCTGCCGCAGATCGTCGCGTACCGGCTGCAGGCCGAGCGGCTCGTGCACCGGCTCGCCGAGGCGCGGCTGCCGACGGAGTTCGGCGAGTTCCGCATCGTCGGCTACCGCAACGACGTGGACGACCGGGAGCACGTGGCCCTCGTGATGGGCGACGTGGAGGGGCAGCGCGACGTGCTCGTGCGCATGCACTCGAAGTGCCTCACCGGCGACGTCTTCGGGTCGCGGCGCTGCGACTGCGGCCCGCAGCTGCACGCGGCGATGGCGACCATCGCGCGGGCGGGCCGCGGGGTGATCGTGTACCTCGACCAGGAGGGCCGGGGGATCGGCCTCCTGAACAAGCTGCGCGCGTACGCGCTGCAGGACTCGGGCGCCGACACGGTGCAGGCGAACCAGACCCTCGGCTTCGCGCCCGACCTGCGCAACTACGGCATCGGTGCGCAGATCCTGCGCGACCTCGGGCTCTCGTCGATCCGCCTCATGACCAACAACCCCCGCAAGGTGGTCGGCATCGAGGGCTACGGGCTGGAGATCGTGGAGCGGGTCCCCCTGGAGACCGAGCCGACCGAGGCCAACGCCGGCTACCTGCGCGCGAAGCGCGACAAGCTCGGCCACCTCCTGGCCCACTGACCGTGCCCGAGATCGCCGGACGCGCGCGTCCCGTCGGGCGGGTCGCCGTGGTCGCCAGCCGCTACAACGAGCTCGTCACCGGGCCGCTCCTCGCGGGCGCGCTCGCCATGGCGCGCGAGGCGGGCCTCGCCGAGGACGAGATCGACGTGGTCTGGGCGCCGGGCGCCTTCGAGCTGCCCGCGCTCGCGGCCGCCGCCGCCGGTACCGGCCGGTATGCCTGCATCGTGGCGCTCGGCGCCGTGATCCGGGGCGAGACCGCGCACTTCGACTTCGTGGCGGGCGAGGCCGCGCGCGGGTTGCAGGATGTCGCGGTGCGGCACGCCGTACCGGTGGCGTTCGGCGTCCTCACCACGGACACGATCGAGCAGGCGATGGCGCGCGCCGGCGGCGCCGCGGGCAACAAGGGGCGCGAGGCGATGGAGGCGGCGCTGCAGGCCGCCGACGCGATCGCCCGGCTGCGGGCGGGGTGATGCGCGTCGAGACGAAGGCCCGCGCCCGCGCGCTGCAGCTCCTCTACGCCAGCGAACTGCAGCCCGCGGCGACGGTCCCCGCCCTCGCGACCGGCCTCGCCCGCCTCACCGGGCCCGAGGGGCGCCAGCGCGACCTGGCCGAGGAACTGGCGGCCGAGGTGCTGGCCGAGGCGCCCGCGCTCGACCGGCTCGCCGCCGAGGCCGCGGAGCACTGGCGCCTCGAGCGCGTTGGGGTCATCGAGCGGAACATCCTGCGCCTCGCGATCCACGAGATGCGGTCGGGGCGCGTCCCGCCGCGGGTCGCGATCGACGAGGGGATCCGGCTCGCGCGCTGGTTCGCGGGGCCGCGGGCGCCGGCCTTCGTGAACGGCGTGCTCGATCGCGTCGCGCGCCAGCTCGGGCTGCTCTGACCCGGCGCCGCCCTGCGTGAACATCCTCCTCGTCAACTGGCAGGACGTGGAGCACCCGCAGGCGGGGGGCGCGGAGATCCACCTGTTCGAGCTCTTCGGGCGCCTCGCCGCCGCGGGCCACCGCGTGCGGCTCGTCTGTTCCGCGTGGGCCGGGGCGCCGCCGCGCGCCGTCGTCCGCGGGATCGAGGTGCACCGCCATGGCGACCGGCTCGGCTTCGCATGGCAGGGCCGCGGCGCGGTGCGGGCCGCGCTTCGGCGGGAACCGGCGGACGTGGTGGTCGAGGACGTCAACAAGGTCCCGCTCTTCCTCCCGCTCGTCACGCGACTCCCTTTCTGCACCCTGGTGCCCCACCTCTTCGGCACGACCGCGTTCGCCGAGGTCTCGTGGCCGATGGCGGCGGCGGTCTGGCTGGCGGAGCGCCCGCTGCCGCGCGTGTACCGGCGCACCTGGTTTCACGTCATCTCCGAGAGCACCCGCGACGACCTGGTGGCGCGGGGCGTGGCGGCCGAGCGCATCCGGGTGATCCATCCGGGCGTGGACAGCGCGCGCTTCACCCCCGCCGGGGACTGGCGCCGCGCTCCGGTCCCGAGCTTCTTGTATGTCGGGCGGCTGAAGCGCTACAAGGGCGTGCAGGTCGCCCTCGAGGCCTTCGCGCGGGTGCGCGCCGCGCGGCCCGACGCCCGGTTCGACGTGGTGGGCAGCGGCGACTACCGCGCGGAACTCGAGGCGCGGGCGCGCGCCCTGGGGCTCGGCGACGCGGTCACCTTCCACGGCTACGTGGACGAGGCGACGAAGCTCCGGTTCCTGCGCGAGGCGTGGGCGAACGTCTTCCCGTCGCCGAAGGAAGGGTGGGGGATCACCGTGATGGAGGCGGCCGCCTGCGGGACGCCGTCGCTCGCCTCGGACAGCCCGGGGCTGCGGGACTCGGTGCGCGACGGCGTGACGGGGCACCTCGTGCCGCACGGCGACGTCGCCGCGATGGCCGCCCGCATGCTCGAGCTGGCGGGCGATCCCGCCCGGGTGGAGGCGCTGGGCCGCGCGGCGCGGCGTCACGCCGAGGCGTGGAGCTGGGACGACGCGGCGCGCGCGACCGCCGCGCACCTCGAGGCCATTGTCGCCGGCGATGCCCGCGTGGCGCCGGCAGGGAGCCAGTGATGCGGACGACCGGGGCGGGGCGGCGGGGCGGGGCCGGCTGATGCTGCGTCCGCGCGACCTGCTGCAGCGGCGGGGCGACCCGCTCCAGCTCGAGTCGCTGACGGGCGACGTCGGCCTCGAGCGACAGCTGCCCGACCCCGAGGTCGCGAGCCCCGGGCTCGCGCTGGCCGGCTACACCGGCCGCTTCGCGCCGCACCGCATGCACGTGCTCGGCGAGACCGAGATCACCTACCTCAACTCGCTCCCCGCCGAGGACCGCCGGCGCGCGCTGGCCACCTTCCTCAGCTTCGACCTCCCCTGCGTCTTCATCACCAAGGGCCTCACGCCCCCCGAGGAGCTGGTTGCGCTGGCGCGGGAGCGCGGCGTGCCGCTGCTGCGCTCGCGGCTGAAGACGGCCGAGTTCTACCGGAAGATCAAGCCACTCGTCGAGTCGGCGTTCGCGCCGCGCACCACGCTGCACGGCTCGCTGGCGGACGTGTACGGCGTCGGGCTGCTCTTCGTGGGCCGGTCGGGGATCGGCAAGAGCGAGTGCGTGCTCGACCTGGTCGAGCGGGGGCACCGGCTGGTGGCCGACGACGTGGTGCAGGTGACGCGGCGCGGCGCCGACATCCTCATGGGCCGCGGGCACGAGCTGGCGGCGCACCACATGGAGATCCGGGGGATCGGGCTGATCGACATCCCGGCGCTCTTCGGGGTGCGCGCCGTGCGCCAGCAGAAGCGCATCGAGGTGGTGGTGCAGCTGGTGGACTGGGAGGCGGTGCAGCACCTGGACCGCAGCGGGCTCACGCAGGAGGAGACGACGATCCTCGACGTCGCCATCCCGAAGGTCGTGGTCGCGCTGAACCCCGGCAAGAACATCACGGTGATCTCCGAGGTCGTCGCGATGATGCACCTGCTGCGGTACTCGGGGGTGGACGTCGCGGCGGCGTTCAACGAGCGGCTGATCCGCCGCATGAAGGAACAGACCGGCGTGGCCGACTACCTGCTGGACGACTATGAGTGACGGGCTGCGCGGCGTCGTGGTCTGCCACGGCGGGCTCGCGACCGCCCTGGTGGAGGCGGTGGAGCAGATCACCGGGGTGAGCGGGGCGCTGGTGCCCGTCTCGAACTCGGGGTGCGACCGGCGCCTGCTCGAGGACCGGATCGCGGCGGCGGTCGGCGACCGGCCCGCGGTGGTGTTCGTGGACATGGCGAGCGGCTCGTGCCTCTTCGCGACGGTGCACCGGCTGCAGTCGCTCGAGCACGTGAAGGTGGTGACCGGCGTGAACCTGGCGATGCTGCTCGATTTCGTGTTCCACCGCGAGGCCACCCCCGCCGAGGCGGCCGAGCGCGCCGTCCGCACCGGCGAGGCGGCGATCGGCGCGCCCTGATGCCCATCGTGCTCGCGCGCGTGGACGACCGGCTGATCCACGGGCAGGTGGTGATCGGCTGGGGACAGCACCTGCGCGCGACGCGGATCGTGCTGGTGGACGACGCGGTCGCCGGGGACCCGGAGGAGCAGGCCCTCTACCGCCTGGCTGCGCCGCCGGGGCTCGCGGTGGAGTTCGCCACCACGGCCGACGCGGGGGCACGCGCCGCCGCCTGGGCGAGCGAGGCACCGCGGACGATCCTGCTCACCGGCGACATCGCCACGATGGCCGCCGTGCGCCGCGCCGCGCCGGCCGCCGTGCCACGCATCAACCTGGGCGGCGTGCACCACCGGCCCGGTCGCCGGGAGCGGCTGCGCTACGTCTTCCTGAGCGACGAGGAGGCGGCGACGCTCGCGGCGCTCGCGGCCGAGGGAGCGGAGGTGACGGCGCAGGACGTGCCGTCGGCGTCGCCGCTGCCGCTCTCGGCGTTCGGCTGACATGGGCGTCGGCGAGGTCGGTGCGCTGCTCGCGTGGGGCACGGCGGTGGGGCTCGACCTGGCGTCGGGGCCCCAGTTGCTGCTGGCGCGGCCGCTCGTGGCGGGCACGGTGGCCGGGCTCGTGCTGGGCGCGCCCGCGAGCGGGCTCGCGCTGGGCGCGGCGCTGGAACTGTATGCGCTGGCCGTGCTGCCGGTGGGCGCCGCGCGCTATCCCGACTACGGGCCGGCCACCGTCGGTGCGACGCTGCTCGCCGCGCACGGCGGCACGGCGGTCGGGTGGGCGCTGCTGCTCGCGCTCGGGATGGCGGTGGTCGGCGGGCGCACGCTGCAGTGGCTGCGCGCCGCGAACGGGCGGGCGATCGCCGCGGCTCGCGCCGCGCTCGACGCGGGCGACGTGGCGGCGCTCGCCCGGATCCAGCGCGGCGGCCTCGCGCGCGACGCGCTGCGCGCGCTGGCGCTCACGGCGACGGCCCTCGTGCTCGCCGGCCTCGCGGCACGGCTCCCGCCGGCGGTCGCGCGCGCGGGCCGGTTCCTGGAGCCGGCGCTGGTGGCCACGGGGCTCGCGGTGGCGGCCGCGGGGGCGGTGCGCGTGGCGGGCGACCGCCGCCGGCGCGCCGGACTCGTGCTCGGCGCCGTCCTGGGGCTCGCGGCGGGGGCGCTCCTGCGATGACCGGCGCGTGGGCGGCGTTCGCGCGGCTCTTCGCGGTGCAGGGCGCTTGGAACCACGAGCGCATGCAGGGGCAGGGGATCGGCTGGTGCAGCGTGCCGCTGCTCGCGGGGCTGGACGCGTCGGCGCGTCCCGCCGCGGTGGCGCGCGCGGCGGCGCTGTTCAACGGCCATCCGTTCCTCGCGGGCGTGGTGGTGGGGGCGGGGGCGCGCGCCGAGGTCGATGGCGCGCCGGCGGCGAAGGTGGAACGGCTGCGCACCGCCCTCGCCGGCCCCCTGGGTGCGCTGGGCGACCAGTTCTTCTGGTCGGGACTCGTGCCGCTGCTGTCGGCGGCGGCGCTGGCGGCGGTGGCGTTCGGCGCGGGGACGTGGGCGGCCGCCGGGCTGGTGGTCGCCTTCGCGCTGGTGCGGGTACCCGTGACCTGGTGGGGGCTGCGCCTCGGCCTCGGCCACGGGGTGCGGGTCGGCACGGCCCTCGCCGCGAGCTGGCTGCCGCTCGGGATCGCGCTCGTCGGGCCCGCCGCCTCCGCGGCGGTGGCGGCGGCGCTCCCCCTCGTGGTCGCCTCGGGGGCGGGCGGGGTCGCGCCGTGGATGGCGGCGCCCGGGCTGGCCGGGGCGTGGCTGCTGTGGAAGTTCCCCGCGCGCGTGCGGCCGCTGCGCCTCGCGTTCGCGGTCGCGATCGTGGCCCTTGTGCTCGGAGGACTCGCCTGATGCCGGAGCGCGACGTGCGCGTCGTCAACTCGCTGGGCCTGCACGCACGGCCTGCGGCGCAGTTCGTCCGCATGGCGTCGGGGTTCCGCTCGGACGTGACGCTGCGGCGCGGCGACCTCGCCGTCAACGGGAAGAGCATCATGGGCGTGATGATGCTCGCGGCGGAGTGCGGCAGCACCCTGACGATCTCCACGACCGGCGACGACGCCGAGCAGGCGCTCGAGGCGCTCGCCGGCCTGGTCGCCGGGGGCTTCGGGGAACAGTGAGCGGACTCCGGCTGCGCGGGGTCGGCGTGTCGCCGGGCGTCGCGTGGGCGCCCGCGGTGGTCGTGCGCTTCGAGTTCCCGAACGTCCCCGACCGCACCGTCGGGCCGGAGGCGCTGGAGGGCGAGATCCGGCGCCTGCGCGAGGCGGCCGACGCCGTCGTCGCCGACCTCGAGGAGCTCGGCCGGCGCGTGATGCAGCGCGCGGGCCCGGAGGAGGCGCGCATCTTCGACGCGCAGATCATGATGGTGCGCGACCAGGAGTTCCTCGGGAGCGTCGAGCACCTGATCCGCACCAGCATGCTCGCCGCCGAGACGGCCTTCGAGTTCAAGGCGCTCGAGCAGCGCAACCTGTGGACGAGCTCGCAGTCGGCGATGCTGCGCGACCGGCTGGCGGACCTCAACGCGGTGCAGCTCCGCATGCTGCACCGGCTGATGGGGCTTCCCGAGCCCGCCCTCGTCGCCGACTCCAAGCACGAGCAGGTGATCGTGGTCACCCGCGAGCTCTCGCCGGGGCTCACGGTGCAGCTCGACCGCGAGTACGTGGTGGGGGTGGTGGCGGAGGAGGGGACGCGCACCAGCCACGCGGCGATCCTCGCGCACTCGCTCGGCATCCCCGCGGTCTTCGGCGTGCCGGGCGCGCTGGACCGCGTCGGGGAGGGCACGATGCTCCTCCTCGACGGGACGAGCGGCACCGTCATCGTGGAGCCGAGCCGGGCCGAGCTGCAGGAGGCCAAGGCGCGCTGGGCGCGGCGGCAGCGGCTCGACCTCCAGATGGAGGCCGACCTCGAGCTGCCGGCGGAGACGCCCGACGGCGTCGTCGTCGCGCTCCGCGGCAACATCGACCTGCCGGACGAGATCGACGCGGCGGTGCGCCTCGGCGCCGAGGGCGTCGGCCTGCTCCGCACCGAGTTCCTCCTCACCGGCCGCGCGGAGCTGCCGGACGAGGACGAGCAGGTGCGCTACTTCCGCCGCGTGGGGCGCGCGTTCACGGGGCGGCCGGTCGTGATCCGCGCCTACGACCTGGGGGGCGACAAGTTCCCCGCGGCGTTCCGGACGACGGCGGAGGCGAACCCGTTCCTCGGCTGGCGCTCGATCCGGGTCTGCCTCGACCAGCCGGAGGTCTTCCTGCCGCAGTTGCGCGCCGTGCTGCGGGCCGCGGTGGACTGCGACCTGCGGCTCATGCTGCCGCTCGTGATCGACGTGGACGAGGTGCGGCGCTCCCGGGAACTGCTCCGCGAGGCGGCGGCGCAGCTGCACGCCGAGGGGCTCCCCGCCGCCGCGTCGCTGCCGGTCGGCGTGATGATCGAGACGCCGGCCGCGGTGCTCATCGCCGACCGGCTCGCGGAGGTCGCCGACTTCTTCAGCGTGGGCAGCAACGACCTGACGCAGTACACGCTGGCCGTCGACCGCGGGAACGCGCGGCTCGCCGACCGCTTCAGCGCCCTGCACCCGGCGGTGCTGCGGCAGCTCGAGCACGTCGTGCGCGCGGGCCACGAGCACGGGCGGCCGGTGAGCGTCTGCGGCGAGATGGCGTCCGACCCGGTCAGCGCCGTGCTCCTGCTCGGCATGGGCTATCGCGAGCTCAGCGTGGCCCCGCCCTCGCTGCCGCTCGTGAAGTGGGTGCTGCGGCGCGTGCCGGCGTCGGCGGCGCGCCGTGCCGTGGAGGCCGCGCGGGCGGCGCCCTCCGAGCGCGAGCTGCGCGCCGAGGTGGGGCGCATCATCGGCGACTTTGTGGACACCGGCCTCCTCGACCCGGCGGCCGCGTTGCCGCCCCGCACGGGGGCCGCTAGCTTGCCCGACGCTCCGCTGGCCTGAGCCCGCCGCCCCGGCCACCCGGCATCCACCCTGTCCCCCCTGCGTTCATGGCCCGTCTGCCGCGTCACGTCTTCACCTCCGAGTCGGTCACCGAGGGGCACCCCGACAAGGTCGCCGACCAGATCTCCGACAGCGTCCTCGACGCCATCCTCGCGAAGGACCCGGCGGCGCGCGTCGCGTGCGAGACGCTGGTGACGACCGGGATGGCGGTGGTGGCGGGCGAGATCAGCACGCGCACCTACGTGCACATCCCGGACCTCGTGCGCGAGACGGTGGAGCGGATCGGCTACACCGACGCCTCGTACGGCTTCGACGCGCGGACCTGCGCGGTGCTGACCTCGATCGACCGGCAGTCGCCCGACATCGCGATGGGCGTGGACGAGGGGACCGAGAAGGCGCAGGGCGCCGGCGACCAGGGGATGATGTTCGGCTACGCCACCGACGAGACGCCGGAGAAGATGCCGCTCCCGATCGTGCTCGCGCATCGCCTCGCCGAGCGCCTCGCGGCGGTCCGGAAGGGGCTGCACGGGCTCCCGCAGATCGACTGGCTGCGGCCGGACGGGAAGACGCAGGTGTCGGTCGAGTACGAGGGCGACCGCCCGGTGGCGGTGAAGACGGTGGTGCTCTCCACGCAGCACGCCGAGCGCGCGGGTGGCCGCGAGCTGAGCCGGTCGCGGATCAAGGGCACGATGATCGAGGAGGTCATCCGCCCGGTGCTCGAGGAGCACCGCATCGACGCGGCGCGGACGAAGTTCCTGATCAACCCCACGGGCCGCTTCGTCATCGGCGGGCCGCACGGCGACGCGGGGCTCACCGGCCGCAAGATCATCGTGGACACCTACGGCGGGATGGCGCGCCACGGCGGCGGCGCCTTCAGCGGCAAGGACCCGTCGAAGGTGGACCGCTCCGCGGCCTACGCGGCCCGCTGGGTCGCCAAGAACGTGGTGGCGGCGAAGCTCGCGCGCCGGTGCGAGGTGCAGGTGGCCTACGCGATCGGGGTGGCGGAGCCGGTGTCGATCCTCGTGGACGCGTTCGGCACCGGCGCGGTGCCCAACGCCGAGCTCGAGCGCGCGGTGCGCGAGGTGTTCGACCTGACGCCGAAGGGGATCACCGAGGCGCTCAAGCTGCGCCGGCCGATCTACTCCCCGACGGCCGCCTACGGCCACTTCGGCCGCAAGCCGCAGTCGGGCAAGGTCGCGGGCCGCACGGTGGACTTCTTCACGTGGGAGCGGACCGACAAGGCCAGGGCGCTGGCCGCCGCGGTCCGCTGACGGGCGCACGATGGTCGAGGTGACGGTGGCCCACATCGGGTTCGACCAGCGGGCGCACACCCCGGTGGTCTTCCTGCGCGAGCGGGCCGGCACCCGCGTGCTGCCGATCTGGATCGGCCCGTTCGAGGCGCAGGCGATCGTGGCCGAGCTGAAGGGGATGAAGCCCGCGCGCCCGCAGACGCACGACCTGCTCGGGCAGGTGCTCCGCGGGCTCGGCGGCGACCTCAAGCGGGTGCTCATCAGCGGCGTCCGCGAGAACACCTACTACGCGCAGCTGCTCATCCACCGCGAGAGCGGGTTCGTGGAGGTGGATGCGCGCCCGTCCGACAGCATCGCGCTGGCGCTGCGCCTCGACGCGCCGATCTTCACTGCCGAGTCGCTCCTCGACGAGCCGGGGGCGGAGTCGCCCGACCTGCCGCCCGGCGGCCTCGATGCCGAGTCGCTCAAGCAGCATCTCGAGAAGCTCGATCCGCAGGACTTCGGCCGGTTCTCGCTGTAGCCCACGGCGGCTGGCGCTGCTCGCCGTCCTGGTGGCCGGCGGGCCGCTCCGGGCCCAGGAGGCGACGGTCGCCGGGCGCGTGGAGCGCGCGCGCGACGGCCGGGCGTCCCCCGTGACGGGGGCGACGGTCGTGCTGCACCGGGTGAGCGCGGTCGCGCAGGGCCCGATCGACACGACGCGCAGCGACGCCGCCGGCCGCTTCGCCTTCCGCTACGCCGCCGACACCGGCGCCGTCTACCTCGTCAGCGCCCGATACGCCGGGATCGAGTACTTCGCCGCCCCGCTCCCCGGGCGCCCCGGCGCGCGGGACACGGGGCTCGTGCTCGCGGTGCACGACACGTCGAGCGCGGTCCCGGTGGCGCTCGCGGCGCGCTCGCTCGTCGTGACGCGGCCGGAGGGCGAGGGGGGGCGCACGGTGCTCGACGTCTTCGTGCTCGTCAACGGCTCCGACCTCACGCGCGTGGCCGCCGACACCGCGGTGCCCGTCTGGGCGGCGCCGCTGCCCGCGCGCATCACGGAGCCCGAGGTCGGGCCGGGGGACTTCACCACCTCGTCGGTGCGCCTGCGGGACGGCGCCGTCGCGCTCGTCGCCTCGGTCGCGCCGGGGGTCCGGCAGCTCCTGCTCGAGTACCATCTCGCCGCCGGCCAGCGCGAGCTCCTGGTGCCGTTCGCGACGCCGGTGGACAGCGTGTCGCTGCTCCTCGAGGACGCGCGCGCGACCGTGGACGACCCGGGCTTCGCGCGCGGCGACACGGCGACGATCGAGGGGCGGCAGTACCGGCACTGGTCCGGCCGCATCCGCAGCCCCGGCACGCTGCGCGTGGTGCTCTCGCCGCCGCGCACCGACCGGCTGCCGCTGCTGGCCCTCGTGGCCCTCGTGGCGCTCGGCTTCGGCGCCGCGCTGTGGCGGTTCCGCGCGCGCCGCGCGCCGGCGCCGGCGCCGGCCCCGGCCGCGCCGCCGCCCGATGCCAACGCGATCCTCGAGGAGCTCGCGGCGCTCGACGCCCGCTTCGCGGGCCGCGAGGCGGAGCTGCCGCCGGCCGAGTGGCAGGCGTACCAGCGGGATCGCGCGCGGCTCAAGGCGGCGCTCGAGGCGCAGCTTGCGGCCCGCGCGCCGCGCGCGTAGATATCGCCCTGACAGCAGTACGCTCCAGCGAACGCGGATCGTTCGGAAGCCGGTGCGACTCCGGCGCGGCCCCGCCACTGTAACGGGCAGCACGACACCCTCGCTCACGACGCCACTGGGCAACCGGGAAGGCGAGCGAGGCGCCCGAAGCCAGGAGACCTCCCCGTTCGCGCCACCAGACACCCTCGCGGGAGGGATGGGTGGCACGGACGGCCACTTCCAGGGTGGACGACGTGCGCCCATCGCTCCCCACGCCGGGAGAGCATGGGCGCTTCGCATTGGTGCCGCCGGGTCGTGGTCGCGCTGCTCGCGCTCGCGGCGGCGTGCGGCCGGCCCGCGCCGGTCCCGGGGAGCGCCGCGGCGCTCCGCATCGCGGACGACGCCGGCGACACGGTGGCGCTCGCCGCCCCCGCGCGGCGCATCGCGTCGCTGATTCCCGCCACCACGGAACTCCTCTTCGCGATCGGCGCCGGCCCCCTGGTGGTCGGGCGCACGCACTGGTGCACCGAGCCCGCGGCCGCGCTCCGTGCCGCCGACCTCGGCGACGGCCTGCGCCCGAACGTCGAGGCCATCCTCGCGGCGCGGCCCGACCTGGTGGTGCTGTACCACTCGTCCGCGACCGCCGAGGCCGCCGCGCGCCTCCGCGCCCTCGGCATCGCGGTGGCGATGGTGCGGCCCGACCGGATCGCGGACGTGCCGCGGCTCGCGCGGGCGCTGGGCACCCTCGCCGGCCGCGCCGGGGCCGCCGACAGCTTCGCGGCGGCGTTCGACCGGTCGCTCGACACCGTGGGCGGCCGCCGCCCGTCGCCGCCCTCGCTCGCCGTGGTCACGTGGGACCAGCCGCCCATCGTGATCGGCGCCGGCAGCTTCCTGAGCGAGGTGATCGCGCGCGCCGGCGGCCGCAACGCCTTCGACGACCTCGCACCGCCCTCGGCGCCCGTGAGCCTGGAGGCGCTCGCCGTGCGCGATCCCGACTTCCTGCTGGCCCTGGGCAGCGAGCCGCCTGCCTGGCTCGCGCGCCCGGAGTGGCGCGCGGTGCGCGCCGCGCGGGAGCGGCGCGTGGTGCGGCTGCCGGGCGCCGCCCTCGACTGGCCCGGGCCGCGCACCCCGGCCGCGATCGCGCAGCTGGCGCGCGCCCTCGACTCGGCGGGCACCTGATGCGTGCGCGCACGCTCCTGCTCCTCGTCGCGGTGCCGGTGACGCTCGTCGCCGGGCTCGCCGTCGGCGCGGTGCCGGTGGCGCCGGCCGACGTGTGGCGCGCGCTGCGCGACCCCGGCGCGCCCGCCGCCGCCATCGTGCGCGACGTGCGCGCGCCGCGCGTGCTCCTCGCCTTCCTGGTCGGCGGCTCCCTCAGCGTGTCGGGCGCCGGCCTGCAGGCGCTGGTGCGCAACCCGCTCGCCGATCCGTACCTCCTCGGGCTCGCCGGGGGTGCCAGCGTGGGCGCCGTCCTCGCGATCGCGGCGGGAGCGCCGTCGCCGTGGATCGTGCCGGCCGCGGCGTTCGCGGGCGCCGTCGCCGCGGTGGCGCTCGTGTACCGGCTCGCCCTCGTCGCCGGCCACCGGCTCGACCCGCGGGTCCTCCTGCTCGGGGGCGTGGTCGTGGGCGCGTTCGCGGGGGCGATCACCAGCGCCGTCTCCGCCCTCTCGAGCGCCGAGCGCCTGCGCGACGCCGCGCTCTGGCTGCTGGGCGGCTTCGGCGGCGCGTCGTGGCGCGCGCTCGGCGTGGTCGGCGCCTACGCGGTGGCGCCGCTCGCGGTGCTCGCGTCGCAGGCGCGCGCCCTCGACCTGCTCGTGCTGGGCGACGAGCCGGCGCTGCACCTCGGCGCCGACGTCGCGCGCACGCGGCGCCTGGTGTTCCTCGCCGCGTCGCTCCTCGTCGCGGCGTGCGTCGCGGCCGCGGGCGTCGTGGGGTTCGTGGGGCTCGTGGCGCCGCACGTGGTGCGCCGCGTCTGGACGCCGCTGCACGCGCGGGCGCTGCCGCTCGCCTTCCTGCTCGGCGGCGCCTTCCTCGTCCTCGCCGACCTCGTGGCGCGCAGCGTGGTGCGCCCGCTCGAGCTGCCCGTGGGCGTCGTGACGGCGCTCGTCGGCGTGCCCCTCTTCCTCGTTCTCCTGCGGCGGCAGGTCGCGTGATCCTCGCCGCCACGGGACTGACGGTCCGCTATCCGGGCGCGGCGGAGCCGGCGCTCGTCGACGTCACCCTCGGCGTCGCGCCGGGCGAGCTGCTGGCCATCGTGGGCCCCAACGGCAGCGGCAAGTCCACGCTCGTGCGCGCGCTGCTCGGCGTCCTCGTGCCCGACGCCGGCGAGGCGCGCGTCGAGGTCGGGCAACTCGCTCCGCGCGCGCTCCCAGATCTGCACCGCGAGGACCGTTCCCAGCGCGTAGGTCGGAAAGTAGCCGAAGAGCCCCTCTGACCAGTGGACGTCCTGCAACACGCCGTCCTGGTCGTTCGGGACGTCGAGCCCGAGGTAGTCGCGCACCTTGGCCATCTGACCCGCGCGGAACCGCTGGTCGGTCACGCCGCCGTGATGCACAATGCCCAGCGGCTTGAGCCTGGCCGTTTCCGCCATCAGGCCGAGGTTGTCCTTCATGGCGCCGCCGGTGACCAACAGCCACTGGAGCTTGCCGCCGGCCTCCCGGTGCAGCTTGAGCCCGGCCATCGACGACTCATAGAAGCTGAACTGCCAGGTGTTGATGCCGTGCCGCTCGGCGCTGGCCAGCACCGCGGCGATGCGCGCCGGCAGCTCGTCCGGCCCGGGGATGCGGAACGGGATGCCCGCGTCGCGGAGCTTCGCTTTGCCGCGCACGATGCGCTGCGCCATCGCCGCCGGCGCGACCAGGAACGCCGCAGCGATGGCCTCGGTCGTCAGACCGCACACCTCGCGCAGCGTCAAGGCGATCTGCACCTGCGGATCCAAGGCGGGATGGCAGCAGGCCAGGATCAGCCGCAATTGATCGTCGGCGATCTCGCGCTCCGACACCGCGCCGTTGGCCGCCGCCACTTCCGCCATGCGGCGGGCGATCTCCGGTTCGATGGCGCGCTGGGTGGCGCGGCGGCGGATGGCGTCGATGGCCTTGAAGCGCGCGCTCGACACCAGCCAGGCGATGGGGTTGGCCGGCGCCCCGGCGCTCGGCCACTGCTCGGCGGCGGCGAGGAACGCTTCCTGCACCGCATCTTCGGCAAGATCGCAGTCGCCCACCAGGCTGACCACGGCGGCGAGCACCCGGCCGCGCTGGACGCGGGCGATCTCGGCGAGCGCGGCCGCGGCGGCGTCAGCCATGTCCGGCCATCACGCGGGGCGCGCGCCGCCGTTGGCGATCGCGCGCACGGCCGCGGTGACGCCCTCGATCACATCCTGCGGCGTGCTGGTGCCGGCCGTGATGCCGCAGTGGCGCTTGCCGGCGAACCACGCCGGCTGCACCTCGTCGGCGCGTTCGATGTGGTGCGCGTCGGTGCCGCGCGAACGGATCATCTCGTAGAGCTTGCGCGTATTGGCGCTGTTGTAGCCGCCCACCACCACGCCGATGTCGATGTCCTCGGCCAGCAACTGGTGGATCGCCGCCTGGCGGTCCTTCACCGGCTGGCAGATGGTGTCGATGAAGCGCACCTCCTGCACCTCGGGCAAGGCGCGCACGCGCTCGACCAGCGCGCGCACCATCTCCAACCGGTTCGTGGTCTGGCTGA
>Ga0101944_10003185_pt2 | contig 22803 bp, 17 predicted proteins | sample DewCreD2012metaG_FD_75245 | JGI IMG/M metagenome (GOLD analysis project Ga0101944, IMG submission 75245) | Hot spring sediment bacterial and archeal communities from British Columbia, Canada, to study Microbial Dark Matter (Phase II) - Dewar... ... | reverse complement strand
GAGCGCTCCGCTATCCCGGCACCCGCATGGGCGTCGAGGACGTCATCCGCGAAGCTGTCCGCCGCGCCCGCGACGTCCTCACCGACCGCGACCTCACCGAAGACGAAAAAACCGCCATCGCCCGCAAAGTCGGCATCGGCGCCATCAAGTATGCCGACCTCTCCCAGAACCGCATCAAAGAGGTCGTCTTCGACTGGGACCGGATGCTCGCCCTTGACGGCGACTCCGCCCCCTACCTCCAATACGCCTTCACCCGCACCCGCTCCATCCTCCGCAAAGCCGGCAACCCCACCTTCGACCCCCGGCACTCGACGCTACTCACCGCTCCCGAAGAACAGACCCTGCTCAAACACATCGCCCGATTCCCCGACTCAATCGTCGCCGCCGCCGAAACCTGCGAACCCCACCGCATCTGCCACCGTCTCTACAGGCTTGCTCAGGACTTCTCCGCCTTCTACGACCGGGTCCCCGTCCTCAAAGCCGAAACCGCCGACCTCTGCTCCGCCCGCCTCGCGCTGGTCGAAATGACCGGCACTGTCCTGCGCCTCGGCCTCGGCCTGCTCGGCATCGAGACCGCCGAGCGCATGTAAGCTTCGCCCGCTACCTCTCCCTGTCCGGCGTCAATTCCCCACGCCCGGACCGGCCCCGGAAACAACCGGACCGCCCCGGGGGCGGCCCCCGGTCTGTCCCCCCACCGGGAGAACCGCTCGTCGCAAGAACCGAACGCCGGATTCCCCGGCAAATCCGGCCGTCCTGGCAGTATAACAGACAATCGCGGCGCTCCTGTCCGCCTCACGACGCCGCTTGACTCAGGCCCGGATTGCGTGTAAACCTATACTCACTGCGGGGTGGAGCAGCCTGGAAGCTCGTGAGGCTCATAACCTCAAGGTCGCTGGTTCGAATCCAGCCCCCGCTACTTTCTGCGGGCGCCTCCGGGCGCCCGCAACCTTGACTACTCCTGCATCCACGCTAGTATGACCGCCGTGAAAGACCCCGAAACCGTCCGGGAAATCCCGGCCAAGTCGGCCGGACTCTCCGACTGGTACACCGCGGTCGTGCTCAAAGCCGGGCTCGCCGACTACGCGCCGGTGCGCGGCTGCATGGTCATCCGTCCCTACGGCTACGCGCTCTGGGAAAACATGCAACAGCGACTCGACGCCCGCTTCAAAGCCACCGGCCACCAGAACGCCTACTTCCCGACTCTCATTCCCGAATCCTTCTTCCAGCGCGAGGCCCGGCACGTCGCCGGCTTCGCCCCCGAAGTCTGGTGGGTAACCCATCGCGGCGCGGAGAAACTGGAAGAACGCCTCGCCCTGCGCCCGACCTCGGAAGCGATAATCAACGCGATGTTCGCCCGCTGGGTCAAGTCCTACCGCGACCTGCCGGTGCTCCTCAACCAGTGGTGCAACATCTTCCGCGCCGAAAAGGCGACCCGGCTCTTTTTGCGCACCAGCGAATTCCTCTGGCAGGAAGGCCACACCCTCCACCGCACCTTCGAAGAAGCCCAGGAAGAAACCCTGCGCATCCTCGACCTCTACCTCGACTTCGTTCAGAACGACCTCGCCCTGCCGGTGCTGGCCGGCGTCAAACCCGAGTCGGAAAAGTTCGCCGGCGCCGACCGCACCTACACGATGGAAGCGATGATGCCTGACGGCCAGGCCCTGCAGGCCGGAACCTCCCACAACCTCGGTCAAGGCTTTGCCCGGGCCTTCGAGATAAAGTACCTCGACGAAGACAACACCGAAAAACACCCCTGGGGAACCTCGTGGGGAGTCTCGTCCCGGCTCATCGGCGCGCTGGTGATGTCCCACGGCGACGACCGCGGCCTCTTCCTGCCGCCGAAAGTCGCGCCACTGCAGCTTGTCGTCGTTCCGATTCTCTTCGGCCGCAACGACGGCGCTGTCCTCGCCCGCTGTCAGGCGGCGGTCGCGGCGCTGGCCGGTCTGCGGGTAAAACTCGACGCCGACCCGAAGCAGACCGCGGGCTGGAAGTTCAACCAGTACGAGATGCTCGGCGTGCCGGTGCGAGTCGAAATCGGCCCCAAAGACGTGGAAAAAAACGGCGCCGTCCTCGTCCCCCGCGACGGCTCGGGCAAACGTTTCATCCGCTTCGACGACATCAAAGCCGAAGCCGAACGACTGCTCGACGACGTCCAGCGCCAGCTCTTCGCCCGGGCGCTCGAACGCCTGCGCGACGCCATGGCCGACGCCGCCGACTTCGACCAGTTCCGCGCCCGGCTCGCCACGAAACCCGGCTTCATCCGGGTTTTCTGGTGCGGAGCGCAGGAATGCGAAAACCGCATCATCGACACAACCAAAACCACCCCCCGCGTCCTGATTCCCGACGAACAGGACCGGGAAAAAGGCCGCTGCATCGCCTGCGGCAAGGAGACCGGCACGCGCATCCACTACGCCCGGACCTACTAGCGCTCCGGCCCTACGGCCATGGCACGCCTCAACTACAGCCCCCTGACCGCCCACAGACCCGGCATCATCCTCTCGCTCCTCGAGCAGAGCTATCAGGAACTCGTCGAAACCGACCCTGAGCACTGGGCCGGCGAGCGGGCAAACTGGCAGGAGTTCGACCGCGCCGCCTTCGCGCAGCCGGCAACGGTCGGAGCCTGCGTCTTCGTCACCTGTCTCGACCGCACCGCTGTCGGCTTCGGCTCGTTCGAACCATCCGACGACCCGCTCGCCGGATTCGTCGGCCACAACTGCATCCTGCCGTCTTACCGCCGACGCGGCTTCGGCGCCCGCCAGCTGGCCGAGGTCGTCCGCCGGATGCAGGCACGCGGCATCAAAGTAGTCAAGGCAACGACCAGCGAACATCCTTTTTTCCTCGCCGCCCGGCAGATGTACCTTTCATCGGGATTCATCGAGGTCGGCCGTCGTCCGGGCGGACCCGACCCCGGCTACCGGCTGGTCGACTTCGAACTGCGGCCCCAACTGCCGGAGTTGACCGAAGACTGGGAAGAAACCTGAGCGGTCCGGCTACTTCACCGTCACCAGCGGCCTGAGCTTCGCCAGCTTCTTCGGCCCTATTCCCTTCACCTGCTCCAGCTCGTCGACCGATGCGAACCGGCCGCGTTCGGCCCGGTAGGCAACTATCCGCTCTGCTGTCACCGGCCCGATTCCCGGCAGCGTGCACAACTCCTCGACGGTTGCGCTGTTGATATTGACCAGCCCGCTGCTGCGCGCCGCCGCCAGTGCCGGCGTTGCCGGATAGAGAACCGGCCGCGCTGGTCGCGACAACATTCCCTGCTGCCCGGCCCAGCGCAGCCAGAGCGCAGTCAGGTCATCCGGCAGCAGCCTGCCGCTGCCAGCAAGACCGCATCGCTCCAGCCAGCGCTCGGTCGAAACCACGCGGTACGCACCTGCGCGCCGTTCTCGCACACGCAAGCGTGCCACCCGGCCCAGCTCCGGCCACATCACTGTATCGCCGGTCACAAAAAGGTCAGCGCCGACAATCGCCGGTGCCGGCTCATCGGCATCAACCTCTGTCGGTGCGACTACCCGCACCAGCTCGCTGTCGCTGAGACTGACCACTCGCAGTCGCTCCCGCCGGGAAAACACGCCGAACAGATCTCGGCCGCTCACCGCACCCTGCTCCAGCCCGGCCTCGACCGCACTCAACGGCACGACCGCGACATCGGACTGCGCTGCGCTGCGACACGCCTGTGCCGCCAGCAATGCCAGATCAAGTCTACCCTCCCGGTCCGGGACAAACTCGGTCTCGGCCCAGGCAACTACTGTGTCCATCGCCCGGACACGAACCATCCGCGCCAACCCGGCTGCGGCCGAATCCGGTCTCCCTGCCGGCTCTACGTTCAGCAGTCGTGCCTCAAGCTGATACACCCGCCGCTCTTGACGATGAAAGAGAATGTCGGCGCACCCCAGCCGCTGGCCGTGCACACCGGCCCGCAGAATCGGCGTCCGGCCTGACCTGGCCAGCCGGCTCTCGACCACCACTGGGTCCCCTGGACAGATGACCGCATCCACTCCCTCGACGCTGTCAGCAATCGCGGCCGCCTGCTCCAGCGAGATGTGCCCGATTACCAGCACAACCTCGGCCGACTCGGCACGGACTGCCGGCAGATACCGCCGCAACTGCGCCAGCGGCGATTCCACCAGCATGCCGGCAACATCCTGCGCCCGGTTCAGCCGGGCAGCGTCCGGGTCGGTAAGCCCGACAATCGCTACCCGGATTCCCCTCACGTTCTTGAGCACGAACGGCCGGAACAGCGGGACCCGCCGGTTCAACAGCACATCCAGCATCGGGTCGGCCAGCAGTGGAAACCCCGCGGCCCGGGCCAGGAGCTCGGCGCCTATCAGCCCACCGCTGAAGTCACCGGCCCCGAAACAGGCGGCATCGTACCCCAACCGGTTCATGAACTCGACCACAATCCGGCCTTGGCTGCTCTCGCTCTCCGGCGACCCGAAAGCGAAATCACCGCAGTCAACCAGCAGGCACGTCTCGGTCCGCTCGTCGGCCACCAGCCGGGCCAGCCGCTCCCACCCGCCAAGCCGGCGCCGTGGCAACCCCTCGGCAGCAAAATCGACTGTTGGCTGTGTCTGCCCATGCAGGTCCGCGGTAAACAACACCCGCAGCACCGCAAAATCGGCCCGGGATGCCCCTGATACCGTCAACGCAAGGGCAAGAAACAGACTCACGGCTAACTATACCCGCCAATCGACAATTGACAATTGGCAATTGCCAATCTAACATGGCCGCCGTGGACCTCTTCGCAAAATGCCTTGAGTTCTATCCGATAGTCGAACGCGCCAAACGCGCCGGCTACTACCCCTACTTCATCCCCCTCAACTCCGAGCCCGACCGCCGGGTAGTCATCAACGGCCACGAACTCATCATGCTCGGCTCCAACAACTACCTCGGCCTCACCACTCACCCCAAAGTCAAAGAAGCTGCCATCACCGCCATCCGCAACTACGGGACCGGCTGCACCGGCTCCCGCTTCCTCAACGGCACCCTCGACCTCCACATTGAGCTCGAACACGAACTGGCTCAGTTCTACCGCCAGCAGGACTGCGTCGTTTTCTCGACCGGCTACCAGACCAACCTTGGCGTCGTCTCGGCGCTCGTCCGCAAGGGCGACGTCGTTCTCACCGACAAACTTGACCACGCCTCAATCATGGACGGCTGCCAGATGTCCTACGGCTCGGTCCAGCGTTTCCTGCACAACGAACCCGCCTCGCTCGAACGCTCCCTCGAAAGACTACCCCGCGATGCCGGAAAGCTGATCGTTGTTGACGGCGTCTTCTCAATGGAAGGCGACCTCGCACCGCTCGATGCCATTGTTCCACTCGCCCGCCAGCACCACTGCCGGCTGATGGTCGACGACGCCCACGCGGTCGGAGTCATGGGCCGACACGGACGGGGCACGGCCGAACACTTCGGCGTCGAGGACAAAGTTGACCTGATCATGGGTACCTTTTCCAAATCATTCGCCACCATCGGCGGCTACGTCGTCGGCGAGCACAAAGTCATAACCTTCATCCGCCACCAGGCCCGCCCCCTCATCTTCTCCGCTGCCATCCCCCCAACCGCCGCCGCCACCGCTCTGGCCGCCCTGCGTATCATCAAGTCCGAGCCCGAACGCCGCGAGCGGCTCTGGCGCAACGCCCGCAAGATGCTCGAGGGATTGCGCGACATGGGCTACAACATCGGCACCACCGTCACGCCCATAATCCCGCTGCACATCGGTCCGGACATGAAGACCCTCGCTTTCTGGCGCAGCCTCTACGATGCCGGCCTGTTCACCAACCCGGTGTTGCCGCCCGCGGTCCCGCCCAACCGCTCGCTCATTCGCACCAGCTACATGGCCACCCACACCGACGACGACCTCGACCAGGCTCTTGACATCTTCAAGAAAGTCGGCAAGAAAACCGGCCTCCTCACTTGACTTCCGGCCCGCCCTGCTGCAGCCCCCCAGACGCAAGCAGAAAGTTCGAAGTCGGAGACTCCTCGGTCCGCGTCCGGCTGGTCGAGAGCGACGCCGACCTCCAAGCCTTCCTCCGCCTCCCTGCTCAAATCTACCGCGCCGACCCCCACTGGGTTCCCCCACTATCTGCCGACCTCACGCGGGCACTTACACCGGGACGCCACCCGTTCTGGAATCACGCTGAACGCGCGCTCTTCCTCGCCGATGCCGGTGGCCGGCCGGCTGGTCGCATCGCCGCCATTATCGACCGCAACTACAACGAATACCACCATTCCCGCATCGGCTTCTTTGGCTACTTCGAATCGACAGATGACCCCGACGTTGCCCGCGCCCTGCTCGACGCAGCAGCAGACTACTGCCGCGTTCGCGGAATGGAACTGCTCTTCGGCCCTGCCAACCCCTCGCTCAACGACGAAGCCGGTATGCTCATCGGGCCATTCGACGGCCCGCCGGTCATAAAGATGAGCTATAACCCTTCCTACTATCCCCGGCTGGCTGAGGCTGCCGGACTCGCCAAGGTCAAAGACCTCTACGCCTACATCGTCCGAACTGACCAGCCCATCCCGGACAAAGTCCAACGGGTTATGGAAAAACTGAAGTCTCGACCGGGTCTTGTCGTCAGGCCACTCAATCTGGCCGACCTGTCCGGCGACCTCCGTTGCATTAAGGAAGTGTACAACGATGCCTGGTCGCAGAACTGGGATTTCGCGCCGATGACCGACGACGAGATCGACAACCTCGCCCGCGAGCTGCGGCCGATTGTCGTCCCCGAACTCTGCCCACTGTTGTTTCTGGACGGACAGCCGGTCGGCATGTGCATCGGCCTGCCCGACTACAACCAGATTCTCATCCGTCTCGGCGGCAGGCTGTTTCCATTTGGCTGGCTCAAGTTTCTTCTTTCCCGGCGCCGGATTACCCGCGGCCGGGTCTGGGCGCTAGGGCTGCGGCGAGGCTTCCATCATCAGGGCTTCGACTCCCTGCTCTATTACGAGGTCTTCGCCGCGGCCCGCAAGCTCGGCTACAGAGAGGGCGAGGTCTCCTGGATTCTGGAAGACAACATCCACATCATCCGCCCGATCCTGACTTGGGGCGGACGGCTCTACCGGACCTACCGGGTCTACCAGCGTCCGCTCTAGCGCTGCTATCTCGGGGCGAACGTGCGCAGTATGGCCTCGACCTGAAACAGACGGTCCAGCTTCTTCTCACCCGGAGCGTAGACTAGGCCGTCAAGAAGGAAGAACCGCCCCTGCAGGTTGAAGGCGTAGGATACAAACGGCCCGCCGATGACCTCACGGCGGTTCTGCCAGACTCCGCGTATCCGCAGGGCCGGAACTCCGGCAAACTCGAACGTATCGAGAACTACCGCCGTCCGGTCCACCGAGTCACCGTTGTAGAACCGGCCGGTCAGCCCGTCTCGCAGTTCGATAACTCTTTCCGGGCTGAGGGCTCCGACCGAGTCCTGCCAGTAGACAAACACGCTGCGGTCCGGTGCGTGGCCGAACATATAGATGAAGCGCTCCGCCGAGTGCTCCTGCCGGAGCAACCACTTGCGCGGAACGTCAATGGTGAACCCGAGTTGACCGATACTGTCGGTCAGCTCGCGGTTTACTCCGAGCAGGTAGGTCGCCTGTGTCATCTGGTCAAAGACGACTCCGGTCAGGGTTGCGTGGATGCGCGCGGTATAACGCTCCAGTCCGTCGCTGAGCAACATCCTATCCTTGGCGACGAACACGACCACCCACTGGTTAGCCGCCCATGCATTCGGAAACCTGAAAAGCCCGAACTCTCCATCTGGCAATGAGTCAGCCCGCGGCCCGAGAATCTGCCGAATCAGACTGTCCTTGGCTGTGCCGACAACCAGAACAAGTCGCATCCGCGACAGCGCGGCAAACCGGTCCGTCCCACCGAAGCGGAGCCTGAACTCCGGCTCCGGCTGCGGCGTGCGTATCTCGCGCTGCAGGATCCGACGCAGCAGTGGCTCGACCTCGTCCTGATAGCCGGTCACCACCGACACCTCGCGCAGCAGCCCCAGCGACCGCGATACCCGTCCCGTGCACGCAGCCGTCAGGACCGCCGCCGCTGCCAGCACGACCCCTGCCGCCAGACGCAGATTGCGGATCGTAGACCGTGGATTCATCTTCATCCTACCCTCAACAGCTCTGCCCGACCCGCAAAACGGGTCAAGAGCGTTTTCTGCACACACACATTCTCTGCCCGTACCAGTGTCGGGTCTAACTGGACAAGCCGGAACGCATCGGCCCGTGCCCGACCCAGCGCCTCGCGGTCGCGGAGAATGTCCGCAACCTTCAGGTCCGGCAACCCATGTTGTTTTACGCCCAGCAGTTCCCCCGGCCCCCTTAGTTCCATGTCCTTCTCCGCGAGCGCAAAGCCGTCGCTGGTACGCGCGAAGAACCGCAGTCGTTCCGCCGACCCCGCCGAGTCGGTGTCCTCACCCGCACCGGCGCCGGCCTCGCGAACCAGTAGAATACAATAGGCCGGTTTCTCGCCGCGGCCTATCCTGCCCCGCAACTGGTGCAGCTGCGACAGTCCAAACCGCTCGGGATGCTCAATCAGCATCACCGTTGCATTGGGCACGTCGACGCCGACCTCGATGACCGGCGTGGCCACCATCACGTGCAGTTCACCATTACGAAACTGCTCCATCAGCCGGTTGCGCTCCTCGGCTCTGAGCCTTCCGTGCACGAGACCGACACGCCACTTCGGCAGCGCGACCCTGGTCCGCTCCCATATCTCGGTCGCGGACACGAGGTCAAGCTTCTCGCTCTCCTCGATCAGCGGACACACTACGAACACCTGCTCGCCCGCCGCCAGCCGCCGGCTGATTCTGTTGTAGACCTCCTGACGCCTCGACTCCGTAACCAGCCGGGTCACCACCGGCTTCCGCCCCGCCGGTTTCTCGCCGAGAATCGAACTGTCAAGGTCGCCGTATACGGTCAGCGCGAGAGTCCGCGGAATCGGCGTCGCGGTCATCACCAGAAAGTCCGGATTCAAACCCTTGGCCAAGAGCGCGGCCCGCTGCATCACGCCGAAGCGATGCTGCTCGTCCACGACAACCAGCCCCAGCCGGCGAAACCTTACACCCTGTTCGATGAGCGCGTGGGTTCCGAAGACGATATCCACGCTGCCGTCTTCGAGGCCGGCCAGTATCTTCCGCCGCTCTGACGCCCTGGTCGAGCCGGTCAGCAGTGCCGCTCGCACCCCGAGTTCCCGCAGCCGGTCACCCCACCCGCGATAGTGCTGCTCGGCGAGTATCTCAGTTGGCACCATCATGGCGGCCTGACTCCGGTTCTCGCACGCAATCAGCATCGCGTAGACCGCAACAACTGTTTTCCCCGATCCGACGTCACCCTGCAGCAACCGGTTCATGCACTTGTCCGAGGCCATGTCTCGACGAATCTCGTCTATTGCCCGCTCCTGTGCCGAGGTCAGGCTGAAGCCAAGCGAACTTCGCAGCGCGACGGTGAGTCGCCCCGATTCGGACATCGGAGACTCCTTGCGGGACTCACCACTCTGCCGCCGTCGCAAAGCCAGCAGAAGTTGAAGATAGAACAGCTCTTCATACACCAGCCGTTCCCTGGCCTTCAGCGCCGCGGCAACGGACGCAGGGAAGTGGACGGCCTCCAGGGCGGCCCGCAGGTCAGGGAAGTGGTAGCGCACGAGCACGTCCCGGGGCAGGCTCTCGTCAAGCTGTCCGCCGAACCGGTCGAGCGCAGCCCGCACAACCGAGCGCACAACCCACGTCGACAGGCCTTCGGTCAAAGGGTAGACCGGAACGATTGCGTTGGTGCCGGAGAACTCCTGTCCGCCTTTCTCGAGCACCTCGAAGCTGGGATTGACGAACCGCTTTCCCCGGAAGTCAGTCACCCTGCCCGAAACCATCACCTGCTGATTCGGTCTGAACCGCTCGTCCAGGTCCGGCCGATTGAACCACACCGCCTCGATGACCGAAGAACCATCCCCGACCAGCACCGAAACCAGCCGCCGGAAACCCCTGGTCTGGCGAGCGGCCACCGCCACTACTCTGCCGATTACGGTGACCTCGTCACCCACCCGCAGCTCGCGTATGGAGAGCATCTGCGACCGGTCTATGTAACGCCTCGGCACGAGCCACAACAGGTCGCGGACGGTCCGAACCCCTATCCGGCCGAACAACTCCGCCCGCCTCGGCCCCACCCCCTTCAGATACTGTATCGGCGTCTCCGTCATCAATCGCCAGTCACAGGCCCCCGCCCTGCCCCAGCATCTTGACGAAATCCGCCTCGCTGATGATTACTACCCCCAGCTCCTTCGCCCTCTCGTACTTCGACCCGGGCGAAGCCCCGGCCACGACATAATCCGTCTTCTTCGAAACCGACGACGACACCGACCCGCCCAAGGCGAGTATCAACTCGGTCGCCTGCTCACGGGAGAACTGCGCCAGTGTTCCGGTCAGCACGAACCTCTTGCCGGCCAGCGGCTTCGGCCCGGCGGCACTCCGGTCTTCGAACTGCAGGCCGGCAGCCTCCAGCCGCTCGACTAGGCGCCGGTTCTCCTTGTCCGCGAAGAAATGCGCCAGCGACTCGGCCACCGCCGGCCCCACTCCCGGAACCTGAGCCACATCCTGTTCGCCCGCCGCCTGCAGCCGCTTCATCGAGCCGAAATGCCGGACAAGCAGCCGGGCCGAATGAATCCCGACGTGCCTGACCCCGAGCGCATAAAGAACCCGGGCGAACGGTCGCTCGCGGCTGGCGGCCAGAGCCCTGATGATATTGTCCGCCGACTTCTCGCCCATCCGCTCCAGCTCGATTAGCTGCTCCCGCCTCAGCTCATACAAGTCGGCGAAGTCGTGCACCAGTCCGGCCTCAAGCAGCTGCTCGACCAGTTTCTCACCCAGCCCGGCGATGTCCATCGCTCCCCGCGAGCCAAAGTGCAACAGCCGGGCCCTTATCTGTGCCGGACACGACGCATTCACGCAGCGCCACGCCACCTCACCGGCCTCGCGGAAAAGCTGCGTTGCGCACGCCGGACACTTCTCCGGCATCGTGAACTTCTTCCGCCGGGAGTGCGCCGCATCTTTCACGACCTTGAGCACCTGCGGGATTATCTCGCCGGCCTTGTGCACGACAACCGTATCGCCCTCGCGGATGTCCAGCCGCTCCACCTCGTCCAAGTTGTGCAGCGTTGCGTGAGTCACGGTCGTCCCCGACAATACCACCGGCTCCATCTCCGCCACCGGCGTCACGGTTCCCAGCCGGCCCACATTCACGAAAATCCGCCTGACTCTGGTCTCCCTCTCTTCCGGCGGATATTTGTACGCCACCGCCCAGCGCGGGCTCTTGTCGGTTGTTCCCAGCTCCTCGCGGTCGCGGTACAAGTCCAGCTTGACAACCATACCGTCGACGTCGTAGGGCATCCGGTGGCGACTCGGCTCCCACCCGGCGCAGTATTCAACCACACCGTCAATGTCGTCGAACGTCCTGCTCTCGGGAACGACCTTGAACCGCATCCGGGCCAGCGCGCGTAGCGTTTCGCTGTCCCGCTCGAACTGCCCAGCCAGCGGCCTCGGCACAGTATGCACGAAACAGTCCAGACCCCGCCGGCGCACCTCGCGTGGGTCAAGCAGTTTCAGTGTTCCCGCCGCGGCGTTCCTCGGGTTGGCGAACACCGGCAGTCCTTCCTCCTCCCGCTGCTGGTTCATCTGGGCGAACCTCGCCCGCGGCAGGTAGACCTCGCCGCGAACCTCGAAGCTGTCCACTCCCTCGAGAACCGGCTGGATTCGCAGGGGCACCGAGTTGATCGTCCTGAGATTGGCAGTGATGTTGTCTCCCTGTCGGCCGTCACCCCGCGTCGCCCCGAGCACGAATACGCCGCGCTCGTAACGCAGGGCCACGGCCACGCCGTCAATCTTCAGTTGAACAAGATAAACCGGCTTCGGCACGGTCTTCCTCACCCGGGCATCGAACTCCCGCAGCTCGTCGTAGCTGTAGGTATTGTCAAGTGAAAGCATCGGCGGGTCGTGGGTTACGCTCTCGAATCCTTCCAGAGGCTCCCCGCCCACACGCCGAGTCGGTGAGTCCGGCGTGACCAACTCCGGGAACTGCCGTTCCAGTTCCTGCAGTCGCTCCATCAATTGGTCGAATTCGCGGTCCGAAATAACCGGCTGCGCCAGCACATAATACCGGTAATTGTGCTCTTCTATCTCACGGCGCAGCCGGCGTGCCTCCCGCGCAGCCTCAGCCTTGGTCACGCCTAGATTCTTGCCTTATTCACATTCTTGTCAATCGCCCGCGCGAATCTGATGCCCCGTCAGAGCTGCGACGTACAATTTGGGCAGCGAGTCGCCTTCAGCGGGATGTTGGTGAAACAGAACGGACACTCCTTCGTCGTCACTGCCGCCGGAGCCGGCTGCTGCCGCCGCAGCTGGTTCATCCCCTTTACCAGCATGAATACGCAGAACGCCACTATGACGAAACTGATGATGGTATTGACGAACACACCCAGGTTCAGGGTAACCGCACCCGCCGACTTGGCATCGGCCAGCGACGCATACGGCCCCGCTGTGGTCCCGGGTCTGAGCAGGATGTAGAGATTGGCAAAGTCGACCCTGCCCAGCAGAAGGCCGATAGGCGGCATCAGGACATCGTCAACCAGCGAGCGCACTATCGTCCCGAACGCAGCGCCGATCGTTATGCCGGTCGCTATGTCCATCATGTTGCCCCTGAGCGCAAACTCCTTGAACTCCTTCAACATCGCTTCCTCCTCTCAATTGCGGTCATCTGCGGCCCGTTCATCCCGCCGTGCCCATCCGCCACCCCTTCATCAGTATCGAAAAGCGACTCACGGTGTCAAGCGATTGTCCGGTGCGACTGCGATTGACCGACAACTCTTTCCTGTCTAGACTGACCGATGCTTTCCGTCCTGCTGCTGTCGCTGCTCGCCTCGCCGCCCGACGTGGCCCGGCTCCGCTGGATCAGCCCGGACAACTCGCGTCAGCTCACCTTCCGCCAGTGGCGTTCAGACCGAGGTCCGACCCCGGCGTGGAGCGTCAAGCGTATTGCGTCGAGCGGCTCCACGTTCGACGACCGGGTTGACGTCCTCGTCGAGTCCGCGCTCCTGCCCGGGCTCCAGCCCTGGATTGACACTCTCTGCGCCGACCTGGCCGCCGAAGGCTGGACCGTCCGCGCGTTCTCGGTCTCGGGCACACAACCCGAGTCGCTGCGTGCATTCCTCCGCGCCGAGCTCGACTCCGGCCTGCTCGCGGCCACGTTCGTCGGCGACCTGCCGGTTGCCTGGTTCCAGATGATTGACGACTGGAACTCCAACGGCAGCCGCGACCCGGACGAAGGCTACGAAGAATTCCCCTGCGACCTCTACTTCATGGACCTCGACGGCCACTGGCGCGACGAGTTCATCCGGCTCGACACCCTCGACAGCCTCGTTCCCGGCACCGACGGCATTCTCGATATCCACGCCGGCAGCCGCGAACCGGAAATCGGCATCTCCCGCCTGCCTGCGTCCGCCATCGGCGGCGCCGACACCCTCCTGCGCAAATACCTCAGCCGCTGCCACGCCTACCGCAACGGCCGACTGCCGGTCGCCGACCGCGCGCTGGTCTACATCGACGACGACTGGTTCCCCAACGCCCCCGGCTGGGACGCCAATGTCGGCATGCTCTACGACCGCCGCGTCTCAATCTGGGACCGCGAGACGACCCGCGTCGCCGACTACCGCCCGCGAATCGACACTGCCGCCTATCAGTGGATTCAACTCTGCTCCCATTCCTGGCCCGGCGGCCACGCCATGAAGTTCAACAACGGCCAATCCTGGGACTGGTTCTACGCCACCCAGATTCCCGCGCTCAACCCGGACGCCTGCTTCTACAACCTCTTCGCCTGCTCCAACGCCCGCTTCGTCGAGCGCGGCTACTGCGGCGGCATGTACGTCTTCACCTCCTCCTCCGGCCTCGCCGCCGTCGGCTCGACCAAGACCGGCTCGATGCTCGAGTTCCAGGACTTCTATGGCCCCCTGAGCTTCGGCGACCCGCTCGCCTTCGCATTCCGCTACTGGTTCTACGACCGCATCGCCAACGGCGTCCAACCCTGGGAACAGGCCTGGTTCTATGGCATGTGCCTTATCGGCGACGGCATGCTCAAACCCCGCGTCCCCCAGACCGCACTCGCCGAGCTACCGGCACCGTCCACTCCTCGCCCCGCACCCGGTGCTACGGTTGTCCGCGGTATCCTCGAAGTTCCCGGGCCGCTGCTCGACGCCCGTCAACCCCTGCTTCTCGACGCCGCCGGCCGGCCGGTCATGACTCTCTCGGTCGGCTCCAACGACATCCGCCAACTGCCGACCGGCGTCTACTTCATCGCCCATCCGGGCCGGACCATCAACCCGTGCCGACCGGTTCGCCTCATCCGCTAGCCTGCCATCGCCACCCTCCGCCCCGCTGCCTTGACCCATCCGGAACCAGCGCTATCCTCAGAAATGGACCTGCCCGAGACCTACGCCCGAACCCTCGCCGACTTTCTCGCCCACCTCGAACAGGAACGCCGCTGTTCCAAGCACACCATCGCCGCCTACCGGCTCGACCTCGAACAGTTCTTCGACTACTGCATCGACCGGCTCGACTCCAGACCTCTCAACCGGCTCACCCATGCCGAAATCCGCGACTACCTCGGCTTCGTCCTCAGCCACGGCTACGAACGCCGCTCCGCCGCCCGCAAACTCTCCAGCATCCGCTCCTTCTTCCGCTACCTTGTCCGCACCGGTGCTGCCCCGGCCAGCCCGGCCCGCACGGTCAAAAGCCCCCGCCTCGGCCGCAGACTCCCTGCCCTGCTTTCCCAGTTTCAGGTTGCGCAGGCCCTCGAACCGCTCGGCGACTCCGAAGCCGCCCTGCGCGACATCGCCATCCTCGAAGTCCTCTACGGCTCCGGCCTGCGCATCGCCGAACTCGTCGGCCTCAACCTCTCCGACATCGACTTCCGCAGCGAAACAATCAAAGTCCGGGGCAAAGGCAACAAAGAACGCATCCTCCCCCTCGGCCGGGCCGAACGCGAAGCGCTCGAACGCTACCTGCCGAAACGCAGCCAGCCCGACGCCGAGCCGGTCTTCCTCAGCCTCCGCGGCCGGCGGCTCTCAATCCGCGCCGTCCGCAACATCGTCGGCAAACTCCTCAGCCGTGTTGCCGGCGTTACCGCCACCAACCCTCATGCCCTGCGCCACGCCTTCGCCACCCACCTGCTCGAACGCGGCGCCGACCTCCGCGCAGTACAGGAACTCCTCGGCCACGCCTCCCTCTCCTCCACGCAGGTCTACACCCACCTCACGGTCGAACGCCTCAAGAGAATCTACGACAAAGCCCACCCCCGCTCCGGCGCAAAAGACTAGCATCATGAAAACAGAACCGCGCCCGTGTGACCCCGACAACAATGACTGACCTCTCCCGAATCCGTGCAGTCCTCTTCGACCTCTTCCATACCCTCGTTTCGCTTCAGGTCTCGCAGGCTCCGGGCCCGAGCACGGCAGAGCTGCTCGGCACCGACAACGAAACCTGGTGGCGCGTCTGGACCCACGACTCCGATCGCTACACACTCGGACTGGCCCGACTGGAAGAAATCCTGCCGGCCAAGGCCAGAATCGCCAATCCCGCGGTCACGGCCGGCCAGATACAGGAAGCTCTTATCTCCCGGCCCGCGCGATTCCGCCACGCGCTCATCAACGTCGAACCGGAAACCCTCGCCGGACTCGGCCGCCTCCGCGCCGCCGGCCTGAAAATCGGCCTCATCACCAACTGCGGCGCCGACGAAGTCTCTGCCTGGCCTGAATCGCCCCTTGCCCCGCTCTTCCACGCGACTGTCTTCTCCTGCAGAGAAGGCCTCAGAAAACCCGACCCGCGCATCTACCGCCTTGCCGCTGACCGGCTTGGCCTGGAGCCGGCCGCCTGCCTCTTCACCGGCGACGGCGCCTCGGACGAATTCACCGGCGCAAGGCAAGCCGGCATGACTCCGGTCCTGATTACCCGACACCTCGAAGTCATGGCCCCGGAGCGCATCGCCTCGGCCGAACCCCTCGCCGCATTCCGCGTTTCCACCGTCTCCGCTCTCGCCGACCTCCTCTGCCCTGCGCCCTCGCCCCCTTGAACCCTATAGCCCGCGCCTGTCTGCTTCCCTTCGCTCTCTGCTTTCTGGTCTCTGATTACTACTCTCCCCGGTTCATGCCCGCCCTCCGCCCCTCGAACCTTGGAACCTTGGACCCCTAGAACCCTTGGCCCCTCGCCCCCCTGAACCCTCTCCGTCGCTTGACTTCCTCCCTTCCCCGCCTACCATGAGGCGATGAACGAGGGAAATCCGTTACACTTCCCCTATTCCGAACCTTCGGCTTCGGAGTTTCGTGGACAACACAATACGAAACAGCGTGCCGCGGTGAAGCTGGAATAAGGGCTGACGGCCCTCACCTTCGTCCTCTCCCGCTCAAGGATGCTGAGCAGGGGCCGGTCGAGGTCTACAAGCGGAGTGGAACGGCCTAGCGGAATCGCTCGGTCAGGCGCGTGATGACCGCCGGGTCGGGCTCACGGGCTGCGAGTGGCGTCGTGCCGTGCGTGGCCCGCGCGATGTCGTAAGGCCGGCGCTCGGAGCGATAGAGCACGCCGATTGGAATCCGGTCACCCCATTCCCGCGCCTTGAAGAAGGCGCGCCTGCGGTCGGTCGGGTCGTGCGGCTCGTCTTTGCCGAGCTCGTAGACCCGGTGCCGGTACCACTTCGCGGTATTGACTTTGTTGAAGCTGACGCACGGCTGCAGGATATCCACGAGCGCGAATCCGGGATGGCGGATTGCCTGCTGAATCAGGCCGGCCAGATGCGGAACATTGCCGGCAAATCCGCGGGCCACGAACCCGGCGTCGAGCGCAATCGCCAGCGCCGGTGCGTTGAATGCCGGCATAATCACGCCCCAGGGAGTGGAGCGCGTAACCATTCCCATCTCCGAGGTCGGCGAGGTCTGGCCTTTGGTCAGGCCGTAAATCTGATTGTCGTGCACGAGATAGGTGATGTCGGCGTTTCGGCGCAGAGCGGCAAGGAAGTGATTTGCGCCCTCGGCATAGCCGTCGCCGTCGCCGCCTTCGGCAATCACCACCAGTTCCGGGTTGGCCAGTTTCGCGCCGATTGCCACCGGCAGAGTCCGGCCGTGCAGGCCGTTGAAGAGGTTGCAGGTGATGTAGTGCGGCAGTTTCGGCGCCTGACCGATTCCTGAGACAAAGCACGTCTGCCATGGCGCGATGCCCAGCTCCGAGAGCGCCAGCTTGACCGCCTCGCGGATTCCGAAGTTGCCGCAGCCCGGACACCACGCAATCGGGTCGGTCGAGTTGAATTCCTGCGGCTTCACCCGGTCTTCCCTTCTGCCAGTCGCTCGATTCCGGCCGCGACTTCGGCAACGGCGAATTGCCGGCCGTCGAACCGGCGCACGCTGCCGGCTGCGGTAATTCCTGCTTCCTGGCGCAACAACCTCGCCACTTGCCCGCTCCAGTTGTTCTCGACTGTGATGACCCGGCGGCTGTCTTCGAGCGCCGCCCGCACCGAGTCAATCGGAAACGGCCAGATGTCGCAGATGTGCAGAACCCCGACGTCGAGTCCCTTGCCTCTCAGCCGTTCGACCGCCTCCAGCACCGCGCCTCTGGTCGAACCGAAGCCGACGACCATTGTCTTCCGCCCCGGCCCGGGCCAGACTTCCGGCGGCTCGAGCATCACCGCGATGCCCCCGGCTTTCCGCGCACGCTTCTCGACCATCCTTACCCGCACTTCCGCCGATTCGGTGATGTGCCCTTCTTCGTTGTGCTCATCCGAGTCAACGTAGACCAGTTGTCCCTTTGTCCCCGGCCGCAGGAACGGCGACACCCCGCTCTCGCTCGCCTCATACCGCCGATACGCTCCCTCCGGCAACGATTGTCTTTCCGCCGATTGGAGATTGGCAATCGGCAATTGGAGATTGCCGATGGTTCTCGTCGCGTCGGCCATGAACTGGTCGAACAGCACAATCACCGGAGTCTGGAACTCCTCGGCAATACGGAACGCCCGGATTGTGGCGTGGAACGCCTGCTCCGGGTCGGCCGGCGCCAAGACCGCTCGCGGAAACTCGCCGTGTCCGGCGCTCAGACAGAAGAGCAGGTCGGCCTGCGCGGTTCTGGTTGCCAGCCCGGTCGCCGGCCCCGGCCGCATTCCGACCATGATGACGACCGGCGTCTCGGTCATCCCTGCCAGACTCAGGCCCTCGTTCATCAGACAGAATCCGCCGCCCGCGGTGCAGGTCATTGCCCGCGCTCCGGCAAACGCCGCGCCGAGCGCCATGTTGATTGCCGCGATTTCGTCTTCGACGAGCTCGACCGCAATCCCGGCCTCGGCCGCATTCCGGGCGCAGAACTCGAATATCGGCGTTGCCGGCGACATCGGATAGCCCGCAACCAGCCTGACGCCGGCCGCAATCGCGCCGAGTCCCAGGGCCTGCGCTCCGGTCAGAAACAGCCGGCCCGCGTCTTCGGCAATCCGCGGAATCCGCTCCCGGCATGTCCTGCCCTCGGCGCAGACAAAGTCGAACCCGGCCCGGGCGCAGGCCAGATTCTCGTCCGCGACCGCCTGACCTTTTCCTGCGAACAGCTCCTGAATCGGCCGCCGCAGCGCTTCCGGGTCATGCTGCAACAGCGCCAGCGCCGCACCGAGCGCAACCGAGTTGGTCATCACTTCCCGGCCGTGTTCCCGGGCCAGCCGCCGCAGCGGCACCGCGACAATCTCGTGTCCGGTCTCCGGCCGGCTGCCGTCGTCAGGATCAATCAGCACCAGACCGTCGTCCGCCAGTTCGGACAGGTGCAGGCTTGCGAGCTTCGCGTCGAGCGCCACCAGCATCTGCGCCCGGTCGGCATCGGCCCCCACCGGCTTCGTCGCTATCCGCACCCGGGTGAAGTTGTGGCCGCCGCGGATGCGCGACATCACGTCCTGGCTCACGAATACATGATACCCCGAACGCACGAAGACCCCGGCCAACGCCTGCGCAATCACCTGCAGCCCCTGACCTGCCTGCCCGGTGACAATCAGCCCGAAGTCAATCCCGGCCATGCTGGCGGAACTCCTCTATCGCCTGCTCTACCTTCCTGGGGTCGGGCCGGGCCTCGACCGGCGCTCCCTGTCGCAGCACCGGCAACTGCTCGTCGTAAGACGGCCGCTGGGCCGAGTAGAAAAGACCCAGCGGAATCCTGCCCTCCGGGTCGGCTTCCGGCCATTCCCGCGCCCGCTCCAGCGCCCGCTCGATATCGAGCGGGTCGTGCTGCCGCGTGCCGATGTCGAACACCCGCTCCTGATACCACTTATGGGTATTCACCTTGTTGTAGGTGACGCACGGCTGCAGGATATCGATGAAACCGAACCCCTTGTGCTTCAGCGCCAGCACCATCAGCCGGGTCAACCCTTCACGGTCGCCGGCAAATCCCCGTGCCACGAACGTCCCCGACATCGCAATCCCGGCGGCAAGCGGATTGAACCCGGGCAATGCCGTTCCTTCCGGCGTCGCCCGCGTCCGGAAACCGGCCGCACTTGTCGGCGACGCCTGCCCTTTGGTCAGCCCGTAGACGCCGTTGTTGTGCACGAAACAGGCGATTTCCGGGTTACGCCGGAAAGCGTGCAGCAGCGCACCGCCGCCCTCGCCGTACATGTCGCCGTCGCCGCCGACCGCAATCACCTTCAGCCCCGGATTGGCCAGCTTGACGCCGATTGCCGTCGGCAGGGCCCGGCCGTGCAGTCCGTGCAGGAAGTTGCACTTGACATAGTGCGGCAGCTTGCCCGCCTGCCCGATTCCCGACACGATGCAGACCCGCCACGGCTCAAGCTGCAGCTCGGCCAGCGCCTGCTTCAGCGCCGAAAGAATCCCGAAGTTGCCGCAGCCCGGACACCAGGCATTCTCGCCGGCCCGGCTCCAATACTCCGCAGTCAACATCACCCGGCTCCGCCCGCAATCGGCCGCAGCCGCTCCGCCAGCCCGTCGCCGGTGAACGGCCTGCCGTCGAACCTCAGGATGATTTCGTCTGGACCGAATCCGGTCTCGCGCCGGACCAGCCGCGCCAGTTGCCCGGTCGAGTTCTGCTCCACGCAGACAACGGTTTTCGCCCCGGCCAGCCGCTGTGCCAGCTCCTTGGCCGGAAACGGCACGATGTCGGAGATATGCACCATGCCGATATCCGCCCCTTCGCCGGCCAGTATCTCGACCGCCTCGCGCAGGGGGCCGAACACGGAGCCGAAGCAGACCACGACCGTCGCTCCGCCCCGGCCCGGAAACTCATGCAGACCGGCCGCCTCCTGCCTCAACCCCTCAAGCTTTCGCATCCGCTTCTCCATCATCCGGACACGATTGCCGGCATCCTCCGAACCGAGCCCGCTCTCGTCGTGCTCGCCACCCATGCTCATAACCAGCTGCTCTCTCGTTCCCGGCCGGAGAAACGGCGACACGCCCGACTCGGTAATCTCGAACCGCCGGAACGAATACGCCGCCCCTGACTGCCTTCCCGCCAATTGCAGATTGGCAATTGGCAATTGGAGATTCCCCACCGTCCAGCTCGAATCGAGCAGAAACTGGTCGGTCAGCACTATCACCGGCGACTGAAACCGCTGCGCCAACCCGAACGCCCTTACCGTCGCATAGAACGCCTGCTCTGCGGTTCCCGGTGCCAGCACCACCCGGGGGAACTCGTCCTGCGAGCAATCCGCGGCATAGAGCAGCTCCGCCTGCTCGGTTCGCGTCGGAAAACCGGTTGCCGGCCCCGGCCGCATCCCTACCACCACGACGAGCGGTAGCTCCGCCATTCCCGCCAGCCCGATTCCCTCGACCATCAGAGCGAATCCGCCGCCGGAAGTCGCGGTCATCGCCCGCGCTCCGGCAAACGCCGCGCCCGCAACCATGTTGATTACGCTCACCTCGTCCTCGACCTGCTCCACCACGATGCCGAACTCTTCGGCCTTGCCGGCAAGGTATTCGAGAATCGCGGTCGAAGGCGACATCGGATACCCGGCATAGAACTGCACCCCGGCTGCCAGCGCCCCAAGACCGATTGCCTGCGCTCCGGTCAGGAGCAACCGGCTCTCCCAACTCGCCAGCTCCGGAATCAGGCACGGACAGACGCCCCGGAACCGCTCCCGGCCATATTCGAACCCGGCCTGAGCACAGGCCGCGTTCAGCCTCCCCGCTTCGGCCCCTCTGGCTTCGAACTGCTCCTTCAACACCGCCTGTAGCGCCCTCAGCGGCTGGCTGTTCAGCGCGCACAAAACCCCCAGCCCCACCACGCCGGCATGAGGAGGCCCGCCGCCCAGCCGCTTCGCAATCGCCGTCATCGGCACCGGCAATATGCTCCGGCCCGCCTCGATCATCGGTTCGGCCGGGCTGTCGTAGACCAGCACTCCGCCCTCGATCAGGTCTGCCTTCCGCTCCTGCGCCGCCTGCTCGTCGAGCGCCAGCACCACATTCGCCTGCGTCCTGATTCCGGCCTTCGGTCGTTCCGACACTCTTATACTGGTGAAATTATGACCGCCGCGGATCCGCGACATCACATTCGGATAGGCAAAGACATGATACCCCTGCCGCACCAGCTGCCGCGTCAGCACTGTTCCCGCCGACTGCACCCCCAGCCCGGCCTCGCCGGCCACAACCACGGTCACGTCGGTCACGATAGTGATTCTAGAACCGGCCGCACGCCAGTCAAGCCAACCCGTTGCCGACCCCATCCGCCCCCTCACCCCCGTGCCCGATTCACTGCCCGGGCCAAAACCGGCAAGCCTTGAAGGCGTGGGACGTTACGCGGCCCGACCAGAACACACCCCGACCATGGGGGGAGTGACTCCCCGGGTCATCTCCCCGGCGGCTCAGGCAACGACCCGGACCCTGACCCCTCGACTCTCCCGCCTGCCGCGAACCCCTGACCGCGCTGCCATTCGCCGGAAGCTCACCATCCCGAAGCTACCGGGGGCCACAGGCAACCCCGAGACACTGACTGCACCGGTCCAGCCGCGCTTGCTTGACAGTCGGAAGTGACACTACTATAATTAGTTATGCCAATCAAGGAGTATTCCTGCGAGCGCTGTCGGCACACATTCGAGACTCTCGTCCTCAGCAAGCGTGACGAGAAAGAGCTTCAGTGCCCCGAATGCGGCTGTAAAAAGCTGACCCCGCTCTTCTCGGTATTTGGAGTAGCCGGAGCGGAGAAGAAAGTAAGTTCTTCTTCCTCCAAGAGCTGCAGCCACTGCAGCTCGCACAGCTGCAGCACCTGCCACTAGGAGGATTTTGATGACCATCACCAAAGCCGACCTGGTCGAAACAATCTCCCGTCAGATGGCCCCGACGATCACCAAACGGGATGTCGGGCGTATCGTCCAGATGTTCATTGACGAAATCTGCCGGACTCTTCAGGAAGGCAACCGCATCGAAATCCGCGGCTTCGGAGTAATGGCCACGAAGCTGCGCAAGCCCAAAGTCGCCCGCAACCCCAAGACCAAGGACCCGGTGAACATTCCGCCGCGTCGTGTGCCGGTGTTCAAGGCCTCCCGTCTGCTCAAAGCGAGTCTGATGAAAGGAGCGCTCTAGCCTATGCCGTGTGGCCGCAAGCGCAAGCTGTCCAAAATCCGGCGCCATAAGTACAAGAAACGCCGCAAAGCCCTGCGTCACAAGAAGAAACTCCGCTAGCGTCAGGTTCCGGAGTCCGGCAGTCAGTTCGTCAGAAAGAAACTGACGATATTGACGCCCATCCGGAACGCCTGCTCGCGCACTTCCGGCACCAGCGGCAGCAGAGTCGCCGCCAGCAGCCAGGGCACCAGCCC
>Ga0101944_10003331_pt1 | contig 22831 bp, 21 predicted proteins | sample DewCreD2012metaG_FD_75245 | JGI IMG/M metagenome (GOLD analysis project Ga0101944, IMG submission 75245) | Hot spring sediment bacterial and archeal communities from British Columbia, Canada, to study Microbial Dark Matter (Phase II) - Dewar... ... | reverse complement strand
AGTTTAACACCCTCCTTTTCAAGGAGCGCCTTATTGAGGAGTATTTCGTCTATCGGCCTGCCGATACCGCCGGAAGAAATAATCACTACCTTGGCGCCCAGGAGCTTTGCTACATAGGCATTGGAATGGTCAAAGACCGAACCAACGCCGGCATGACCGGTCCCTTCTATGACAACCAGCTTCTGCCCTTTTGAAACCCTGCGAAAGGCATCTTTGATCTGGCTGGTAATGAGGTTCCTGTTGGGCGCGTTGATGTATTTCTCGGTAAAACCCTTCTCGACGGCTATGGGGCTCATATCTTTAAGCCCGCACTTGATCCCGCAGACCTCTTCGATGAGCAGGGAATCCTCGTCGATCTTCAGGCCCTCTTCCTCAAGGTAACGCTGCCCGATGGGCTTGATGAATCCGACTTGCTTGAAGGTCTCTTGCAGGTTGCTGATTAACCCCAGGGAAACCGTGGTCTTTCCGTCGTTCTGTTTTGTGGCGGCAATGAATATTTTTTTCACGCAATATATACCGTCATGCCGCAGATCCTGCGTCTTGCGGGTCTTTAAAAGAAGTGGCCGAAAAGCAAAAGCCTATAAAAGCTCTTCTATCTTCCTCTTAAGCTCCTCTTTCGGCACCGCGCCGACGATCTGCTCTACCACGCTTCCTCCCCGGAAGAACATCAGCGTCGGGATGGACATAACGCCGTACTGCGTGGGGACACCGGGGTTCTCCTCGATGTTCAGCTTGGCGATCTTGCACCTGCCGGCGAATTCTCCGGCGAGCGCATCGAGCGCGGGAGCGATCATCTTGCAGGGCCCGCACCAGCTGGCCCAGAAATCGACCACAACCAAAAGCTCGGAACCTAAAACTTCTTTTTTGAACGTGCTGTCTGTTACGTGTAGCGGCTCCATGTTTGCCATAGCGTTAAAGGTTAATTATACCGCAAGCGCGCTTTGCGAAGCGGGGTTAATTCGAGCATATAACGTACGCCTCCGCCTGCGGAAGATTCGTACGTTATGCGCTTATTGAAAGACGAATTTATAAAGTATCATAAAGACAAACGGTTTGCAAGTCCTTTTAAGAAAAAGCCTCCTTGGTGCCCTTAAGGTCCGGGGATGAACAAAGGACGGGTCTTGAATAAAGCAAGCGCCACCCTCAATACTAACGCGCTTTTTGACTGGCGGCTCAGCAGGGTCTTAAGGAAGCCGTTGTAATCCCCTAAAGCCGAAAGCGCATCTTCGCTGCGCTGGACATGAGAGCTGTAATGCGCCTCCTGGAACTTTACGGTAAAACGCAGGAATGCTCCCTTTTCCGTCATATAGGTTGCGTCTGCCATGCGGGCATAATCGCGCGGCGCCAGAAAGGCCTTCGGCCTGAAGCCGAAGATCGAAAGAAGATGGCAGGCATTTTCATGCAGACTCACGATAAATCCCCGGGGGTCCTTATCAATCAGCTGCTGTAGCTTCCTTTTCTCCCGTTCGGTAAAAGCAAAAAGCATGGCAAAGAATGCCGCGGCAAAAAGCAGTAAAGCAGCCAGGGCAACGGCAATCCTCTTAAAAAGCCAGAGAAAGCTAAAGACTACCTGAATAGCAGCCGGAAGGCTGCGTAATTCCTTATGGACCGCATACACCTGGGCCTTTCCCATAGCAATAGGGGAAACTACAGCTTTTTTGTTTATTTTGATTATCCTCTGGTCGGTCACTTCCCAATGGACCTCCGACGTAATATCTTTTCGCGAAGCGTCGCTATAATACCCTTCGGCTTTCAGGGAAAGGGTCCTGCCCATAGGAAGCGTTGCTTCCGGAGGGATAATGCTTACCGAGAGTAACCGCGGCCCTTCGACAATGACCGTCGCAGGGCTGCTGGTTATGCCTTCAAATTTTGCATAGAGCCTTGTTTCTCCCTTGTGGTTTGCGCTCACCCTTCCTCTCTCTGCGCTGCAGATCGCAGGGTCAAGCGCCTCCCAGGAGGCAAGCAGGGTTATATCCTCCTGGGTATTATCGCTGTAAATGCCCATGGCCGCCACTTCGCCGCTTTCGCCGAGATGGACCTTCAGGTAATCAGGGATAATCTTAATGGCCTTGAGCGTGCGTTTTTCATCGGCGGCGGAATTTTCAAGTTCCCGGGCATCCTGTTTCATCTCTTCAAGGAGCTGCTCGGCGTCTTTGGCTTTAGTGGCGGCGTTCTGTGTCTGCAGGGCGAGTAACTCTTTTTTCTTTGCCTGGGCCTTGTCATCCCCCTCTATCTTCGCCACAATGACCTTTGCGGCCTGACTCTCTACCTCGCCTGATAGGGCCGATATCTCGCTTACCCCTTCGCTGCGGCAGGCAAAAAGCCCTCCTCCGAAAGGTATCAGGGTCTCGCTATCGCTGATTTTCCATTTTGCCCTTGAGGAGATCTCCTTCACGGAGTAGTCCGCATAAGTAGCAAAGGCCTTCACCATTATATTTTCATTCAAGGAGGCGAAGATAAACTCGGGCAGGACGGTGATATTGGCAACCTCTGATGCAGGGCGCAAGAATGCGGCTGCGGAGACCTCCATCTCCTGAGGATAGCTCTTGAGCCCGTCATACGTGCAAAAAACGCTGAATTTCCCTTCTTCTTGCGGAGCGGTTACCATGCCCCCCTCTTTAAGGGGTTGCTCCTGGCCTGCCTGACGGAAGAACCATTGCGCCTGCCGGCTGATATCTTTGACGACATACGACTTATCCGAAGAAGAAAAGAATATTCCAAGCGCGACGAATTCGATCCTGCTGCCGGGCCTCAAGCGCGGCTTATATGGTAGCACATGTATTGCCAGGCATTGTTCCTTGGCCGAAGCCTTTTTGTCGTCAGGCTTCTTTATCACGATAAAAGCCGGGTTGCTGGCGGCATCCTGGGACGAAGCCAGGACCTGGTACACCCCTTCTTTCTTCGGGATAAAAACTCCTGGCCTGACCGTGCTGAAATTTTCTTTTTCGCTGATGATGAACTCGGCTTGAGCGGTGATATCCTTGACCGTAAAATCACCCAGGTAACCGAAGACTTTGAATTCAACCGGCACGCCGGTTGAGGTCAATTCCAAAAACGGCGGATACAGATACATCTGCGCAAGAGACCGTTGGGAGAAATGCACGAACTGCTGGAGGTCCGCATAATACCAGAGGTCGCTACTTGCCGATGTGGGGACACCGAAAAGCTCTAATGCCCTGTCCCTGTTGAGGCCGACGATGACATTGCCGCGCGAGGTATTGACCGTGCGGTATTCGGGGCTCTGGCACAATACAGCCTCTGCCCGGAAAAACAGAACCGCTAAACACAGTATCCCGATCACTATTCTTCTCATCAACGCATGATCTCTTTCTTGACGGCTATGGCAAGCGCCTCATGAGTTTTATCCACCACAATGATCTCCGCTCCGCTGCCATCTTCACCGCGGTAGCGAACCGTTATACGTGAAGTCCCTTTATTCTGCGCCTTAATAACCCCCCGGGAATCCACGGTGGCGACTTCGGGGTTGGAAGAGGACCATTCAAGCTCGGCGCTCAATTCCCTGATAAATATCCTGTTGAATATACCAATCACTTTCGGGGAGAACGAAGCGCCCGGCGAAATAACTATGCGCGAAGGAAGAATAAATATTTCCCAGGGAGTTTTCTTTTTCTCTTCCTCCCTGGGCTGCTCCCTGGCTTTTTCTGCAAGCTCCTGCAGGTGCTCTTTGAGCTTCTCTATCTTCTCCTGCATCTCCTGGACGCTTGAGCTGTTGCGGATGCTTTCTATCATCTCTTTGAGTTTTTCTGCTGCCTCGGGGTCTGTCTTCTGCAGTTCCTGGACCTTCTGCAGCATCTCGGCAAGCATGCTGTCGGCGATAAGCATCTTTTGTATCTGTATCGCTTTATTAAAGGCATCCTGGAGCTTTTGCACCTCCTGCTTCGATTCCCCTTCTTTAACCTGGGAGGCAAATTCCTGTTTGAGCGCCTGTGCTATATTCTCAAGTTGATTAAGGCTCTCGGCTTTAAATACGCTGTTTGCAAACTGGTGCAATGTCTCCTTATTCCTGTCTCCAAGCGTCGAAGAATCGATGCGGTCCCTGAGCTCCTGGCGGTAATCCTTCTCCTTCTCGGGCTCAGGCGCGCTTTGCGTCTGCAGCTTCGATTTCAGGATAAAAACCTCCTGCATCTGCTCTAAGTTCTTGAAAACCGCCTCAGCAGTGCGGTTGGAGATATAACTTTCCTTACGGATACGCTCAACCTGATTCCTGATCTTCTGAATCTCTGCAAGCGCCTCCTGCGGCTCCTTGTGCAACTGTATCCGGTCCACACCCTCCTCAAGTTCCTTGCCTTTATCGGGGAGCGTGTTCTCGGAAAGTGCTTTTTTCGTCTCTTCCCTGATCTGCTTAAGCAAAATGTGCATCTTGACCAGCAACAGCTCTTTCAGGCCTTCTCCCATCGGCGCCTGTTCCTGGCGGGCTGCCTGCTGCAGCTCCAGCGCATTCTCCGAAAGCGCTTGTGCGGTAGCGGCATCCTGCGCCTTATCAAGAAGCTCCTGCATCCGGCGTATTGCCCGGGGGGTCAGCTGCATCTGGGCGATCTTTTCTTTAAGGGCTTCTGCCCTTCCCTGGAGCACGATCTCTTCTTTCAGGTTCAACATAAGCCCCAGGCCTTCGGCGCCCTCCTTCTCCCTGGGGTCTTCGGATTTCTCTATCAGGTCAAGCAGCTCTTCAGCTTCGGTAAACTCCGGCTGCTTCTCCATTTTCTCGATCTTGGCTGCAAGCTCCTGCATCCTGCCCCGGGAAGAGCCGGGCCTGGAAGCCAGGGACCTCTTTTGTTCGATATAAAACTGCAGGGCCTTAAGCGCCTTCATATTCCGGGCAGAATCCTTCATCTCAGACTTGACCTGCGGACCCACCCCGGCGGCATCGGTTATCTCATTAACCTGGCGCTGCCCCTCCTGCACCTTCTGAAAAGATTGTTCCTGGCGCATCTTGTTCGCCTTGTCGGCAAGGGAAAGTTTCTCCCATATATTAAATGGGTTGTTTTTTGCCTTGGCAACCATGCTATCGCGCGCGCGCTTGGTCTGCACCTGGCTCTTCTTGTCCATATATTCGTTCAGGAGGATGGACATGTTCTGGGTATCGACGTGCTCCAGGCCTGGCCCCGGCCTCTGAAAAAAATCCACCAGGCCCTGATGCGCCTTTTTCGTCTCAAGCACGTTCTGGCTGTCTTTGATCAGCGAACTCAGGAGATAGAGCACTTCCTGCCTGTCCTTCTGGTTCTGCATGTCAGGCAAAAGCTTCATGATCTCGGCCTGTAACTTGTCCTGCAAGGCGTAATATTCCTTCTCCGCAGTGTCCTCTTTCATCTTGATGGTTTTCCCGTCGGCAACCAGGAAACCGCGCTTCTCCATCGTGCCGAGGCTCAAATGTTTAAGGAATACCTGGGAAGCAAAAGCCGCAGCCAGAAACACCGCCAGACCGAATACCAGGCCGTATTTACGCGCGGAGGCCTTCAACGCCACCGGCTTAAAGGACTCGTAAAAGCGTATCTTGAAAATCGCCCCCCAGCAGATAATATAGGACAACGCCACAAACAGGTGGACAAGGGTGTACTGTTTGACGAAAAGCGGAAAACACATTAAGAGCGGCAGGCTCAATGCCTGCAGGTAAGCGAGGGAACCGCGGGTATAGCTGTCGAAGCTCAAGACGATCTCAAGCAGGATCCCGCCTTTGAGGAATATCAAGATCACTTCCGTGTAATAGAAAGAAGAGTTCAGGACATTAAAAAGGATCCAGACGCAGACTGCCACTGCCGTAATATTGACGGCAATGCGCGCGGCAGGATACTGTTTGGCGCGCGTGACCCAGCTGAAGGTGAAGCCGGCAAGGAGACCGGCGCTCAAATAGAGATGGAACTCCTCCAGCGCCCCCATGAACACCAGCGCCATCAGGTTCAGCATGAGGAAGCTGAAAACAAGTTCCGCCAGGAAAAAATTGTCTTTTCGTTCCATCTCAGGACCTTAAAAACGGCACTTCCAGGTTTTCGCCGCAGGCAAAGAATATCGGCGGCGAGGAAAATATCTTCGGCAGGCTCATCTGTACGTTGCTGATCCCCCGCTGCTTATCCGAGGGGTCAAGGAAGGTGGAGGTTATCAGCACCAGGGGTATGAGCGAGACATTCTTATTTTCCAGCGAAAGCATGATCGGCAGGTATTCCCAGTCCTGGTCGGACATTACCACGATGAGCGTGGAATCCTGCGGCACAAACATCGAAAATTCATCGAAAACTTCCCCGATGCTGACGCGGCTTTCCGGCTGGGCAACCGCAAGGAACTTCAGGATATCCTCCAGGTGCTCCGGGCCTTTATTGAAAGGCATGTGCACCAGCTCCTGCGCATGGGCGATCAGCTCTAATGATACCCCCCGCTCGATGAGGTGTTTTGCCAGGGAGGCGACGATCTTTACCGTATACTCCGTTACCGTATCCTTTCCCCTGCCGAAATTCCGGTCCTTTTCGAGGTTAAACATCACGGTGGTGCGGTAGAAAACATGTTGCTGGAACTGCTTGACGATAAAGCGGTTCTTCCTGGCCGTGGAAAACCAATGGATCCTTTTGATAGGGTCTCCCTGCTTGTACTCCCTGATGCCGTAAAACTCGTGCTCGTCGCCGCTTGCCCTGCTGGTCTCTATGCCGAACCACGGCGCCACGCCTTTAACCAGCGGAGGAAGCCTCTTGATAAAGAATGTCTGCGGATAAACATAGACCTCCGAATAAACCGCAAATGTTTTTTTCAGGAAAAAAAGGCCCCAGGGGTCGAATATATAAAGCACAAACGGCCCCAGCCGGTATTTGCCCCGGCGCGAGCACCAACAGCTGTAATCTACCTGCACGGTTGATTTGGGGCCGACGTATTCCAGAAGGAGCCTGCGGTAGCGTTCCTTGGGGGTGGTACAGGCAAGGTAATCTTCAAGCACCAGGTTGAACAACGGAAGGAAACTGTTGTTCTTAACGGTGGTCTTAACCTCCAGCATATCATCCTCTTCGAGCCTTCCGGCAATCGAACGCTCAAGACGCAGCTGGACGGCAAAATATGCGATTGTTATCCATGCGACACTGATCGTTGAAAGGGTTACCAGGAACCAGAAAAAGAAGAAAAAGAATTCCTTGGAGGTCCTCAGGGCTACCAGGAGGGTGGCAAGGATAATCGCAGCGAGGAATATCCACTTTTTGAGGAAAAGTCTAAGCATTTCCTGGCCTTAAGGAATGGGTATGTTTTTCAGAAGCTCGGAAACGATATGCTCGGGAGTTTTATCCGATATCAGGGCCTTGGGCTGCAGTATAATCCTGTGCTTGAGGACGTACGGCAGAAGGTTGACGACGTCATCGGGGACAACGTAATCGCGGCCTTCGATCAGCGCCCAGGCGCTGGTGGCTTTCATAAGGGAGATGGAAGCGCGGGGGCTTGCGCCGATCTTAACCTCTTCCATTTTGCGCGTTGCCGCCACCATCCTGACGATGTAATCGAAGATCTTCGGGGAGACTTCGATCTTTTTTACCTGCTCCTGCAGCTTGACTATCTTCTCCAGGGAGAGGACTGACTGAAGGTCTTCGACAGGATGCTGGAATTTCTGGCCGGAGATAACCCGCACCTCCTCGTCCACCTGAAGGTAACCGATACTGATCTTCATCAGGAACCTGTCGATCTGCGCTTCGGGCAAAGGATAGGTCCCCTGGTACTCGATGGGATTCTGCGTTGCCACGACCATAAAAGGATGCGGCAGAGGGAAGGTCTTACCGTCTATGGAAACCTTGTACTCCTGCATGCACTCAAGGAGAGCCGACTGAGTACGGGGCGTGGTCCTGTTGACTTCGTCAGCCAGCAGGATATTGCAAAAAACCGGTCCCTTCCTGAAATCGAAATCGCCGGTCTTGGGGTTGTAGATAAAGCCTCCGGTAACGTCCGAAGGCAGAAGGTCTGGCGTGAACTGAATCCTCTTAAAATCACCGCTGATCGATTTGGAGAGCGCAAGCGCCAGCATAGTCTTACCCACGCCCGGCACGTCTTCAAGCAGGATGTGCCCGTTAGTCAGGAGCCCGACCAGAAGGAGCTTGATTGTCTCGGTCTTGCCGACAATAACCTTTTCGATATTATCGATAAGTTTTTTAATGTCCTCGTTGTGCATCCCGCTCTCCTTTCAGGTTAAATTAGCAACTTGAGGAAATACCAAAGGATTCGGGATTATTATAACTTCGGGAGGGAGAAAAAGCAAGGAATAACGATACATGCCAAATAAGTTCCACATATCAAAGGTGTTTATCGCTGACTATTCCCTGATTTACGTATCTGTTCTGAAAAATACCCTCCGGTGAGCGCATCGAGCGAAGCGGTCAGCTCGCGCACTTTAAGCTCTTTATCGAAACGCTTTGCCTTCTCCTCTATGGAAAGGCGGTCAATTTCCATTTTTGTCCTCAGGCGCTCGAAATAGATCTTGGTGACTTCATCAAGTATATCCTGGCGCAGCTCAACCATCAGGCGCGAGCGCACGTCTATGGAAGTTTGATCGTCATTCCAGATGATTTCGCCCAGGTCCCAGCGTAATGTCACATCCCATGCGATTGCGTCGCGGCCGCGCACCAGGTAATCGTCGTCCGCCTTGGTAGTCGAGCCTCCCTCCCAATGCCAGAGATCGCTTGTGTCGCGGTCAATACCTACGGAAACCTCTGGCAACCAGGCCTTCTGTGAGGCGCGCTTACGCCACTCTTTAATCTTTTGCGGGCTTACTTCAGCATAGTGTATGGCTGCTTCATGCACTGCGCCAATTGATGGTTCATTTCCTGTATACACCGCCATAAGGTCATAAGGCCCGGCGCTCTCCGCGGCCGGTTCTACGCTTCCCTTAAAAAGTCCTTTTTCAGAAGCAATATAAATTGTGCCGTCATTAGAGGATACGAGCGCTTTTAACCCTGTTGCATACAGCCGCAGGGTCAGCTCCTGCCAGCGTTTTTTTGCATAAACAAACGCATTGTTTGCAGTCAGGGCTCCCAGACCTAAGCCAGCGCCGCAATAAACACCCCTGACATCTTTGTTTAAAAGCCCGTAATCATCAAAATATCTCCACTGCTCTCCATTATCGTTACTATAATAGATCCCTCCTGAAGTAGCCAGGTAAAGCGTGCGGGGATGCCGGCAATCCATACAAATCGAACGGGGAATAACCCCTGTCTCTTCTGGCTCTTCAGTGTCTGTCTCTACGTTATCCTCTATCCCGTTCTGCCCCTGGCGGCTTCCTGTTGAGGCAAAAAAAGTCCGCTGCCAGCGCAAACCACTATCCTCGCTCTTAAACACCCCTGATGAGGCAGCCGCATAAACAACCCCTTGGCCATCAGGGCTGCAGGCAAGCGAATATATACGCTGATTGCCGCTGCCAAAGTCTGACTTCTGCCAGGTGCGGCCTTCATCCCTGCTTATAAAAAGCCCGCCAGCTGTCCCCAGGTAAATGCGCTCCCGGGAAAATGCGATACAGAGACACTGAGACTGCAGGCTGTCGCGCCCGCTGAAAATACGTTCCCATTTCTTGCCTTCAGAAAAACTGCGAAAAAGCCCTGCCTGGCTGCAGGCAAATATCGCGCGCGCATCCTGCGGATGAAAAACAACCGCGCTAAAATAACCTCCCGGATTTCTCAGGGATAGCACCGGCCTCCAGCTTGCCCCTGCATCTTCGCTTACATACAGGCAATTACGCGAGCCCATATACATCACCTGTGGCTTAACCGGGTGCAGCGCAACGCAGGTTACCCGCATGTGTTGGCCGCTTATGCATTCCCATTGGACGGTTGAGGGGTAAGCAGGATGTGCAAACAGGAAAACCACGCACACAAAAATCGCGATTCTGATCTTTTGCGGCATACGCATCACCTCCTGCTGTAATAGACGCATGCGGCACAAAAAATCTCACTGATTTTTTGTGTTTTTTTCTGAAGTGGCGAATGGCTGGTTTAAAGGACCGGCGGGGTCAATGCGAAGAGCTCAATGCCATAATCTCGTTCTGTATCTCACGGTAACGGTTACTGTCAATCGAATAATATATCTCTTGCGCCTGCCTCAAGTATTCCTTTGCTTTATTCTTCTGATTCCTCGCCAGATAATAAGAGGCGAGATTATGGTAGGTCGCTGCCAGTTCCACAGGCGCCTCAATGCGGCTGCATACCTCAAGGGCCTGCTGGAAATACGAAAGCGCTCCCTGCGTATCCCCTGTTTCCAGGCAGAGCTCGCCGAGCATATTGTAATCGCCGGCGATGCTGGCGATATTCCCCTTTTGCCGGTCTATCGAAAGCCCCCGCAGGTAACACTCCATGGCTTTCTGGTATTGTTTCTCGAACGCGTAGACCTCTCCCAGGTTAAAGTAAAAATCGCTTAAGCCTTCTTTGATTTTGAGGCGCCGGAAGAGGTCCAGGCTCTTGGTGTAGAAAATGCGCGCAGTCGCAAGATCGTCTTTATTTAAAAAAAGGAGCCCGAGGTCAAAGTAATCACAAGCCAGGTTATATTTATGCTCTTTCCTGAATGACCGCTCCCGGTTAATCTCCGAGCTCTTGGTCAAGAGCTCCAGCGCCTTTTCGTTATTTCCTTTATCCATGTTCCAAACCGCCAGCTTCCTCAGGGCAATTGCCTCATTAAGCTTATCGTTATTGGCGCTGCTGATCTGCGCGGCCTTGCGGTAAAAATCCTGCGCCTTCTCATATTCACCTGTATTGTAATAGGTCCAGCCGATCGCTATATACGCGTCGGCCATATTGCGTTTCCTGCCCTGCCTTTCGCTCAAAAAAGCGTAATCAAAATAGGCCTTAAGCGCCTCCCTGCGCTTGCCCAGCCTCTGGTAGGCATCCCCCATAAGGCGGCAGGCCATGAAAAATTCCGGGTTACGCTTGAGGATATCGCTGCAAAGCTTAAGCGCCTGTTGATTATTGCCGGCGTTGAATTCCCGTTGCGCTCCCTGAAAGGCTATGCCTGAACCGCCCTGATAAGCCCTGCCGGTAGCGTAACATATTGAGCAGAGGAGCAGGATTCCTGCCAAGACGCCTGCCAGCACCTTCTCTTTATGCCCCTTCCAGCGCCCTGCATTCAAGAAACCGCCTGGTGAGGCCGCCCTGAAAAACCTGAAGGACGGGTCGCCGTAAAGGATATACCCTGCCCAGGCAATGCATGAAATCCCGCATTCCCGGATGAGCTGCCGGCGGGCGCTACGCAGGGCTCCTCCCAGGGATTCCCCGGCAGTGAGGCGGTTGTAGAACTCCCTGGCAAATATTTCGGCCGGAGTATCCTCGATACGCCAGATGCTGCCGATATAGTGGCGCACGCCGGCAAACAGGAAAGCGGACGCCAGGTCGTAGGTTTTACGCTGCGACGTCTCATCAACCATCGACTCTGGATGCCGCGCAGATGAACAGGCATTGGAAAAAATAAGCCCGGGAAGCGGAGCGGTCTCGGAGAGCAACATGATATCCTGTATATTCAAGACACCGTCGCTCAGGACCCAGCCGCTCTGCCTGGAGGAAGAGCCGCTGTATTCGCAATGGCCGGCAAAATGCACGATATCGTAATCCCTGAGGTTCTTCTTAAGATAGAGGGTCGTGACCTGGGTGGATTTAAAATCAACTGATAACGCCTGTTGCAACCGGTCAAAATGCCGCCTGAGGCAGACGCCTTCGGCGTAAGCGGACCTGAGGTCTGAGGTGGGGTTTGCCACTATGAGCATACGCGGGCGCACAGAGGGATTTCGCTGCTGGAGGGGAGACGGGCGACGCACACTCCTGATAACCCTGCCCAGGTTGAACGTCAGGCATAAAAAGTCCCTGCCGTTATGAAGCAGCTCCCAGGGTATGCCGATCAGCTCTTCGTCAAGGCAGAGGATAAGGTCTCCGCCGGCAGCGCTGTTGAGCTTCTCCTTCGCCTCCCTGGTCAGAAGATGGTCCCAGAGAAGCTGTCCGGTCTTTTCAAGCTGCGATATGCCGGCCTCATCAAGCCGTGAGGCCCTGTCTCCGCGATTCAAGATCGAGGAAATCTCCGAACTGAGCCGGTCTGCGTCTTTGGCGTTAAAAACGATCTTTCCGTAATGCCGGACAGAGGAGGAAAATTCGCTTTCAGACAACACGCTCATTTTAAGCGCTGCGCCTTCCCAGAGCACCTCAAGTACGAGCGGGCTTGTCTGGCGGGGATATATGGTCATGGGGTACTTACGATCGTATGTCGAGGGAGATAGCGGCCAGCCTTTCATCCTTGCCGCAAATCTCAATGCGGTATGTTCCCAGCGCGACGTTCTCAAAGACCGCCGCCCCTCTTTCGCAAAGATACGACTCAAGCTCATCCTCTTCCTTCAGGAGGGTTATACGTATGTCTTTGAGCACCTGCTGGGTCTTTTTATCCTTTGCCGCAACGCAAATACTGAAAAAACCTCCCAGCTTGTTCTCAACCTTAATCTCCGCGCGTATATCCTTAAAATCCCTGAAAATGAATATCTCATCCTTGAACTCGGTTATCTTGCGGCTTCTAAGCACCGGCGCCGGCATCAGCTCCTGGCCTACCAGGATATCCCCTCCTGACTCCAGGACCTCTATCATGTTCTCCTTGACCCTGAGGGCTATTTCAAGCAGCAGGGAGCGCGCCTCCTGCTTTAAGGATGCCTTAAGGCGCATGAGCAATTCCTGCGGGACCTCCAGAGGCTGCGACTGGTCTGCTTTAAAATAGAGGTCCACTGCCTGGGAACAGCGCATGCAGGTGACAATGTGCGAGAGCACCGCCTTCTGCTCTTTTTCAGGAAGCCTTCCTTCGACAAGGCAAGCCACCGTTTCTTCGTCCGGATGCCGCCGGTGCGGTTTATGATGCGCGCCCTTCCATTCCCTGTAGGTCATGCCTGCAATCCTCTCGAAAAGCTCATCCTGGCGGTTATTCTTCCCCTGCATAAATAGACGTATACTTTTTAAAAATCTAACTCAAAACCTTGTTTTTTAAAGCAGCTTTTGAGTTTGTCGACTATCCTGGCCTTGCGCATATCAACCGCCCCCCGCGAAATACCAAACACCTCTTTTATTTTTTCAAGGTGGAGGCCGCAATGCAAATGCAGCTCCAGGAAATGCTTCTCTTCGCTGTTCAGCTTATCAATGCACCTATGCAGACCCTTAAGCTGTTCCTGGCGCAGCAGGAGCTCCTGGGCGCCTGGCCCTATGGCGCTGAGGGTGTCGATGAGGGCCTTGCCCTCCTCCTTCTCTTCGTCGATGGAAACGGAAGGCTTCTGCTTACGCAGGTAATCTATGGTGGCATTGATTACCACAATGCGCAGCCAGCTGGCAAGGCTACACCCGTTCTTGCCTTTATAGGCCCTGAGCTTTTTACAGTTATCTTTTATGAGGGATAAAAATATTTCCTGAAAGATGTCTTCGACGTGCGTGCCGGAAGCGGGGGTGGCGCCCTGGGCCCTGAGCACGCCGTGTATGTAGTTGTATACCAGGCGGGAATATCTGTCTATGAATTCGCTCCACGCAAGCTTGTCCCCTTTGATGCAGCGCTGGACAAACTCCAGATCATGCATAGGGTTGTATTATAACACTGTCGTGCCCCGCAGGCAACCTTAAAAATATGCTCCCAGGACCGTTTCCTTTTAACCTTTTATGCCATATAGAGTTACGATGGAAGTGTCCCCTTATAAAATTAAAAAATTTGTTAGAATATTATGTTTCGCACGTCAATTACTGCAGAAAGGAGGAAAGATGACGAGACCGAGAAGAATTTACTTTGAGCGGGCTGTTTATCATGTGTGCATCAGAGGGAATAATAAGCAGGAGATTCTAAAAGAAGCCGACGATAAAAACATTTTTCTCAAAACGCTGGCAAAATTCAAAAAGCGTTTCGGGTTTAAATTGTACGGCTTCGTAATCATGCCTAACCACGCGCACCTGATCATGGAGGCGCCTGTCAAAACAAACATTTCAAAAATTATGCAGGCAATAATGTTATCTTACAGCGTGAAATTCAGGAAAAAATATGTTTACACGGGGCACGTATGGCAGGAAAGGTTCAGGAGTAATGTAATCGACGACGATACGTATATTCTCAACTGCATCAATTATGTGCACAATAACCCGGTGCGCGCATCTTTGAGCGAAACGCCGAAGAAATATCCCTGGAGCAGCTACCATTTCTATGAAGGCCTTCAATCGCCGGTCAACAACATTATTGAGGTAGACTTCTACAGGGACACTTCCTCCAGAACTCCATATCCGGCAATAGGATAGGAGGAAACGGCCCTATTTCAGGAGGGAGTTGCTGATGACGAATGAGGCGAACACGATGGAGACCATGGACATCAGCTTGATCAGGATGTTAAGGCTCGGGCCGGAAGTGTCCTTAAAGGGGTCTCCGACCGTATCTCCCACAACGCCTGCCTTATGCGCAACCGAACCCTTTCCTCCGTGATGCCCTTCTTCGATATATTTCTTAGCATTATCCCAGGCGCCGCCTGAATTAGCCATCATCACCGCCAGGACAAAGCCGCAGACAGTTGCGCCGGTCAAAACTCCTTCTACTGCCTCAGGCCCCATGAGCAAACCGATGATGATCGGCGCGCATATCGCCAGAAGCGAAGGGGCGATCATTTCTTTCTGGGCTGCGGCAGTGGCGATAGTAACGCAGCGCGCATAGTCTGGCTTTGCCTTGCCTTCCATGAGGCCTGCTATCTCCTTGAACTGCCTGCGCACCTCCATAACGATCCTGCCGGCAGCCCTTCCGACCGCTCGCATGGTCAGCGAACAGAATAAAAACGGCAGCATACCGCCGATGAACAGCCCCACCAGGACCGCGGGATTTAAAATACTGCAGGTAAGCTCCCTTCCGTGCAGAAAAACCTGGTCCTTGTATGCGGCAATCAGGGCAAGCGCGGTCAAGGCAGCCGAACCTATGGCAAAGCCTTTGCCGGTTGCGGCAGTGGTATTGCCCAGTGAATCCAGGGCATCGGTCCGCCTCCTTACCTCAGGCGAAAGATGCGACATTTCGGCATTGCCGCCGGCGTTGTCTGCTACCGGACCGTAGGCATCGGTTGCAAGCGTAATACCGAGGGTAGAAAGCATCCCCACGGCTGAAATCCCTACGCCGTAAAGCCCTGCGCCGAAATTCTGCGCTCCACCGGAAAGAAAGAAACTCAACAATACCGCAATACCTACGACAATCACAGGGATAGCGGTTGACATCATCCCCACTGCTATCCCGCCGATAATCACGGTTGCAGGGCCTGTAAGAGAGGCCTCGGCAATGGAACGGGTGGGCTTGAAACTGCTGGAAGTATAGTATTCCGTAGAAAGCCCGATCAACACCCCTGCGATAAGCCCGGATAGCACTGACCAGTATACTCCTATATGTTCAATCCCCAGGGTACTGCGCACCAGAAAATAAGAAACGATTGCCACGATTAAAGAGCTGGCAAAAACGCCCTTTCTCAAGGCTGCCAGAAGGACGCCCTGGCTTGCCTGCTCTTTACTCCTGACGAAAAAAGTTCCTATGATCGAAGCTAAAACCCCCACCGCAGCCATAACCATGGGAACGGTAACGCCTTTGAGCCCCAGCCCTGCTGCAACGCCTAAGGCGGAGGTCGCAACGATAGAGCCGACATAGGACTCATACAGGTCAGCACCCATGCCTGCCACATCCCCGACATTATCCCCGACGTTATCGGCAATGACCGCGGGGTTGCGCGGGTCATCTTCCGGGATCCCTGCCTCGACCTTGCCCACCAGGTCGGCTCCCACATCCGCTGCTTTAGTAAAGATGCCACCGCCGACCCTGGCAAAGAGCGCCTGAGAACTTGCGCCCATGCCGAAACAAAGCATAGTAGAGGTGATTGCCGTGATTTTGTCTGCGCCGATCGGAATAGGGTGGGTGGAATAATACCAGTTGAGGAAATAATACCAGATGCTTAAATCCAGCAACCCCAGCCCAACCACGGTCAGCCCCATGACCGCTCCGCTTGAAAACGCCACTCGTAACCCAGCATTCAGGCTTTTCATGGCTGCTGCGGCAGTGCGGTTAGAAGACTGGGTGGCTATAGACATGCCGATAAATCCGGAAAGCCCGGAAAAGAGGCCGCCGGTCAAAAAGGCGAACGGCACAAAGATCACCAGGTAATTCTTCATCGCCAATACCAGGAGGATGACGAATACCACAGCAAAAAAGAGCGACACTCCCAGGTATTGCCTTTTAAGGTAGGCCTGCGCCCCTACCCTCACCGCCAGGGCGATCTCCTTCATTGTCGAATTCCCTTCGTCCTTGCGCAGGATCGAAACCGCCAGATATGCGGCAAAGAGTAAAGCGGTTATGGATCCTAAGGGAGCAAGCAGAAGCATGTCAAAACCAGCCATCTCGATTCCTCCTTTATTAGTAAAAGTTGATGATGCGAAATAATTGAAGTTATGCTAACATAAAAAGCAGAAATGTCAACGTGTTTATTGACCAGGGGGTTACGGGGCGTGTTTCCTGACCAGGGCCAGTATTGCGGAATGAGGAACGACGACATACTTGATCCCTTCGAACTCTATTTCGATGGCGGAGTTCCTTAAGAAAATACAGTAATCGCCTTCGCGCGCCTGCAGAGGGAAATACCTCCCGTCAACGGTCTGGGACTGCCACGGCTCGGCATCCAGCGCAGCCGGGTCTGAGACCGGGTAACCTGGCCCGGTTTTAACCACCGTCCCGCACTGCACCTTTTCCTTTTCCTGCACTCCCTGCGGAAGGTAAAGCCCGGCGTCGGTACGCTCCCGGCCTTCTGCCGGCAGTATCAGGACGCGGTCCCCGACAATAATAATCTCCTGCTCCATGGCTTAATCCTTACCTCTCATCATCCCGGCCTTTTCGCTTCTCCAGGATCAGCGTCTTTTTATCCATATCAACCTCAAACTTGAAAAATTTCAGGAAAGACATGCCCAGGAGCCCGTCGAATTTCTTAAAAGCGCCCTTGGAAAAGACAATAGCTGCGTCAACGTCTTTGAGGAGCACCTCGCCTATGCTTAAACTCTCAAGCACAAAGAGCTTGGCAGGCGCCTCTTTGCCGCTTGCCAGCAACATCTTGACATCCGGCTTCATCCCTGCAACGTCTATCTTGAGCCTGGCGGCGGTCTCAGAGGAGAGCACAACAAGCGTTGAGCCGGTATCCAGGGCAAGCGTCGCCTGGACCTCTTCGTTCAGGGTTGACCGCACAAGCGCCTGGCCATCCTGAGGGATAATATCGATCTCGTATATGCCGCTCTGGGACTTTTTCTTTTCGCGTTCCTTGAGGACACGCTCCCGCTCCCAGTTGTTCGCCATCTGTTTGTTCTCTTCAGGGGAAGAGCGCTCTATATCGGAGATCTGCGTTTTGAAGAATTTGACGTTGCCGATGCCTACGGCAAGCTGTATGTAGGAATCCGTCTCTTCGGTAATAATCCCTTCCATTGAGCGGCCGTTTCTCAGGTATACCACATCCGCGCGCGCGCAAGGACCCGCGTATGCTAACAGCAGTATACTGAAAGCCAGGGCCTTGCCGGTCATCGCTAATTATCAATCACCTATGATTTTGATCAGTACCCTTTTCTTACGCCTGCCGTCGAATTCACCGTAAAAGATCTGTTCCCACGGCCCAAAGTCAAGCTTGCCTGCGGTTATGGCAACGACAACCTCCCTGCCCATGACCGTCCTTTTTAAGTGCGCGTCACCGTTGTCTTCGCCGGTGCGGTTATGCAGGTAAGCACCCTTGCCGTAAGGGGCCAGTTTCTCCAGCCATCTGCCGAAATCCTCATGTAGGCCAGCCTCCTCGTCATTAATGAAAACGCTTGAGGTAATATGCATTGCATTCACCAGGCATAGCCCTTCCTGTACCCGGCTCTTCTTCACTGCCTCCTCCACCTGAGGCGTAATATTGACGAACTCCTGCCTCTTTTCGGTGTTAAAAATGAGGTAGTCGGTGTAATGCTTCACTGAATCTCTTCCTTCATACGCTCGGCTTCATCCGCATCAAGCACGCCGTCGTTGTTGACGTCGTAGGCCTGCTCAATGGCGCTATCCACCTTGGCTTTTCCGCCGGTCTTCACAGGCTCATACCTGTCTTTCAGCATTTCTCTGGCCTCGGAGTCCTCAAGCCACCCGTCTGCGTCAGCGTCGTATTTTGCCTCAAGCGGCGTATTGACCTTTGCCTTGCCGTGCCTGGCAATGCGGGAACTCTCCCAGGATTTCTCCAATTTTAATTCCTTCGCATCGATAACGCCGTCCCTGTTCTTGTCCGCGTGCTTGAATTTGTCCGCCTTCAGGGGGGCGGCAAGTATCGCGGTAACCGCGCAGTAAAGGCACACAAAAACCATGGTAAGGAATAAAAAAACCGTGCGCTGCATACACTCTCCTTTGCTCGTTCAGATACCTGCAATCTCGACTATTTTATTGCGGCTTGTCTGCCCTGAGACGATCTCAACGCTTGTTTTAGAAACGCCGAAGTGTTCGCTTAAAAGGCATTTGAGGGCCTCGTTTGCCTTGCCTTCCCTGGCAGGCGCCCTCACCCAAACCAGGTATATGCCCTCATCCAGCTTCTCGACCTTTTCCTGCCGCGCTCCCGCCTTGATTCTTACCGGTACTTTCATTGCGGTACACCGCCGGTATCTAACGCTTCTTCGTTCCGCCTGGAGCAGGGGGCTGGGCCATGGCTGTCTTTTTGACAATGCTTAGCTTCACCAGTTCTTTATCAATCCAGTTGTTAAGTTCTCCGAAATACCCGATCAGTTTCTGGGCTTGGTCCCTGGTAGAACTTTCCACAGGGATATTTATCCCTTTGAGAAAGGAAATATTCAAATCGTTCGTTTTCTTGACCTGGTTAAGCCAATTTTCCAGGAAATCAACCGCCGTACGGGTAAGCTGCTCTTTTGGTATAGTCTCAAAAATGCCGAGCATCCCGAAATATGCGTCCATCTGCGAAACCGCTATGATACAGGAATCGAACATACTTGTCAGCACCGCCGCATCACGGGAGCCGGCAAGGAGGGGTTTAATCTCCTGGGAACCCTGGAAGATCTTGTTGCGCATATTAAAAAGCTTCGATTCCAGAGGATACGCCGCTGAAGTTGCCGCAAACAGCAAAAGCAGAAAACATATTCCGGTCTTTTTCATCAGGATCCTCCTTTTAAGGCAGCACCAGCTTTGATACGGTAATGCTGCATTCGGCAATACTTGACTCGCGCGACTTGGGGCTGATCTGGTACTTATCCACCACCAGCAGCTCCTCGGCGCTTTCAATATTGAAGATAAAATCGACGATCTGGTCCATCTGCCCCTCTCCGGTAAGAGTAACCATGTAACGCTTGGTCTTATCCTTATCCTCTTTTATCCCGGCCGGCTTCATATCAACCACATAGAGGGAGGATTTATTGGCGGTATTCTCCACAACTTTAAGGAGCGCAATCATCCCCTCCTCTTCGGTTTTGGGTTTGCGCAAAAACGACTGATAGTGCTTCACTTCGCTGAGGATCTTGTCTTTCTGGGAAAGGATGCGCAGGCTGACGCGGATCTGCGCCTCTTTATCCTTGATCTCCTTGTTCTGGGAATTAATCTTGGAATACACCGGGTATACCACAAAATTAACCAGCAGAAACAAGAGGATGGTCAGGACGGCAATGTAAAAAATAGTGCGCTCTCTTTTTGAGAGGCGGAAAAGGAATTTTGCCAGGTCCTGGAGCTTGATCATCATGAGCCGCCTTTAAAGGTGGGCACCGCGGATATCTCAAAATCCGTTACGTCTCTGCCCCCTTCTTTACGCTTGGTAGTATACTTGGTTTTTACGTCCTTAAGGTAGCGTGATTTTTCCATCTTTTCCACAAACGAAAAAACCGATGACATAGTTTCGGCGCTCCCGCGCAGGATAAACTTTGCCGACTGCTGGTCAAAGCGGATGTCGCTCAGGAGCAGGTCCTGGGAAGAAAGGGTATAGAGCTCGCTGAGGACCTCCAGGGAATACCCCCTGCGGATAAGGTAATTTTTGATCGCGCCTACGGTAGCGAACTTTTCCTCCAGGTTCTTTGCCTCGGCAATCACCGGCGCATAACGCTCATCAAGGCTCTCCAAATACGCGGCATTAAAATAAATCTTACTGATAAGGATGGAAAAGATAAGCACAAAAAGGGTGAGCACCAGGATCCCGGATTTGATCAGCTCCCTCCCCCGCTCTTCCACCTCCCTGCGCAGGCGGACCTCCTCGGGAATAAGGTCGAGTTTAAGCTGGGGCGCAAAAGACATACAGGAAAGGATCTGCAGGAAGGAAGCGTGTTTTGAAAGCCGGCCTCCCTGAAGGATCTTTTCGCTGAAAGAAAAACTTTCAAAATACGGGATGACCTTAAACGGTATCTGCAGGCTCCCCGCCAAACCCGCCTCAAGGTCTTTGAGCGCCTCGACCGCTCCGGTTACCACGACCTGGGAAGGCAGGCGCTCTATGTTCTCGCTCTGGTATATCTCAAGCGAACGTTTTATCTCGTCGGAAAAACGGCTGCGGTAAACCAGCCCTTCTTCCGCCAGGTTCCATGCGCCGATAGGGATAGAACGCACAAAAATCGGCTTAGCCTTATAGGCGACCACGAAATCCGTCGAGGACTCATCCACATGCGCCAGGCTTACCGGAGCGGCATCCGGCCCTCCCTTGAGCGCCCTGGCCGCATAACTGCTTAATCCCTCGGGCGCAAAGAGCACCCGCTCCAGTTTAATCCCTGCGCGCTCTAGTATCTCGTAATGCCGCTTTATGATGTGGCGCGCCACAATCACCAGCAATATTTTGGTATAGCTCTGCCGGTAGGTGCCGATATCGATATAATCGATGATGATCTCGTCCCTCGAATAGGGAGTGTGCCTTCCTGACTGGAGGTTGATGATATCGCGTATCTCCTGAGGATCGGTGGAAGGGACTTCAATATTTTTGGTTATGACGACGCTTGAAGATACCACGTCGATCGCTTGCAGTGAACGGGCGTCAAAACGCGCAAGCGAAGATTTAAGCATGCGCGCGATATCAACGTCGGGAAGGCCGCTGATGTTATGGATTATGAAATTCTCAACCTGCATCTTTCCGGCGGAAGGGCGCACCAGGGCGATCTTCAGGCGGTTGGCGTCAAAATCAACTCCGATCTGCTCTTTCGCAGAAACCTTTCCCAGGAAATTAAGCTGGCTGACAAGATTCTTAATCATAGCGGTCATATTCTAGGATTCCTGCCAATAAAGCTTCCTGCCCTCGGAATCTACCACGCACATGGCCTCAAGCAGCCTCTTACGGCTGCCGATATCAGCGCTTGCCTTGATCATGAAATAACTCGAAGAGGTGTCAAAATAAAGCGCAGAGACATTGCTCAACAGGGCAACCTCCGCCTCCCCTAAACGGTAAAAAGCGCTCAGGTCAGAGACTATCCCCCCCTGGCTTTCAAAGATAGTATCGTCTTCTGTGGCCTCTATACCGTCCTCACCCCTGCGGTAGTCCAGAATCTTCTGCACCAGCTCCTCTCTCAACCCCAGGGCCAGCAAAACCGGCTTTGAGGCGGTATTCACATTGACCTTGCCGTAACCGTAAACCGTCAGGTAATCCCGCACCCTGGCAAAAATTTCAGGGGTGAAGCCTTTTACCAGAAGCAGCTCATCAAGCACTTGGAAATCAGAATCCTTTGCCTGATACGAAAACGTCAGCCCTGCATAATAAAAATTCTCAGCGCCCCTGGAAGAGCCTCCTCCCCCCTGGTCTTCATCGCGCCAATCAACCACCGCCTCTGCCAGCTCCAGAGCGCCTGCTTCGTCTATACCGAGCACCGCCAGAAACAGCCTTGCCAGGACCTGGGTATCGGCGGTGTTAATATTGATCTTCCTTTCTTCATCGATTATGCCGTAACGCGTCTGATAACCTTCCGAAATGTCGTCCCAGTAATTATAGCAGATGTTACATTCACCGTCACCACAATTTATTCCCTTGAACGCCGCCGGATTATTGCTCCAGCTCTCTTTAAGGGCCTTAAAACCCGCTTCGCCGCGTAGCCGGATCTGCGTTATCGCTTTATTCACCCCTGACTCGCACAGGAGAAAGGCCTTCTCCCGTTCGCTGAGCCTGCGCACCAGCGCCATCTTTTGCCTGATCCCGGCGCCGACGATCACCGCAAAAACGCTCATCAGGCATAAGGCCCAGAGGGTCAGCATCAATATACTTGCTTTGCTATGGGTAGGCAAGGATATTTTAGTCATACCGTGCACAAGGGATACTTACGGTCTTGATATAAGAAGCCGAATGCCCGTCTCTGGCTACCTCAAACTCAACACGCACGGCAAGAGGCAGCTTCTTCTCTGTCCATTCCTCAAGCCAAAGGTATTCATCTTTTTCTTTAGCGTAATAATAATATGAAAATTTCAGCGAGGCTACATCAGGAAGCTCCTGCTCAGTCTCATAGCCTCCGGAGTACGCCTGGGAATAATTGCTTATCCGGCGCCTGAGCATGCCGGAAAAGGCATCGTATATATAGGCGACCTTCCCTACCGTGCGCACCCCGAGTTTTGCGCTATCCACGAATGCCGCGCATTCAAACTTCTCGCGGCTGCCGGTAAACTCGATATCCTTATAGGTAAAACTGTTGCGCAGGTCAAAAGAAAAACGCTCCAGAAAGATCGCCGCCTCTATGGACGGTACATCGGAATTGACTTTTTTGTAAACGCGCACCCCCGCTGAAATAAGCGAATAGGTTGCTAGCGAAAGGGCTGCCAGGAGGCAGGTAACCACCAGCAGCTCCACAAAAGTGACGCCTGTTTTTTATTCGGCGTTCCCCAAAAAATGCAAAGGCAGCCCTCGTAAGTA
>Ga0101944_10003330_pt1 | contig 22832 bp, 15 predicted proteins | sample DewCreD2012metaG_FD_75245 | JGI IMG/M metagenome (GOLD analysis project Ga0101944, IMG submission 75245) | Hot spring sediment bacterial and archeal communities from British Columbia, Canada, to study Microbial Dark Matter (Phase II) - Dewar... ... | reverse complement strand
GGGTGGAGAATGTCTGCGTGGAAAAACTCTTGCCACAGCAGCTGCAGCGATAGCGCCGCACCTTCCCGAAGGCCTTGGTGGCATACCAGCCTGTGGCCCAGGCCCAGGGCCTGTCCGGTGCAGCCTTGTGGTAGGCACAGCCAGGATTGGGACAGAAGGCAAACCAGTGCACAGCATACCTCCCTGACCGCAGAAGCGGTCATAGAGCGTATCGCACTGGCTGGCCTCTTTCCTTCAAATCTTTACACAAGGTTGAGAGCACTACCTACTGATTCCTTATCAGCACGAATTCCACCCGCCTGTTTTTCCATCGATTCTCAGCATCTGTGAATGGTACAACCGGCTCACTCGATCCAAGCCCGCTTGTCGTCAGCCTCCGGGCATCAACCCCATTTTCCACCAGCATTCGCCTCACCACTTCCGCACGTTCGGTCGACAGCGGTATAAGCTCGTTCACCTCTTCCTGCTGAATTCTTGCTGCCGTATAGCCGAGCATTTTGCCAATGTTATTCCCATGCCCTTCGATTCGTATCCTGTAGTCGGGGAATTTGTTGAGAATCTCAGCAATGCGGGCAACAACCTTCTGGTTCCTTGCAACAGTTTCCGCGCTGAGCCCTATGAAGTCTGCATGATTGGCTCTGAAGACAATCGACGGCACCTTGATCTTGAGGCGGTCTCCATCCCTGATCACCAGCACATCAACCGCAACGAGCCCCTTCACCTTGGTCTGATTCCCCAGCGCATCCCAGGCCGTAAACTCGAACGGATAATCGGTAGCGGACTCCACAAGCTCGCCCTTTGACGATTTCCCATCCCACACGATCATCGATGGAGGCCGATTCTTGCCACTCCAGTAGATAAACGAGCGCGTAGGTTTGGCTTCCTGCGTACCGCTCGATTCTACCACCGCGGTTTCGAATATTTCGAGCTTCCAGTCAACAATACCTGCATTTGCATCTGTCGTAATGCCGAAAGTGCACACATCATCGACCCCATCTCCATCAGGGCTGAAATATTCCGGCTTGACCGAAATGTTCACTCTGGGCGGTTCAATATCGACCATAACCGGAGTGCTCTTGGCTTCCGCCACATCACCTTTGAGATATCGCACCACCAGCCGCCCTACGTAGGTACCCTGCACCACCTGCCCCTGAAGATCCCTTCCATCCCAGACAAGCCGCGTCGGTACATCAGCCCCCGTCCCACCAAAGAAGGAGCGCTCGATGCCATTCTGATCTATCAGCGAGAACCTCCAGGATTCGACACCCTCGCGCTGTTCGACCGTAAGCGAGAACGAGACCGTATCCCGGATTCCATCGCCATTCGGAGAAATTCCGCTGTCTGAAGCGCTCACGAACACCCGCGGTGTACTCGCATCGAGCGTGATACCCTTGATCGTCGCTGAAGCACTGTTGCCGGCCGCATCGACGCTTACCACTTCATAGCTGTAGATGCCGTTACTCGCAAGTTTGCCGGAAGCATCCTTTCCGTCCCAGGTAAAGCTGGTTGCCCTCCCCTTCCAGGAATAACTTCTGACCACCGTCCCCGACGCATTCCTTATTCGTCCGGTCCAGTCGTCACCGGGCACAGAATCCTGCGTGAACATAATGACATCCCGTATCCCATCTCCATTGGGCGAGAACAAGAGCGGCTCAGCGGAGACAGTGATTTTCGGAGGTACCGTGTCAACCGTAATGACCACCGGTCCCAGCTCGAAATAATCGCCATTGGCATATTCAAGTATCAAACGCGCCGCATAGCTGCCGTCGGGAACCAGAATTCCCGAATCCGTCTTCCCGTCCCATGCATATTGATTGCGTATGTCGTTGATACCTGCCCATCTGCGGATCGGCACCTTTGCAGCTTCCGGTCGAGTGCCCGCCCAGATGGCAAGCTCATACTTCAACAGCGTCGTAGATGCAGGCACATTGAGATTGAAATAGCACACATCCTTGACGCCATCGTCATTCGGGCTGAATGCAGGCGGATCCACTTTCATGGAAGGATTCCTGGGCGCCGCATCGACCACGATGCGCTGACGCGGAAGAATGAAGGAATTCCCTGCATCATCGATGGAACGCAATTCGTAATAGTAGACACCATCGGGGACAATTCTTCCATTATGATCTTTGCCGTCCCAGACCACATCAGCGAGCACAGGATACCACTCCCATGTCTTCATGATGCGTCCCGTTTCCGAAATGATCTGACCATTCCAGCGATCACCAGACACACTGCTCTGTGCAATCGTCAAAGTATCTGCCCGGCCGTCCCCATTCGGAGAGAAAATGGACCGTGCAAGGCTTACCTGCGCGCTTGGTGCTGCCCGATCGACCAGCACCCTTGCCGGCCCCGCACTTGCAAAGGCACCATTGAGATACTGCACTTCTATCGATATCACATACTGACCGTCCGGCACCGGCGTTCCTCTATCGCTCATCCCATCCCACCGATACTCGGTCAGAAGATCCTGCGTACCCTTCCATGTCTTTACTGCGGCACCTTCGCTGTCCTGTATCACCAGGCTGTAGCTTTCAATCCGGTCACGTGCATCCGCGCTCACATAGAGTACCAGCTGATCCTTTATGCCATCGCCATTCGGGCTTATTGCCGATTCGTTCGTGCGCAGTACCACCTGCCGCTTGCCTGTCTCTACCTGAATCCGGAACGGCCCCGCAAAGGTCCAGTTCCCCGCACTATCCTCAGATTCGATCACATACTCATAGATGCCGTCAGGTACCACAGCCCCATTGCTGTCTCTGCCGTCCCATACCAGATCCGTCACCTCGTATTCCCATTTCCATACCCGTATAGCCCGCCCCGATGCATCCCTCACCTTCGCATTCCAGCTGTCCCCCGGCACCGAGCGCTGCCTGATCGTAATGCTGTCATTGCGCCCATCTCCATCCGGCGAGAAAATCGCCCCCTGCACCGCTGCTTCGATCTTCGGGAATATGCGGTCCAGCACAAAGCTGCCGGTAGCTGCCTCGGCCACATCCCCATTGCGATACACTACCCGCAGAGAAGCGGCATAGGTCCCGTCGGGAGCAGGCCGCTGGGTGTCTGCTTCACCTCTCCACTCAAACAGAGAAGGCGGCATGGTTCCTTTCCATGTGCGCACTGCGGTAAGCGCCAAAGGCCCATCCTGCGCCACAATCTGCAGGAGATATTCCTGCACCTTTTCAGGCGAAGTAACCTCCGCCCTCAGCACCATCACGTCTTTTTTACCATCCCCATTTGGGCTGAAGGCACGGTCTCCTATCGCAAGCCGCACCGCCTTCTTCTCTGTCTCTATTTCAAACACGCCGCTTTCTAATAGGAATCGATTGCCGGCCGCATCTTCGGAGGCAAGCCGATATTTGTATTTCCCGTCAGGCGCTGTGTTGCCCGCATCGTCGCGTCCATCCCATTCGAAGGATGGTAGCGTCCCGCTCCATGTCCATCGCCTCACCTTGTTGCCGGAGACATCTACAATCTCGCCGATCCAATCATCGCCAGGCACTGCATTCTGGACAATCGGAAGCGTATCATTGACCCCATCCCCATTCGGAGAGAACAGAAGTCTGCCGATCGATACTTCTGCACGCGGTGCCTGCCTGTCGATCACAAGGTTTTGCAGCACGGCTTGAGTGATATCACCATTCGGGTAGGAAGCCATGAAGGTGGCTCGATATGCTCCATCCGGCGCTGGAAGTCCGGAAGATGAGGTTCCTGCCCATTGGATCGAAGCAGGAACAGGACTTGTTCCGCTCCATTCCATTACGGGTGCGGAGATAAGGCCTGCAGAGCCCTGAATCGCCTGAATCGAGAGCTTCCAGTTTTTGACGCGTTCCGGCGCCGTTATAGAAATACTGAACTCAGCACGATCCCTGACACCGTCTCCATTCGGACTGAATGCTGGATAATCCACGGCAAGCGATGACTGCTTCATCATCGTATCGATGCTGATGGACAGCGATGGCGAAGCAAAGCTGTTTCCTGCGGCATCGACACAAATAAGCCGATAGACATAAGTGCCATCCTCGAGAAGCGCCCCATCCACAGCTCTGCCGTCCCATTCGATATCTGAAGGTGCGCTGTCATGGAATTCCCACTTTCTTCTGACCTTGCCGTTGCGATCGCGGATTTCTCCAATCCACAATCCTTCGACCGAACCGCTCTGGCGGATTCTGACAATCTTCTGGTCATCCCTGCCGAGGGGATTGAAATGTTCCAGAGACCGTTCGACTTGTGCGTAGGGCGCTGTCGTATCTATTGCAAATTCCTGGCTTGTTACAGTACCAGCCCATCCATGATCATAAGCATATGACAATACGAATCGATACATGCCCTCGGACAGGGGACCTGCCGGCGACTTGCCATCGAAGCGCCACAGTGTGGGAGGCAGCGTAGTTCCACTCCCCTGGAGAAGAGTCACACGGGCCTCAGCAGAATCTCTTGCCTCTCTGACCGCTTCCAGTTTCCAGGCCGAAAGCCCGCGAGAATCATCCAAAGAAATCCGTGTCTCTAGATAATCGGCAACACCATCGTCGTTCGGGCTGAATGCATCTCTGGCCAGGGCCAGCTGGGCCTGCGGTCTTCTGGTATCGACAATCACCGGCTCTGAAGCCTGACTGAATGCATTGCCAGCAGTATCGGTGCTCGAAATCTTGAGGACATATTGACCGTCGGGGACGCGTTTGCCGGTATCGTCATTTCCATCCCATACAAAGCGCTCTGGCAGTTTTTCACGATAGCGCTCCAGCTTTACCACCGTACCCTTCATGTCGAGCACCGCAAGCTCCCACAGCTCCTCCTGAGAGCTTTGAAGGCTGAACGCCATGCTGTCGCGCCGCCCATCACCATCAGGACTGAATACCGAAATGGCATCTTCCCGTTTAACAGCGCCCGAGGGAGGGATGGAATCGACCAATATTGGCGCCGATTCTGCTGTGAACTTGTGCGCATTCCTGTATTCCAGCTCGACGGAAACAGTATAGTAGCCATCAGCCAGAGGCTGTCCATTGCTGTCTTTTCCGGAAAAATCGAGAGCTGCCGGCGGAGCGGACTTCCCGTCTCCTGAAGCGCTCCATATTGCTTTTCCATTCCTGTCTTTTACATATGCGTTCCAGGAATAGAGGTTTTTGAGCGATTCATAGCTGAATGAAAGCGGCAGGGTGTCCATGATGCCGTCGCCGTTGGGACTCAGTGCCGACCGTTCAGCCATTATGGCCGCTTTGGGCTTCGTAGAATCCAGCAACAGCCAATCCGAGAAACTCCTGTCGTTTTCGGTTCCGATCGTCCGTTCAACCTTGTTGCCCGCGGCATCGGCACTCGACAGTCTGAAACGGTAATAGCCATCGGGCGCGCGTCTGCCGCTGTCGTCGGTACCATCCCATGTAAAATCTGCCGGCGCCGAACGCTGCTGTTCCATGTAGGTTCTGACGATCTTGCCATCCTTGTCGATAATTTCATACTTCCAGGAATCTTCAACCGAACCCTGAGTGTGCAGGGATATTTTGAGCTGACTGCCATCCGGAGAATATTTCAGGAAATGCGGTCCTTCGCTCTCCCTGTCTTCCGGAACAACCCACGCATTCCCCGCGGGAGGTGTGCGGTCCACGACGATAATCAGGCTCAAATCGAGGTCGGTGTTCTGGTTTCCTGCCTCATCCCAGGCATGTATGCTGGCGATATAGACCCCTTCCGGAACCGGCTTGCCCTTGCTGTCCTTTCCATCCCATTCGATGAAATCCACCGGCGCGAGAGGTTTCCTGACATAGCCCAGGCCAGCCTTGAGGTCTGAAAAAGTACGTATCTTTTCGGGTGGGCGCGTGCCGCCCCGAATGATTCTGATCGGTTCCTTCGACGCCGCAGACTGGTCCACAATCCGCAGTTCCCAGCCAGAAAAGCCCTTCTGTTCGTCATACAGACGCACGGGGATCTTCAATGTGCGTAAATCCCCTTCTCCGCCTATGGAAACATAGATGGGTTTTCGGATTGGCATGGACGGATCGAGCTCTGCGATGGGCGCACTTCTATCCGGCTGACCAAAAGCGAGCTGAGCTCCCATGCTCACTGCAGACAGAGATCCGTAAAGCGGCTGATAGCCTATTGCAGGAGCGATAGATGAAATGCTGTTTGGCTTTTCTTCATTAGACCCTTTGAGGGTAGAACTCTTGAGGGGAATTCGCCCGGAAATCGACAGGGAAGGGAAGAGACTCCGTCCGGCGTTCAGCTGTTGATCATAAAGGTTGATACCCCAGGCCAATCGAGCAGAAACGGCATCACCGAACTGGAAGGCCAATCCTGTCTGGAACTCCAGCGTACTGAAGGAGGGGGCCATCAAGTCCACCATGCCTCGAATGCCGAGCCGCGGAGACTCGGATTCAACCAGCGATGCACTGAAACCGATCCCCGGCGTAAAGGCGGCAGGAAAGCCTGTCGCGCTTCCTGCGCCTCCGGCTATTCCAGCAGGTGGGGAAGCATAGTTGAACTCCTTCCCGATACCCCGCATCACAAAGCCTATCCTTGGGTTCTTGAGAAATGGTTTGTCTCCAGAACCTATATCTGCGAGTTCCCGAATAATGCCGATATCGGCCCACAGGCCCCATCCGAGGCTGCTGTTCCCTCCGATAGCAAACCAGAGGGAGGCACCAAAGGAAAGATGCTCGGAAATCGATTTCGAAAACGCCGCTCCAGCCATTCCGAAGGTGCCGAGCGGCATATCGGCTGGATTCGTTGGCGCAGCAAAGATCCTGGCAGCACCGCTCCAGACACCATAGGGCACAGGAATGGAGAAGGCGGCACCGGCGGCTGCCCCTGGTACAGAAAGACCAGCCGAACTGTCTGCAAGGAGTGCAGCGGAAAGATCGAGAACGGCCAGCTCCTGGACAGCAGGCGAGGCGGGATTTGCAGCAAAGGCCCAGGGAGCATTGGCCGATGACTGCCTGCGAATCTGCATGGAATACTGCTGTGGAGAAAAATCCATCAGGGTCCATCCGGACTCGGTAACCGATATGCCTGCCCCCATTGCCCATGGACTGAATACCCGCATGAGCAGAGATCCGCCTGCTGGCGGGTCATACGCATACAGAGGGCCAAGCAAAACGATACAGAAAATAGCTATCAGAATGCCTTTCAGTCTCCGGCCTGTCATCATCATTCTCCCTATTGCGAAAAAGCCTTCAGCTTCAATCTATCACAGCCTGCCTCGTTCTTCACGGTCCGGCACATCCTCGATGCATTTTCACTGATAGAGTATCAGAGTCGGGCGTGGCTCGAGCTGCATCACTTCCGAAGGTATCATCAGAGGTTCATCGAAGCCTGCAAACGGAAACCCCGATTTGAAGAAAAGCTTGAATCCTTTGACCGGCATATTTTCGGCAGCGGCATTGCGCTGATAGGCAGCCTTCTTGACACCGGGAGACCCAAAACCGTCTGCGGTATGGATGAGTATGACCCGGTCCCGATGAGCTCTGACTTCCTGCCTCGATTGGATCATCTTGTCTGCGAACTGGTGCACTACCAGCATGCGGATGCCGGGAATGTTGTTGCGCTCGATATATTCTTCCATGATATCCTGCGCTTCGTTGAGTTCCGCAGCGGTGATTGAACCGATTTCCTTCATGGGTTTCAACGTTCTCCATTCGGGGTCTATCGCAAGATGCACATTCGGAAATCTCAGAAATGGCAGGATTTTCTCCATCGCTTCCCTTACCGGATATTTGCCGATCTGATGGTCAATGAAAACCAGCATGTCCTCTTGCTGGGCGAAGCGGATGTAATCGAGAACTGTCTTTTCGTCCAGATAGCCGATTTCGCCGCCCGGCCAGCATGTCCCGTAGATAAGGTAAAAGGCGGAAATGACCCCGTCGCGGCCGTTTGCTTCATTGTACTGCTGCGCGGTTTCCTTGACCATTCTGGCTATGTCTTCCTTGGGATAACGGCCGAGAACGCCCATGCGCTCAGAAGCGGGGCTTCCGTAATAGGCGACAATGGTGTTGTTGGCTACAAGGGGAATCCGGTCCCAGAGAAAGCCACCTCCCGATTGGTAATTGGAAAGGCTCATTGTCTGGTCGATTCGGCCGGCATTCTGCTTGAGATACATAGCCGGGAACAGGCGGTAGGAAGGAGGTTCGGAAGCACCTGCGGACAGCACGAACACAAGCGTCTGCAGCAAGATAACACAGATTCCGATCGATCGCACGATGCTGCGGCTCATGGGACATCCTTTCTGCATGGAGAACATCATCAATGTATCGGCATGAAAAGACTTACGCTGAAGCATGGATTGCAGTGCAGACGCAGGATGAATCGATAGCCGGTACCAATAAAAAAAAGCCGCTCGAGGGCGGCTTCTCTTACCTGTCATACCGGCAGACACAGCGTGCGCCGGCACCATTACAGGCGCTCACACGTACTTCTCGACCTTTCCGGCCTTGAGACAGCGGGCGCATACCCTCACGTGGCGGATAGTGCCGTTCTCGAGGGTGCGGACATCGATGAGGTTGGGCAGCCAGGTGCGGCGTGTCCTGTTTTTCGCGTGAGAAACATTATTTCCGAAAAGCGTTTTCTTGCCGCAGATTTCACATACTCTCGACATAGTGGTCTCCCGTCTCGGTAGTCGCGCAACTATAGCCGAATCGCCAAAATATGTAAAGGGGTCAGTGGTGCCGAATTCAAGCCTGGCCCCCCAGGAATTTCGCCATGGCGCCCTTGTTTTTGACCATTTTCTTCATCATGGAGCGGCTTTTTTCGAATTTTTTAAGGAGGCGGTTGACCTCTGCGACCGAGGTGCCGCTGCCCCGGGCAATGCGAGTCCGGCGCGAAGGTCCGATGATGAGATAGTTCTGCCTTTCCTTTCTTGTCATGGAAAGGAGGATGGCCTCTTCGTGTTTCATCTCATCGAGGTCAATACGGTCTTCATCGATCTGGCCGGCCAGGCCGGGGATCATTTCGAGCATGGATTTGACCGACCCCATTTTCTTCACCTTGTGGATCTGCTCGAGATAATCTTCGAGCGTGAAGGTTTCCTGGCTCAGTTTGCGCTCGAGTTCCTGCGCCTCTTTCTGGTCATAGACCTGCTGGGCCTTTTCGACGAGCGAAACGATATCGCCCATGCCGAGAATGCGGTTTGCGATTCGCTCAGGATAGAAGGGCTCGAGCCCGTCAAGACGCTCGCTCACGCCTATCCACTTGATCGCCTTGCCGGTAATCGATTTGAGCGAAAGCGCCGCACCGCCTCGCGTGTCCGAATCGAACTTGGTCAGGATGACTCCCGTGATTCCCACCCTCTCGTCGAAGGCCTTCGCGATGTCGACCGCAGCCTGGCCAGTCATCGCATCGGCGACCAGAAGGCTTTCCACAGGCGAAACCGCATCCCTGATGCGAACCAGCTCCTGCATGAGGGCATCGTCGATCTGAAGCCGGCCGGCGGTATCGATGATCACCGTATCGAAGCCTTCCTTGCGGGCACGCGCCAGCGCGTTGCGCGCTACCTGCACCGGATCTTTTGTGTCTTCGCGATGGATGTCCACGCCCGCCTGCCCCGCCAGCACGGCGAGCTGTTCGATTGCAGCAGGACGTACCAGGTCGCAGGCGACAAGGAGCACTTTCCGGCCTTTCTTCTTGAGCAGTGCGGCAAGTTTGGCCGCGGTGGTCGTCTTTCCTGAACCCTGCAGGCCAAGAAGCAGTATGACGCTCTGAGTATCCGGCCCTTTGAGCACCAGATCCTGGCGTTCATCGCCCAAAAGCGCGACCATGCGGTCATAGACGATCTTGATGAACTGCTGTCCCGGCGAAACCGAGCGCAGTACTTTCTCGCCTCTCGCTTCCTCGAGAGAGCCGTTGATAAAGCGGCGGACAACACGGACATTGACGTCTGCCTCGAGGAGGGCCATTTTGATCCTGTCGAGCGCTTCTTCGACATTCTTTTCGGTAATGGTCGATTTGCCGCCTATCGTGCGGACTATGTCGGAAAAGGTTTCGGTAATTTTCTCAAGCATATGTCGTTCCCAAATCAGTGTTGATGCGGCAGGCCGGAAGTGCTGCTGCCCTGATTGTCAGAGATTGCCCTTGAGCCCTACATCTGCAGCGACTGTGCGAAGAGCAAAAATCGTCTCGCCGATCAGCTCTTCGAGAGGCATGCCAAGCATCTCAGCCCCCCGCTCGATCACCTCACGGCGCACCCCTGCAGCAAAGGCGGCCGATCCCCATTTTTTCTTCACGGATTTGACCTCCATGTCGAGGACGCTCCGCGAAGGTCTCACATAGGCGCATGCGGCGATAAAACCAGTCAGCTCATCCGTGGCGAAGAGCACCTTTTCCATCACATGCGTCGGCTCCACGTCAGTGCAGATACCCCAGCCATGGCTTTCCACCGACCTGATGAAAGCGTCATCGAAACCGGCAGAAGCCAGGATTTCGCGGGCATGCCGCAGGTGCTCTTCTGGAAACTTCTGATAGTCGATATCATGAAGAAGGCCCACCATTCCCCAGTATTCTTCGTCTTCACCGAAGCGCCGGGCAAAATGCCGCATGGCGGCTTCTACTGAAAGTGCATGGCGGAACAGCGACTCGTCGTCGTTCCACCTTCTCCACAGTGCAACAGCTTCTTCTCGCGTCATCGCTCTGTCCTCTGGAACCATGGTTGGATGCGCTATTGTAACCGAAGCAGGATACTTGCGCCAGCCTCCACCGGAGTTCCCGGTTCCGGGATCTGCGATACGACATAGCCGTCTCCTTCGATAACAACATGAATATCGCTGCGCAAAAGGAGTGGCAGCAGCTGGCGTTTGGAATATCCCTTCAGATTGGGCATTCGCGCACCTATCTGTGCTGGCATCCAGGGTTCCAGCGTGACTACACCGTCATGAAGCACAGGCGGACTCTTTCCCCTTGGAATGGCAAGGATGCCCAGCGCGGCCTCTGCAGACTCTCTCAGGACAGGCGCGGCTATCTGTCCTCCCAGATAGGAAACTCCCTTCGGCTTGACGATTGCGACATAGATGGCCAGCCGCGGGTTGTCGGCAGGCAGAATGCCCAAGGTACTGGCGATAAAATCGGTATCCGAATAGGCGCGTGTCTTTCGATCGATCATCTGTGCAGTGCCGGTCTTGACTGCCATGCGCACATCGGCCACCTTGGCCCGCCAGCCTGTTCCTTCAAGGCTTGCTGCGCTTTCCATGGCAGAGAGAATCGCCTTTGAAGTCTCGGGTGCAATGACCCTCCTCAGGGCCGAGGGCTGATGGACATAGGCATCCGCTCCGTCTGCCCGGCGGATTCGCTGGACAGTCTGGGGCATGAGCAATATGCCGCCATTCGCCACAGCCGATGCCGCAGTGACCATCTGGAGGGCAGTGACCGTCACTTCCTGGCCTATGGCTATGGTCGGTTTGGTTCGAGCGGACCACTTTGACGGCTCGCTGAGACTGCCGGGATTCTCGCCGGGGGAGCCTGCGCCTGTCTTCTGTCCAAAGCCGAAACTCCTCAGGCGATCGTAAAATGCCTGTGCTTCGATGCGGTCCGATGCATAGCCGACTCCCGCGTTGCAGCTCTGGGCGAGAATCCCTGCAAGATCCAGTGTGCCATGCACGTGCAGACAGCGGATAGTGATCTTCTCTCCAGAAGAAAGGGTTCTGTGATAGGCGCCATCACAATAGAAGGTGGTCCGCGGAGTGATGAGTCCGGCATCGAGGATTGAAGCCATTGAAAATACCTTGAAAACGCTACCAGGCTCGTAGGAGTAGATCGAAAGGCGGTCCTCGCGCTCGCTCTCGCGCGAATCGCCGAAATTGTTCGGATCGAAGTCGGGCATCTGGACATAGGCGAGTACTTCGCCCGTGTTCACGTCCATGGCCAGAAGAAATACCGATTCCGCCTTGTGCTCGAGATAGGCATTGCGGGCTATCCGCTCCAGCGCAAACTGAAGCCGGGCGTCGATTGTCAGATAGACATCGCTGCCGCGCGCCTGTTCCGACTCGGCGCCGGAAAGCTCCTTGTCATATCGATATTCAACTCCTTCCAGTCCCCTGTTGCCCTCGCCGGCAAAACCGATCAGATGTGAGGCAAGGCGGCCTTCGGGATAGATGCGTCCGCTTGTCTCCTCGATGAGAAAGCCTCCGAGTTCGCCCTTGTCGGCTCGTTCCTGCAGAGGGCGAATGGTTTCGGTATCGAGGCGTTTTGCAAGGTAGACAAAATTCTGCTGTGAATCGCGGATCTTTTTCTCCAGTTCCAAGACCGGAATGCCGGTAACGCGGGAAACCGCGCGCAGGTTTTCTGCTATCCGGTTCGGATCGATCTCGTTTTTCCGCACCGCAATGTTGAATTTGGGAATATTGAAGGCGAGCACATTTCCATTTCGATCAAGGATTCTGCCGCGTTCGATGACCTTTGACTGCGCCCGTGCCTGGCTTTTCTGCCCTTCGATCGCCAGAGATGCGTACCTCAGCAGAACGACAGCGGCAAACAGCGCAAAAAAGCCTGCAATCACCGCAAGCCGCCATTCCTTCCTGATGCTGTGTGAATTCCTCCGCATGAAAACCTACCTCTGGGGCACCACCCGGCCGATGATATGTTCGAAAGCTACCGGCCCGAAGTCTCTCGAGTCAATCGATTCGATGGGATTGTCTCCGATGAGAAAATACCGGACTTCGCCATCCTGGCTCCTCGTCTCTCCGATCCTCTTGATGATGAGCTGGCGGGGATTTTTTCTTTCTACTGCAACGACATCGCCGGGGAGAGGAGCAGCCCAGCGGACAAGATAATGCCCAGACAGTCTGATTCCATAAGCCGCCTTCAATATCAGCACGACTTCTCCCCCGCGGTAGCGTGGAAGCATCGATTTGCCCTGAACGACAGCTGCATCGAGTACCACGGTGCGCACCATGAATGCAGCCAGCGCAACGGCCACCACTATTCCGAATGTTCTGTCAAAAAAGCCGTGTCGCCGTTCCGGGCTGCTATTATGCATTTTCCGGGTCCTTCTGCGTTCTTTCGTCCGTATCGCTAAATTATCGGCTGCTTTCTGCCGATACAAGAGAAGCCATGGCAATCAACTCCGAACGCGGGGATGCAATCCTCGAACTCGAGAAGAGAGAATCAAAGGAAGCAGTCGACGAATTGTCGGTTTTGCGCCAGCCATTGCTCTCCATTATCTCTGGAGACATGCTTAATGCCGCTTCCAAAGTGTCCAAGGCGTCTAAAAGCCACCGCCGAGCATTCCAGCCTGCGCCCCGCCCTACGGCTCGGTCTGCGGCGTCCCAACCTGCACACCAGCCTGCACCCAAACCAGCATCCAAACCCATCAGCAAGCCGGCTGTCATGCCGGCTGACATCCCTCAGGCGGCCAAGACTACCGAGAACGAATCACCCGCAGCCGCCCGCACCAGACTCCGCATTTTCCGCATTACCCTGACAGAAGGCACAAAGCGCCTGGCGATCATCGTTCTTATTGCACTCGCCGCTGCCGGCATCGGCATTCTTGCCGCTTCCTTGATCTCAAATGCCTATGCCCCGCTTTCGCTTCCCGGCGAGGACTCTGCCCAGCAGGCACTCATGGCCATGCTGGAACCGGAGCCTTCCGCAGACGCCGCAAACCCTGCAGACCTGCCGCCGCTGCCCACCATGCTTGTAGAGCGGAAGTATACCATCGCCCGCGGCGATACCATTCAGACCATCGCCAGGCGTTTTGGCATCTGGGAAGATACCCTCATTTCCGCGAATTCGCTTACTTCCAAAAACCAGATCCAGCCGGGGAAAGTCCTTACAGTGCCCAACATGAACGGCATCTACCATACCGTAAGGAAAAATGAAAATCTTTCCGTCATCGCCCGCACCTACAAAACCGACATCACGAAAATCGTGGATGCCAACAACCTCGAATCCACCACGCTGAGGGCTGGAGAGCGCATATTCATACCCAATGCCCGCCTCAGTGCATCGGCAAAGAGCAATTTCTACGGCGATACCTTTGTGTGGCCTGCAAGGGGGCCTATCTCTTCACCCTTCGGCTATCGTTCGAACCCATTCACCAGCGCGCGCACCTTCCACTCAGCCATCGACATCGTCTTGAACCGCGGAACATCGGTAAAGGCCGTCCGTGATGGCGTGACCGCCGATACCGGGTACAACGCGGTCTTCGGCAACTATGTGATCATACGGCATTCGGGCGGCTTCCAATCCCTGTACGCGCACCTCGATGCCATTCTCGTCAAGAAGGGAGCGAGCGTGAACCAGGGCGATGTGATCGGCCGCTCAGGCAATACCGGTCAAAGTACTGGTCCGCATCTGCATTTCAGTCTGTTCCTGAACGGAAAGGCTGTAGATCCGCGCAAATACCTCCCATAAGAGGAAAAGTTCGGCACATTGCAGAACTTGCACGGGACTTCGCTGGCCCCGGCAGAACCAGTCACACCCATCCAACCCATCCAGAACCTTGAGTATGAAATATCATACACTTGCCGAACCTTTTGTATGATTTTCCAGACTCTGGTGAAGACAGGCTCTTCGCCGCTCTTCCGGCCTAATGAAGCTATTTCATTGCCATACAGTAAAATAAAAAGTTAATAGCGAATCATTCAATTCTGGCGCGGTTCTTGCTTTTTTGAATGTCAGGGATATTCCCCCTGGAGGAAAGCAATGACCATCGCCGACAATGATGAAACACTCGCCGTCTATTTCGATTCCATTCGCGCAATCCCGCTGGTGTCGCGCCAGGAAGAACATATCCTCGCTGGACGCATAGCCCGGGGCGACCGGAAGGCTCTGCGCCGCCTTGTGGAAGGAAACCTCAGGCTTGTCGTGCGCATCGCGAAGTCCATGTGGAGTCCGCCGCATTCACTCATGGATCTGATTCAGGATGGCAACATGGGACTTCTGAAAGCAGCGGAACGCTACGATGCCTCAAAAAACGTGAAATTCTCGACATATGCAGTCTGGTGGATCCGGCAGGCCATTTCGCGCTCCCTGGTGAATACGGGACGCCAGATTCGCCTTCCGCACCGCAAGGAAGATGCCCTGCGGCGCCTCAACGCGATCCGCATCCGGAAAACCGAAGAAATATCGAGAGAACCCTCGGTTCAGGAGCTGGCCGAAGAAATGGGATGCAGCCCTTCTGAAATCATATCTTTCCTCAAACTTGCCGACCAGCCGGTTGCGCTCGAGCATGTGCCTGACAATGCAGACGAAAGTCTCAGCCTCATCGAGCAGTACGAAGATTGGAGGTTTAATCCCGAACTGCAGGCAGAGCAGGAAAGTCTGCGCTGGCAGACCTGCTGGCTTCTGGATACGCTCGACAGCCGCTCGCGCGAAGTTGTTACACGCCGCTTCGGCTTTGCCAGCAGCAAACCTCAGCCTCTCAAAAAAGTGGGAGCTGCGGTCGGGTGCTCCGCTGAAACCGTGCGCCACATCGAGAAGAGAGCGCTGAAGTCGCTGAGGGATGCGGCACTGCGGGTCGGCATGTCTGCATGAAGGCCGGGCTTGAACCGCCGAGGCTTTACGGGTTAGCATGGGCAAGTGCGCGGAAAGAAAAAGACAGTCTTGCAATTTCGTTTTCATGCAGCGGCTGGTGTTCTCCTTGCAGCACTGCTCATCATGGATGGGCTTGCCGGATGTACGCCAAAAAAGACCGCCCAGCCGCCGCATGGTACTCCGGAATATGCAATAGAACTGCCACCCGGCTATGAAGATCTGCGCGTCATTGAGCAGACCCAGCCGGCACAGAGCCTTCCTGGGGATCGATCTTCTGCCGCAGAACCGGCACAGAGTACTGTACGGGAAAGCGCCTCGAAAGAGCGCATAGGCCGTACCCTCCCTTCGACCCTCATCATCGTCATCGACGATGCGGGCTACCAGACAAAGGATCTCAAGCCATTCCTTGCGCTTCCCTTCCCTCTGACCATAGCCGTATTGCCGGGATTCGCCCATAGCAGGGACGCCGCGAACATGACTGCCGAAGCCGGCAAGGAACTGATCCTCCACCAGCCCATGGAAGCGCTGGGAGGACAGGATCCTGGGCCTCATGCGGTATTTCTTTCCATGGACGATGCGGCAATCGAACGCACCGTTCGGGAAAATATCGAAAGCCTTCCTTTTATCCCGGCAGGCATGAACAACCACATGGGAAGCGCGGTGACACGTGACAAGCGTGCCATGGCGATCATCCTGAAACTTGCCAAGGAATATGGCATGTATTATCTTGATTCTCTCACCACGAACGGCACTGTCACTGCCGAGCTTGGTAAGCAAATCGGAATACCGCACCTGGAGCGTCATGTGTTTCTAGACAACAAGAGCGACCGAGAATCGATCATCGCAGCTATCGAAGAAGGCAAGAAGATTGCCCGCTCCAATGGGGCGGCAGTGATGATCGGCCATGTCTGGTCAGCCCAGCTGGCCTCAACACTCATGGAACTCTACCCTCAGCTGGTGGAAGAGGGATACTCTCTCTCAACCATCAGCCAGTACATGCAGATGGAAGCAGAAGCACAGGCAGGATATGAAAGTTCTGGGAATTGAGACTTCCTGCGACGAATGTGCAGCAGCCATCGTAGAAGATGGCACCCGCATTCTCTCCAGCATTGTGATGACCCAGGTTCCTCTGCATGAACGCTACCAGGGGGTAGTGCCGGAACTGGCAAGCAGGATCCATACCGAATGGATAATGGGCGCAGTCCGGCGCGCATTGGAATCGGCACATTTGTCAGCAGAGGACATCGACGCAGTCGCAGCTACCTCCAAGCCGGGCCTCATTGGCTCGCTCGCCGTAGGACTTTCGTTCGCAAAAGCCTTTGCATGGGCCCGCTCCATTCCCTTCAAGGGCATCAACCACATGCTCGCCCACCTCTATGCCGTCCAGCTCTCCGAACCCGTCCCCTACCCCTTCATAGGGCTTCTGGTTTCAGGGGGACATTCGATCATCTGCCGTGCCGATGCCTTCGATTCCATCACCGTACTGGGAACCACCATCGACGATGCGGTTGGAGAAGCCTTCGACAAAGTCGCTTCCTTCTATGGATTCGGTTATCCGGGCGGACTGGTGATCGACCGCCTCGCCGCTGACGGTGACGCCGATGCCTTCAGATTCCCCCTGCCCTCTCTGCACAAGGGCTCACACCGCTACGACGTATCCTATTCGGGACTCAAAACTGCAGTGATTCACCATCTCGAATCCTACCGCCGTCCAGGCGCGCCCGTGACACCTGAGAACATAGCCGCATCCTTCCAGCGGACGGCCATCAACATCCTTCTGTCGCGCCTCTATCGCGCCGTCGCAGATACCGGCATCACCACCATCGTCGCCGGCGGCGGCGTCGCGGCCAATTCCTTCCTGCGACAGGAACTCGCAAAAAAGAAAAATCTCGAGGTGCATTTCCCGCCGCTCTTTCTCTGCGGCGACAACGGAGCGATGGTGGCAGGGCTTGCCTATCATTACCTCGTACGGGGTGAAACCGACGGCTGGGATCTGGCTCCCGATTCACGCGTCAATGAATTCAAATGGAGACAGGAGAGAGCCACATGAACGTTATCCCAATGGAAGATGCATCGAGCTTGCATACCGCACTCAGAGAGACTGCCCGCATTGCCCTTGCAGAGTGCTTTGCACCGGCAGCCGGCGCCCGCGTGCTCATTATCTCGAACCCTGGAACCGAACAGGCAGACATCGCCGAAGCATTCAGAGATGCTGCCAAAGAGGCAGACGCTCACGTACGACTGCTCTGGCAGCCCGCAAAGACCCAGGCGGACTGGGCGGACGACGAGGTTATCCGGGCTATAGAAGACAGGCCGGACATTGTCCTTTCCATTTCGGCCGAAAAGCTCGGCAAGGACCGATACAGGCTCGCAAACCCCCTCAATGGTCCCGACGGCCGCTGCTACGACCATATCTTCCATTATCTTCTGCATGGGGAACGCTCGCTCCGCGCTGCATGGACTCCCGGCATCACCAGGGACATGTTCCTCAGAACCATACCCATAGACTATGCAGGCATGCGCACGACAGCAGACTACCTCTGCGCCCTCCTCGACCATGCCAGCGCAGTCATGGTGACATCGCCTTCCGGAACCGACCTGTGCTTTTCGATCCAAGGCCGGGCCTCGATGCGCGACGACGGGGACTACTGCGCCCCCGGTTCGGGCGGCAACCTCCCCGCAGGCGAGGTATTCATCTCCCCCGCCCTGCGCTCGGCAGAAGGGACAATCGTCTTTGACGGCTCCATCTCCGACATCGAAGGCGACATTGTCATCCGCACGCCGATAGTCTGCACTGTGCGCGGCGGCTATGTAACCGGCATCGAGGGCGGAGAAGAAGCAGAGCGGCTCGAACAGGCGCTGCGCCATGGCATGAACATGGCATCATCCCTGGTACAGCAGGGGAGCATGGAACCCGAAAAAGCACTCACCTACGCCACCAATGCGCGCCATATCGGAGAATTCGGTATCGGACTGAATCCTGCGGCTACCATTGCCGGCAACATGCTCGAAGATGAAAAAGTGCGGGGCACCTGCCATTTCGCCATCGGCTCAAACTACGACGAGGATGCCCCTGCCCTCATTCATCTGGATGGACTAGTACGCAACCCTACCATTACCCTCCTCATGGAACATGGCGAAGAACGCATCATCATGAGGGACGGAGAATTTGTCGATTCATGATCCGGTACTTGAACCGGCCTATTCTACAAGCGCATAAAAATCGATATACTCGGCACCTATGGAACAGAAACGAGCCATTCACTGGGCAGACCAGACGGCAGAAAAGATCATTCAGACCTGGGGAGAAAAGGACCTCTACACTTGCGCCTCAGGCATTACCCCCTCCGGTACTGTGCATGTCGGTAACTTCCGCGAAATGATTTCCGTGGAACTTGTGGTACGCGCCCTGCGCGACAGGGGCAAAAATGTCCGCTTCATCTACAGCTGGGACGATTACGATGTATTCCGCAAAGTCCCTCTCAACATGCCGAACCCCGAACTTCTCGAGAAATACCTGCGTTTTCCCATCACCATGGTGCCGGATCCCTGGGGCCGCGACGAATCCTACGCCCGCCATCATGAAGTCGATGTCGAAAACGTGCTTCCCGAGGTAGGTATCCATCCCGAATTCATTTATCAGGCAAAGCGCTACCGCGCCGGAACCTATGCTGAAGGCATGCGCCGTGCCCTGCAGATGCGCGAACACCTCAAGGGCATCCTCGACAAATACCGCGATGAGGACCATAAAATCCAGGGCGAGTGGTGGCCTGTGTCAGTCTTCTGCTCGAACTGCAACCGCGACACAACCGAGATCGACGGCTGGGACGGCGACTGGGGCCTTGCGTACCACTGCGAATCCTGCGGTCACCGCGAAACCGGCGACCTACGCACGCTGAAGGGAGCCAAGCTTGTCTGGCGGGTCGACTGGCCGATGCGCTGGGCCTACGAAAAAGTCGATTTTGAACCGGCAGGCAAGGACCACCATTCGCAGGGCGGTTCTTTCGACACTTCAAAGCATGTGGTGGAAGAAGTCTACGGTCGAAAGCCGCCGGTTACCTTCCGCTATGATTTTATCGGCATCAAGGGGTCGCCAGGGAAAATGTCCTCGTCAAAGGGCAAGGTGGTGGACCTCTATGACCTTCTGCGCGTCTATCAGCCCGAAATCGTACGATACCTCTTTGCCGGGACCCGTCCCAACACCGAGTTCGTCATCAGTTTCGATCTCGATGTCATCAAGATTTATGAAGATTACGACAAGACTGAGCGCATCTACTGGGGCGTCGAAAAGGCAAAGAATGAGGAAGTGGAGGCTCTCGAGCGCCGCATTTACGAGCTCTCGCAGGTAGACCGCATTCCAGAAGAAATGCCCTACCAGATTCCCTTCCGCCATCTGTGCAACCTGCTCCAGATCCACCAGGGCAACATCGACCGCGTAATCTCGCTCCTGCCCGGGCTCAAACCTTCACAGGAAGCGAGGGTCCGGCGCCGCGCCCAGTGCGCGTGGTACTGGATTACGGAATGCGCTCCGGAAGATTTCCGCTTCTTTCTGCGCACGCCAGATCAGAAGATCGAACTGCAGGAAGCCGAGCGCACTGCTTTGCGGCGCCTGCGCGACGAAGTCGTCGCCAGGCTCGATGAATTTGCCGATGAGACCAGGATTTCCGAAGCCATCTATGCAGTGGCCCAGTCAAGCGGCCTGGAACCGAAACAGCTGTTCAAAGCCGCATACCAGGCGCTCATCGGCAAGGATCAGGGGCCGCGCCTTGCAGGCTTTCTAACGGTGATCGGCAAGGAAAAGGTGCTTTCGATTCTGGAACATTATTGATGCTCCAGGAAGGCGACATCCTGCTCGAACACCTGCATCGCGGTGCGCCAGAACTCGGGCGATTCGATTTCGAATCCGGCGCGCCGCGCCACTTCCACCGCCGAAAGCGATCCTGAACTGCGAAGGATTTCGCGGTATCTCGGCGCAAAGGATGCCCCTTCCTGTCGATAGAGCCCATAGAGCCCCAGACCAAACAGCTGGCCGAAGGCATAGGGGAAGTTGTAGAACGACAGACCCGGAATGTAGTAGTGCCCTTTCACTGCCCACATGTAGGCATGACGTTCATCGGCATTCATCGCATCTCCATAGGTCCTTTCCTGGGCTTCCAGCATGAGGGCGCACAGGCGCTCGGGCGTAAGCTCGCCGTCCTTGCGGGCTTCGAATACTGCCCGCTCAAAGTAGAAGCGCGAAAGAATGTCCACAATAACCTGACAGCCATCCTGCAGGTGCATTTCGACGAGGGGCAGACGCGCCTGCTCTTCGACCTCTGCCATTGCTGCGTTGGAAACCAGGGTTTCGGAGAAAATCGAGGCAGTTTCAGCCAGAGTCATGGGGTAGTCGGCCAGAAGCACCGGCAGGTCCTTGATGCATTCGTAATGCCATGCATGGCCGAGTTCGTGGGCGATAGTACCCAGAGCCGAGAAAGAACCATCGAAATTGCAGAAGACACGGGGCTGTCTGGCGAGCGGGAAATGGGTGCAGTAAGCGCCGCCTATCTTGCCCTCGCGCGGCCTGCCATCAATCCAGCGGGCATCGAAGGCATGTGCTGCAAAGTCCGCCATTGCGCTGTCAAAGGTAGCGAATTGCCGCACAATAAAGGCCTTCGCCTCATCCCAGCGGAAGGTGGGAAGACGCGCATCGGGCCTTTCGACAGGACCGAAAAGGTCGTAGAACGAAATCTTTCCCAGGCCCAGCAGGCGGGCTTTTGCCCTGAGATAGCGGCGCCACATTGGCAATGATTCTTCCATTACGGAAATAAGCGCATCGAGGGTCGCCCGCGTGATGCGTGACTGGGCCAGGGAGGTGTCGAGAGCCGAATCCCATCCGCGCCGCCTTGTAAGCGTATCGACCGTTCCCTTGACGCCATTCAGCGCTGCAGCCAGGGGAATCTCCATCGATTTCAGCAGGGCAGTTTCGAGTTCCCATGCCTTGCGGCGTACTGCGCGGTCGGGATCATAGGCGAGGTTGCGCAATTCAACGAAGGTTTTCCGCTCTCCTGTCTCGGTATTCCACACTGCACTGAGGCTCGCGGTAATCTGCTCCTGCAGACGAGACCAGGCATCCGCGCCGGAACGCGAAAGGTCCGCGGCAAGGTCTTCCATCTCGGGAGACATCTGGTGCTTCTGGAACAGCAGAGCTTCTTCGAGCACGAAAGCATAGGAAAGCAGACGGCTGTCGGTTTTGACGGCTTTCTCTACCCTCGCTTCGTGGCGTGCAAGAAGATTGCGGAACAGCACATGCACGACGGCACGCGGTACGAGCAGTGCCTCTACCCGGTTCAGTTCGGCGATGATGTCAGCGTCCTTCGTGTTCGTGCTGAAGAGCGCATAGGCATAGGCCGAGACCGTCGAGGCGAGCGTTTCCAGTCGATCGATATCAGCAAGAAGCCCTGCCAGCCAATCGGCAAAGGCGCTGTCCGACGAAGGGCTTTCCATCTGCGGGAGCGCAGTCCTGAGCCGTTCGAGCAGAGCTGCAATTTCGTCCTTTGCAGAACGATAGGCAGGCGCATTGAAACCTTCGAAAACCTCATCGAGATTCCATAATGGAATATCCTGTTGCTGATCCATTTTCGTTCTCCTTTTCATTGTTTGTAGTGCCACCTGGCGGTACATTTCAAATCCAGGGGCTGTTGCCGTCGGGCCACGAAGCGATCTCCTCCGGCTTGAAGAAGAGAGCGATTTCGCGGGCCGCCGCCTGCGGCGAATCCGAAGCATGGATGATATTGATATTGGTATGCATGGCATAATCTCCACGTATGGTGCCTGGGCAGGCCTCTTCCGCACGTGTCGAACCGCAGAGGATACGAAGCATTCTTATGGCATTTTCTCCTTCCAGAACCATGGCGATAACCGGCTCCGAGATGATGTAATCCACAAGTTCGTTGAAAAATGGCTTTTCCCGGTGTTCGGCATAGTGAGTCTCGGCCAGAGGGCGCGGTATGCGCATCATCTTGAGCGCGACGATATCGAAGCCCTTGCGTTCGATCCGCGAAATGATCTCTCCGGCGATGCGGCGGGAAAGCACTCCTGGCTTGAGCATGGCAAAGGTACGTTCGACAGGCATTTTTTCCTCCATTTACGATGTACGGGGAACTCCAATCCAGGCTCCCGGCATCGACCAGCATACCACGGCTTTCCGATTCCGGCCATATCTGACAGGCTTGCGCATGTCTGCAATGCCGTTCATGATACCCCTTTTTCCGCAGCATGATTCTAAAAAAGTGAATATAAGTCACTGCTTAGAATAGAATAAAATGCAATTAGCCGGAAAACGTATTGTTTCAAGTCAATCTGCTCTTCGCAGTTTTCCCTCTGAGTGTTTTAAGCTCTCCCTT
>Ga0101944_10003329_pt1 | contig 22833 bp, 15 predicted proteins | sample DewCreD2012metaG_FD_75245 | JGI IMG/M metagenome (GOLD analysis project Ga0101944, IMG submission 75245) | Hot spring sediment bacterial and archeal communities from British Columbia, Canada, to study Microbial Dark Matter (Phase II) - Dewar... ... | reverse complement strand
GCCGAGCCGGCGCTGGAGCACCGGGTCGTAGACCGAGACATGGAGGTTGTCGCCGGCCTTCGCGACCCCGGGTTTCGTCTCCGGGTCGAACCGGACGAACATGACGCCGGCGGCGCGGGCATCGCGGTAGAGGGCCTCTTTGAAACCGTAGGTGCGCATGTCGCGGTAGAGGATGTAGACATTCAGGCGCGGGTTGAGGTGCTTCAGCCGGAGCGCGTTCTTGACCGCCTCGGTGCAGCAAACCCGGGAGCACCAGGGGTGGTCCGGCTCGCGCGAGCCGACGCACTGAATCATCACGACGTGGCGCGCCTGCTGCAGAATCGCGTCGCCGTCGGCGACCATCGCTTCGAGCTCGGCCTGGGTCCTGACCCGCGAATCCTGCCCGTAGAGGAACTCGCTCGGCCGAAACTCGTCGGCGCCGGTCGCGACGACAAAGACGCCGTGGTCGACCTGCAGGTCGGACGAGACGGACCGGGCGGACGCGTCCGACAGCCTGATTGTCGTCCGATAGTTGCCGACGTAGCCGGACACCGCGGACAGCTGGGCGCCGGTCAGGACGTGGACCAGCTCGTGCGTGCGCACCCGGGTTTCGAGCCGGGACAGGAATGCCGCGATGTCCTCGCCGGTCTCAGTGTAGCGGATGCGGTGCAGCCGGCCGCCGAGCCTGTCGGAGCGTTCCGCCAGCCAGGTCTCGAAACCCTGGTCGGCGATGGCCAGCGCTGCGGTCATGCCGGCGAGGCCGCCGCCGACAACCAGCGCCTTCTGGGTGATGGCCTGCGGGTGGGTCTTGAGCGGCCGGAGCAGCCGGGCCCGGGCCACCGCCATCCGGACCAGTTCCTGCGACTTGCGGGTGGCCTGCTCCGGCTCCCGCATGTGGACCCAGGAGCACTGGTCGCGGATGTTGGCCATCGCGAACAGGTAGGGATTGAGCCCGGCCTCAGCCAGCGTCTCTTGGAACAGGGGTTCGTGGGTGCGGGGCGTGCAGGAGGCGACGACGACGCGGTTGAGTCGGTGCTCTTGGATGGCGGCGCGAATCTTCTGCTGAGTGTCCTGGGAACAGGTGAAGAGGTTCTCGTCGGCGAAGACCACGCCGGGCAGGGTCCGCGCGTACTCGACAACCGCGGGGACCCTGACCACGCCGCCGATGTTGATTCCGCAGTTGCAGACGAATACGCCGACCCTTGGTTCCTCGGCCGATACATCTCGCTGCGGTGGGTATTGCTTTCGAGCGACCAAGGTGTTCCGGGCCGGGGCGAGTAGAGCTCCCACCCGGGCGGCGACGCCGGTGGACTCAGTAACTGTTTCTGGTATGTCCTTGGGTTCGGTCATCGCACCACAGGCAAAGACACCGGGGCGACTGGTCACAACCGGGTCGGTATTGCTGGTGCGCACGAAACCTTGGTCGTCGGTCGCAACGCCGAGCCGGCGCGCCATTTCGACCGCGCGCGGGTCCGGGATCAGGGCCGAAGAGACAACGACGAGGTCGTATGTTTCCTTTTCCAGAGAGCCTGACTCGGTCTCGTAGCTGACGACAAGGTTCTCGGTGCCGGGTGCGCGCCTGAGCGCTGAGACCTTGCAGCGCCGATAGACGATGCCATATTCGCTCTGAGCGCGCTCGTAGTATCTCTCGAAGTCCTTGCCGAAGCAGCGCATGTCCATGAAGTATATGTGACAATCGAGCTTGCCGCCGCAGTGCTCACGAGCAATGACTGCTTCTTTGGTTGCGAACATACAGCAGACCGATGAGCAGTAATAGTGTTCCTGATTTCGTGAGCCAACACACTGAATCCAGGCAATCTTCTTCGGCTGGCTGAGGTCGCTGGGCCGGCGGACGTGGCCTTCGTACGGCCCGGAGGCGGAGAGGATGCGTTCGAACTCGAGGCTGGTGACGACGTTGGGGTACCGGCCGTAGCCGTAGCCGGGTTCCGCGGTCGGCTTGTGCTCTTTGAACCCGGCCGCGAGCACGACCGCGCCGACCTCAAGCTCCTGCTCCACTGCTTCCGCGTCGTGGTCAATCGCCTTCGCCTCGCAGGCCGCGACGCACTGGAGGCACTCCGAGCAGAGGCCGCAGTTGAGGCAGCGCTCTGCTTCGGCGACCGCGGTCTCCTCGTCGAACCCCAGGCAGAGCTCCTCAGTGCCGGTCCGGCGCTCGGACGTCGGCAGCACCGGCTCGATTCGGCGCTCCCGGCGTTCGACCTTTGCCCGGGCCGCGGCCGACTCGTCGGCCTTCGCCGGTTCTTCCTTGACGCGGGCCCGGCCGGCGGCAAGGTCTTCGCCCTTCAGCAGCCGGTCAATCGAGATTGCCGCCTCGTGCCCGGCCGCGACCGCCTCGATGACCGAAGCCGGGCCGGAGACCATGTCCCCGCCGGCGAAGACGCGGGGCACGCTGGTGGCGAGCGTAACCGGGTCGACCCGGAAAGTCCCGGCCGGAGTCTGCGCGAAGCCGTCGAGGCCCTCGGCTTCAACCGCCTGGCCGATGGCGAGGATGACCGTGTCGGCCGGGACTAGGCCTTCGTTACAGGAATTGAACTCGGGGTTGAACCGGCCGTCCTGGTCGAACACGCGGGTGCACTCGACTGTTTTCAGCCCGGTAACGCGGCCGTTCTCACCGCTAATCGCCTGCGGGCCCCAGGATGGCTCCAGCTTGATACCCTCGGCCAGCGCTTCCTCTATTTCCCATTCATGGGCCGGCATCTCCTCGCGGCATTCGAGGCAGACCAGGGTCACGTCCTCAGCCCCGCAGCGGCGCGCGGTCATCGCCACATCAATCGCAACGTTGCCGCCGCCGATTACGACGACCCGGCGTCCGGTCTCGAGGGGCCGGCCCGCACTGGCGGCCCGCAGGTACTCGATGCCGTGATGGACTCCGGCGAGCCCGACTCCGTCAATCTTCAGGCTGCGCGACCGCTGGCAGCCGACGGCGAGGAACACCGCTTGAAAGCCGTCGGCGAGCATCCGGTCGATGTCCTGCCTAGTCACCCTAGCGCCTGTCTTCAGTTCGATACCGGTGTCGAGTATTTCCCCGACTTCGCGGTCCAAGACGTCACGCGGTAGTCGATAAGGCGGGATGCCGAAGCGCATCATGCCCCCGGCAGCATCAGCCGACTCGAAAACCGTCACTTGGTAGCCTCTGTTCCTGAGGTCGAGTGCGCACGTCAGGCCGGCAGGGCCGGCGCCCACCACTGCGATTCTCTCGGGGCGCTCAGCGACCGGTTCTCGGATAAGCTTGGAGTCGAGTTTCCGTGAGTAGACCAAGTCGGCGACAAAACGCTTGAGTGTGCGGATCGCCACCGGTCCTTCGTAGTCTCGGCGGTTGCACTCGGTTTCGCACGGGTGGTGGCAGACCCGGCCGCAGATGCCCGGGAACGGCAGCCGCTCGCGCACCAGATCGAAGGCCTCTCTGAACTTGCGCTGGGAAATGAGAGCGACATAACCCTGTGCGTTCACCCCGGCCGGGCAGGCGAGACGGCAGGGTGCCTTTCTCGGATTTTTCTCGATGGAGCAGGCGTTCGGGATCGCCTGCGGGTAGAGCTTGAAGATGGCATGCCTGGACGACAGTCCCCGGTTGTACTCATCCGGCAGGCTGACCGGGCAGACCTTGGTGCACTCCATGCAGCCGGTACATCTGTCGAGAAGCACGTAGCGCGGCTTGCGGCGGATGCGGGCGCGGAAGCGTCCCGGTTCGCCCTCCAGCGTCAGCAGTTCGGAGCAGTCTACCAGCTCTATGCTCGGATGTCGTCCGGTCCCGACCAGCTTCGGTGCCAGAATGCACATGGAGCAATCGTTGGTCGGGAATGTCTTGTCAAGCATCGCCATGACGCCACCGATAGCCGGGCTCTCGTCGAGCAGATATACCTTGAAACCGGCATCGGCGAGTTCGAGCGATGTCTGCATCCCGCCGATACCAGCACCGACCACGAGCACTGCTCCGACCGGCAGTCGTTCTGTGGCCGCGTTCTGCTCGTTTGCCATGACTCAGTCCTGCCCAATCATGGAACAGATGGCCTGTCGCGTGAAGTTCCTGTGCGAAATGGCCCCGGACGGGCAGGCAACACCGCAAGCGCCGCAGCCTTCGCACAGTGCAGGATTGACCACGGCTATCCGTCGGGCCGAATCGACCTTGACCGCGTCATAAGCGCAGGTGCGCTCGCAGTAGCCGCAGCCGACGCAGACATCTTCGTCCACCTCCGCTGTCGTCGGTGAATGAAACATCTTATCCTGCCCGAACAGCGCAAGAACCTTGGCTGCCGCGGCCGACGCTTGGGATACTGTCTCAGGAATGTCCTTGGGCCCTTGGCCGCAGCCGGCAAGAAAGAAGCCGGCAGCGAGTGTCTCCACCGGCCGTAGCTTCGGATGAGCTTCGGTCATGAAGCCGTGGGGGTCGAGTTGGATCTTGAGCCGACGAGCAAGCTCTACGCCGGCAGGATTCGCTACCACTGCAGTGGAGAGCACCACCATGTCGGCCTCCAATTCCAGCTTGCGACCGGCCAGCGTGTCTGCGGTCCAGATGATCACCTTGTCGCCCTGCCGGAATATCTTTGAGACCTTCCCACGCAGGTACTGAATGCCTTCATCGGTAGCTCGGCGGTAAAACTCTTCAAAGCCTTTTCCCGGAGTGCGGACATCGATATAGCAGACGGTTGCCTCGCCGTCGTGCACGCGGTGTTTGTAGAGAATCGCCTGCTTCGCCGTGTACATGCAGCAGATCTTCGAGCAGTAGGGGACACCGGACGTGGAATCGCGTGACCCGGCGCACTGCACGAAGACAACATGCTTCGGGACCTTGCCATCGGACGGTCGCTTCACTTCGCCAGAGGTAGGTCCGGAAGCCGACAGCAAACGCTCAAACGCCAGTCCGTCAATCACATCCGGCACATCCGCAACGCCGTAAGAACCCAGCCGGGTAGCGTCGAGTAGTTCGTAGCCTGTGGCAAGGACAATCGCCCCAACCTCTTCTTCGACAAACCGCTCCGTGTCGTCAAAGCGTATGGCCTGTGTCGGGCAGATTCTGGCGCAGGTGCCGCACTTTCCTTTCTTCATGTACATGCATGCCTCAGGGTCAATCACCGGTCGGTTCGGCACCGCCTGCGGCAGTAGGCGGTAGATCGCCTTGCGCCTTGTCATGCCTCGTTCAAATGCCGATTCGGCCCGACCCGGGCATTTCTCCATGCATAGCCCACAGCCGGTGCAGGAATCGAAGTCAACATAGCGGGGCTTCAGCCGAATTCGTACCTTGAAGTTGCCGACAAAACCGGAAACCGAGGCGACCTCCGAGTAGGTGAGCAACCTGATGCGAGGGTGTCTGCCGGTTTCGACAGTACGCGGGGTCAGGATACATTGAGAGCAGTCCAACGTCGGGAACGTCTCGGAAAGCTGGGCCATATGCCCACCGATGGAAGGTTCCTTGTCGACCAGCACAACATCGTAGCCGGCGTTGGCAATGTCGAGACTAGCCTGAATTCCGGCTATACCGGCTCCCACCACGAGCGCCCGTTTTGTCAAAGGCAGGCCGACCGGTTCCAATGGTCGATCCAGAGTTGCCTTGGCTATTGCTGTCTTGATGATTCCCAGAGCCTTGGCGGTAGCTGCATCCCGGTCGGCGGTGACCCAGGCGCACTGCTCACGGATGTTGGCGATTTCGCAGAGATAGGGGTTCAGCCCGGCCTCGGCGCAGGCGTTGCGGAAGGTGCCTTCGTGAAGCGTTGGCGAACAGCAGGCGACGACAACGCGTTCGAGTCTGTCGTTTCGAACCGCGTCACGGATGATTTTCTGGCCGGGGTCCGAGCAGCAGTAGACATAGTCACGCGCAGTTACTACTCCGGGCAGCAGGCTGGCCTCGGCCACAAGGTCCGGGACCTTCACGACGCCGGCGATGTTGATGCCGCAGTGGCAGACAAAGACGCCGACTCGCGGCTGCCTTGCTCTCTGCATCAGGTAAGCCCCTTTGCCCGCAGAAACTCCGTTGCCGTCGGCGTGTTGGAGGTGAGGCCGAGTTCGTGTTCGCTCAAACCTGCCGCCAGACCCAGCAACTGGGTAAAGTAGAAGACCGGCAGAGGGGAGGCTGATGCTGCCGGCAGCCGTTCAAGGTTGAACTGGCACAGCGGACAGGTTGTCACGATGGCCTCAGCTCCCCAGGCGCGTGCGTTTTCAACAATCCGGTCGGAACACTGCCGGGCAACGTCGCGACGGTTGACGACCAGATATCCTCCGCAGCACTCGGCCTTGAAGTCGAACCGGACCGGGGCCGCGCCCAGAACGCCCATCAACTCGTCCATAACCTGAGGGTTTTCCGGGTTGTCGAATGAAAGCACTTCTGCCGGCCTGACCATCAAACAGCCGTAGTAGCAGGCGACCTTCAGGCCGGCCAGCTCTCTCACCACCCGGGACCTGAGATTGTCCCAGCCGATGTCGTTCTTGAGCACCTCCAGGAAGTGGAGAACCTTGACCGGCTGTACCAACGGTTCCTCGACGAAGGCGAGCAGTCGGTCGCGAACCAGCGCATCGCCGTGACCGTTTAGCATGTCCTGAGCCCGTTTGAGGACGTTGTAGCAGGCGGCACATAAGGTAACCAGGCGGTCGCCAAGCTGGCTGGCCTTGGCCAGATTGCGGACCGGGCCGACCTGGGCGGCCAGGTCGTCGCTGGTGGTGTTGTAGATGGCGCCGCAGCAGTTCCATGACGGCATTTCGTTCAGGGTGAAACCCACGCGTTCTGCCGCCTTGCGGGCGCACTCGTCGAGGTTGCGGGCCTTGGTGAACAGGGTGCAGCCGGGGTAATAGACGTAGTCCATGCTAGACAGAGAACTTGCGGAAGCTGGCCATGAATGCCTGCTGCGGGATTTCCTCGAGGTCCGGTTCGGTGACAGTGTCCGGGTCGACCCGGCTGTGGCGTCCCCGCAGGACGATTGCACGACAGGCTTCGGCGATTCGGGCGTAGTCGACCCCACGTGGGCAGCGGGTGCCGCAGACAAGACAACTGGCACAGAGCCATATGCCTTCTGATGCCAGCAGCTCGCCGGCACGTCCGAGCTGGAGCAGGCGGATGGCCTTCGAAGGAGGGGGGTCCATGGCCGTGCCGATCGGACAGCCGGCAGTACAGCAGCCACACTGATAGCAGTCGGCCACGGTCTGCCCGCTCAGCTCTTCAATCTGACCGAGTCGAGGGTCTTCGGTTACATGGCTGGACACTTGGACAGATATCTTAGGATGGGCGAAACAATGTGTCAAGCAGACTGGCGGTTGCGTTGGAGCCTGCCGCACATTCGGCCACCGGCTGGCTTCGCTTGACAGCATATACGGGGGTCATATAATGCGTCTGTGGCTGATGAAGAATTCTTCGAGTCGCTGCTGGCCGAGTGTATCCGGAGAAACGCGTCTGACCTGCATCTGACTGTAGGCCGACCGCCGACGCTGCGTATCGACGGTTACCTGCAGCCGGTTGAACAGTGTGCAGTGCTGACCCCGGATAAGACCGAGTCGTTCAAGAACATTGCGACCAAGGACCTGCGCCATCTGCGGGCACAGATAGACAACGGTGGTGGCGGTGACTTTGCCTTGAGCTTCAAGAACATGGCCCGGTTCCGGGTCGCGGTCTACAAACAGAAGGGCTACTTCGGGCTGGCCCTGCGTTTGATTCCGCGCCGGATTCTGGCGTTCGAGGAGCTCTTTGTCCCGACATACCTCGTGCCGCGGGTGAAGGCACTGCTTGACCGGCCGCACGGGCTGATTCTGGTTACGGGCCCGACCGGTATGGGCAAGACAACTACGCAGGCGACGTTCGTCGACTACATTCTGGAGAGTCCGCGCCATGTGTTGACTATCGAGGACCCGATCGAGTTCGTCCACGACCACAAGAAGGGACTCGTGACCCAGCGCGAGGTCGGCGTCGACGTCTCGAGCTTCCGCGAGGCCATCATGAAGGGCCTGCGGTCCAACCCGAACGTGATTCTGGTCGCCGAGATACGCGACCTTGCGACCGCTGAGGCGACCATCTGGGCCGCCGAGTCCGGCCACCTTGTTATCGGGACGCTGCATACGACCAATGCGCCAGAAACAGTGACGCGGTTCATCGACATTTTCCCGCCGGAAATCCGCGACCAGATCAGGATTCAGTTCTCGATTTCGCTTCTCGCCGTCTTTGCCCAGCGGCTGATGATCAAGGCCGAAGGCAAGGGTAGAATCGGCTGCTATGAGGTGATGATGGCCACGCCGGCCGTGCGCAACCTCATTCGCGAGCGAAAGATAGAGCACCTTCCCTCGGCGATTCAGACCGGGACTGCCGAAGGCAGTATCTCATTCGACGCCTACATGGCGGAGATATACCGGGCCGGGAAAGTCACCTACGAGACCGCGATTGCGTCGGCGTTCGACCCGAAGGGATTCCGCGAGCTCGTCGAGTTCGGCACAAGGTCGCGCCGGCAGTAGCCGGGGCGGGTTCGTTTCCCCATTCTTCTCTTCCCAACTGCGCCTGAAGGCGGCGGAGTGTTTGTTTCCCTGTTTCAGCGGGTTAGTCGCGCTTCCAGAGCACCAGAGCCGAAAGTCGCACCCGGCCGTCGTCAGCCCTGATTCGGCTCGCCCTGCATAAGGCACGTAGAATGAAAGGCGAAGCCGCTTCGCCGGCTCGGTCGGCTTCCGGCACGCGGGCTGCTACCAGCTACATGCACACCGCCTTGCCGCAGTTCCCCTGTTGCCGGGTGGTCGCGTTGCCGGACGTCTGTGGCTGTCGGGCCGGGTCCGGCTGCGAGCGAAGGGCAGGGGCGAAAAGTGAAGCCATCCAGTCTGTCAAGGCACTGTCTGAGGGCAGGGGTGGCGGAAACCCCCGGGCTGTAATCCCCCGGCGCCCGGGGGTTTCGGTTGTGCCCGCGCAGTGCCCCGGGTCGGAGAGGCTAGAGGAGTTCCCGGGGCTGGCGCGTTACTGCAAGGACCGCATCTCCGGTGAGTTGAGCCCAGTGGCTGACACCGGGCAGGTTGGAGACGGGCTGGCTGGCGATAACCAGCAGCAGGTCGCCGCGCCCTTTCCAGAGCGGAGTTGCCGCATCCGGTCGCTGTCGGAGCCCGATAAGCAGCCATTCCGGGCACATCAGCGCAAACCGGACTGCGGTCTCTTCGCTCATGCCGGCGAGGATGCTCTCGGCTGATTCCACTGGTTGGTCAGGGTTCAGCCGGTCGAGAAGATGAAGGAAGAACTTTTCGCCGGGGTCGGCAGTTTCGGCGGCTCTGGGTCCGGTATCGAGCAGCTCCGGGTGTTCGATGCGGCCGAGATTGCAGAAGGCCCAGGCCCGCAGCGGCTCGCGCCGGGCAAATGGCTGGATTTCGCGCCGGCTGACAATCCGGGTGTCGGAGTGGATGACGAACATCGCCATGTCGGTGCGCAGGTCGGCGAGGGCGGAGTAGTCGGCGTCGGTTCCGGGTCGAGCTTCTTCAGCGGTGTCGTTGGCCGGAGCGAGAGCAGAGTGCAGCCATTCGAGACGGCCGCCGTGGCAGTAGGCGATGCCCCAGGCGGCGGGCGGGCCGCTGACAATAGACTCGGCTGCCGCAGTCAGGGTCGAGGCGGTGAACCGCCCGGCAGCTGCCAGCAGGTGAATCAAGGGAGTCTCCAGTCGCCGATTGCCGGTTGCCGGCTGCGGGCGCGGGCGGCGGGCACATGCCTGCGGTTTCCGTTCGGCAGTTCGCAGACGACGCCGACGCGACCCGGACCTGCGGTCAGGCGCAGCTGGCGGTCGAAAGCGAAGAGCTGGGCCGAGACGTAGGCGTCGGCCATTGAGAAGACGGTAACGCCGGCCGTCCACCAGAGGAAAGCGGTGCGGCGGTCGCGATGGATGCGATAGGCGCCGGTGTCAACCGGCTGCATCTGCAGCAGTCGGTTGCAGAAGCCGTGCTCGCGTAGCGCAAGCCCGGCGAGGCCGAGCTCGGCGGCGGCGATGAACGGCACTTTCCAGTAGTTGGCGGTGTAGGCCTGTCCGCCGCCGGGGATGAGCAGGGAAAGCAGCACGGCGGTGCCGGGGTCTTTTTGCGGTAGCAGGCGGACCGAGTCAACCGGCTGCGACCGGCCGAGCGACTCCGGCGCGGGCGGCTCGGCGACAGCGGCGGCGACGGCGAGTCCGAGCAGCAGAAGAAGCCGGCCGGTCACTGCGGGCGGACGATGACTTCGACGCGGCGGTTGAGGGCGCGGCTGGCCGGGTCGGTCTTGGCCACTGCCGGGCGGGTGTCGGCGCAGGAGACGACCCGGATGCGCTCGGCAGGGACTCCCCAGGAGATGAAAAGCCGGGCGATGCGCCCGGCCGCCGCGGCGCCGTATTCCCAGGCGCTCGGGAACCGGTCGCGGAGCTTTTCCGGCGTGGTGCGGGCATCGGTATGGCCTGAAATCTCGATTGTGCCCGGCGTGGCGTTGAGGGTGGGCAGGTAGGAGCGGAGCATGGCCTCGGACTGGCTGACGACGGTCAGGCTTTCCGGTGAGAAGAAGAGCTCGTCAAAGGAGAAAGAAACCCGGAAGGCGGTGTCGGAGCCGGGGCGGTGCTGCCGGAGGCTGTCGGTCAGTTCCTCGACCTGCCGCGTCCACATGGCGATTTCCTCGCGCAGGCGGGTGATGCGGCTGGCCTGGGGCAGATAGGCGAAATTGTAGAAGACGAGAACGGCCGCGGCCAGAGCGAAGAACAGTATCCAAGCGATGCTTGAGAATATGCTTTTCATCGTGTCCATGACTCGAGCTGGCGGCGGAGCCGGAGGAGTTTGTCCTCGAGCTCGGCCCGGCGCCGGCGCTCGTTTTCGACGACTTCGGCCCGGGCGCGGGCGGCGAAGTCGGGATTAGCGAACTTTTCGTCAATGCCGGCAATCAGGCCGGCAAGGGTGTTGGCTTCCCGGCGGATCCGGGCGAGCTCGCGCTCGACGTCGACGATGTCGCCGAGCGGGATGTAGACCTCGCAGCCCGAAAGCACCGCGACCGACGACTGCGGCGGCCGGGAAGAGTCGAAGCGCAGGGCGGAGACTCCGGCCAGCTCGGCAATCAGTCCGGTGCCGGATTCGAGGAATGCGGCCAGTTGCCGGTTCTGGACGTTGACGATGCACTCGACCCGGGCTTTGGCCGGGACCTGCATCTCGGCCCGGATGTTGCGCACGGCGGTGATGATGTCGCGCAGGGTTTCGACCTCGGCGACCTGCTCGCGGTCGAGCGGCAGAGGCGCCGGCCAGGTTGACTGCATGATGCTGCTGCCGCCGCCGAGCCGGTGCCAGAGTTCTTCGGTGATGAACGGCATGAAGGGATGGAGGAGCTGCAGGGTTCCGCGCAGGACGCGGCGCAGGGTCCAGCGGCAGGTGCGGTCGTCGGCCTTCAGCCGGAGCTTGGCGAATTCGAGATACCAGTCGCAGAGGTCGTGCCAGAAGAAGTCGTAGAGCCGGGACGCGGCCTGAGAGTAGGTGCAGTTCTCGATTCCCGATGTGACGGCGGCGACGGTCCGGTTGTAGCCGGCGATTATCCATTCGTCGAACGGCTCGAGCTTTGGCCGGGTCGGGTCCGGCTCCGGGCCGGCAACGTGGGGCGCAAGCAGCCGGGCAGCGTTCCAGACTTTGTTGGCGAAGTTGCGGCCGAACTCGAAGCGCTTCTCGCTGAGCCGGTAGCTCTGGGACTGGCTTTCGAGGTAGGCAAGGGTGAAGCGGACCGCGTCGGTGCCGTACTTCGTGAACATGTCCACCGGGTCGATACCGACGCCTTTGGACCGGCTCATCCGCTCGCCGGATTCAACAAGAATGAAAGAATGGAAGTAGACCCGGGAGAACGGGACTTCGCCCATGAACTTCAGGCCGGAGAATATCATGCGGGCGACCCAGAGAAAGATGATGTCGGGCGCGGTCGAGAGGAAGTCGGTGGGGTAGAAGCGGGTAAGGTCGGGAGTTTTGTCCGGCCAGCCCAGGGTCGAAAACGGCCAGAGCGCCGAGGAAAACCAGGTGTCGAGGATGTCTTCGTCCTGACGGATGTTGCGACTGCGACACTTGCGACACTCGGTCGGGTCGGTGCGCTCGACCATCATCTCGCCGCAGTTGTCGCAGTAGAAGACCGGGATGCGATGGCCCCACCAGAGTTGACGCGAGATGCACCAGTCGCGGATGTTGTTCATCCATTCGAGATAGACTTTTGTCCAGCGTTCGGGAATGAACTTCACCCGGCCGGATTCGACTGCGGCGATGGCCGGTTTTGCCAGTTCGGCCATGCGGACAAACCATTGCTCGGAAACGAGCGGTTCGACCATGGTGCCGCAGCGCTCGCAGAGGCTTGCGCTCAGCTTGTAAGGTTCGGTTTTTTCGAGCAGGCCCTGGGCGGTGAGGTCTTCGACCACGCGCTTGCGGCACTCCTCGCGGGGAAGGCCCTGATACGGCGGTGGAACCTTGTCGGTCATCCGGGCGTCGAGTCCGATGACGGTAATCGTCTCCAGCCCGTGGCGCAGTCCCATCTCGAAGTCGGCGGCGTCGTGGGCGGGGGTAACCTTGACCGCGCCGGTGCCGAAGTCGGACAGGACCAGCTCGTCGGCGATAATCGGGATTTCCCGGCCGGTGAGCGGCAGGATGAGCTTCTGACCGATGAGGTTGCGGTAGCGTTCGTCGGCTGGGTTGACCGCAACCGCGGTGTCGCCGAGCATCGTTTCCGGCCGGGTCGTGGCGACAACCACAAACCCGGAGCCGTCGCGGCGCGGATAGCGGATATACCACCAGTGGGTATGGATGTCCTGATGTTTGACTTCGAGGTCGGAGACCGCGGTGTGACAGCGCGGGCACCAGTTGACGATGCGGGTGCCGCGGTAAATCAGCCCGTCTTCATAGTAGCGGCAGAAGGCTTCGCGCACCGCTCGCGAAAGCATCTCGTCCATCGTGAACCGGGTCCGGGTCCAGTCGCAGGCGCAGCCGAGGAGCTTGAGCTGTTCGATGATGCGGGCGCCGTATTTCTCTTTCCAGGCCCAGGCGCGCTTGAGGAATTCCTCGCGGCCGAGCGCGAACCGGTTTGTCCCTTCGGCGGCCAGTGCCCGGTCGATGTGGGTGTGGGTGCCGATGCTGGCGTGGTCGGTGCCGGGAAGCCAGAGCGTCGCGAAGCCCTGCAGTTTCTTGAAGCGGATCTGGATATCCTGCAGCGTGTTGTTCAGGGCGTGGCCGACGTGGAGCGAGCCGGTGATGTTCGGCGGCGGGATGACAATCGAGAATCTGGGTCTGGTGGAGGCGGGGTCGGGCGTGAAAAAACCGGACTCCTGCCAGAACCGGTACCATTTTTCCTCGACCGGTTTCGGGTCGTAGCGCGAGGGAAAGTCGGCAGGCGGAGCTGTGGACATGGAAGGCAATTATAGGAGGGCGGGCAAGGTGGTCAAGGAGCGGACAGGGGCCGCGGTCTCAGGACGCGGATGCCGGGCAGCGGGCTACCCCGGGGACGGCCTGGGGTCTGATACCCCAGCGGCTGAATCGCGGGTTTCCGGCGTTTGCAGCCGGGTTTGCCGGCAGAACCGGCTGCCGGATTCGTATAACCCGAAAGAGCCCCGGCGCGAACGGGCTTCGGCCCAGAGTCTGTTTCGCAAGTGTGTCTCGATTTGTGATGTCTCGCACCGGCACTTCGGCGGATGGCAGTTCGCGTCCCGCCAGCTGAAGCCTGGCCTGATGTCGGGTATTTCCGACAAGGCAGAGTGTCGCGCTGGTTTATGAGTTGTCCGGGCTGACCGAAAACGAGATTGCAGTTGTTGAAGGCCGGGCAGGTCAGCGCCGGTAAGGGCCGGATTGCGTGATGCCGGGCGGGAGGTCGGAGGCGAAGGCGCGGAGGTTGGCGAGAAGGCCGGGCAGATGGGTTGAGTCGCAGGCAAAGAATGTAACAGTCGAGTCGCCGCAGACGATGTTGTCGGCGATTGTCCATGTTCCGGCTTCAATCCACGGGGCGGGGACGCGGCCGGGTTTGGCGTCGAGGAGCCAGCTTTTGTGGACGATGGCGATTTCGGTGCCGCGAGTCCGGCAGAGGCGGTCGAGGAGTTCGGGCGTGTAGCGGTTGGCGGCGCGGGCCCGGCCGATTTCGATTGTGGACATTCCCCATGTGTCGAGGCAGTCGAGGTCGGCGAGCCAGTTTATGGCGCCGACGTCGTTGGCGGCGACCGGCCGGCCGTCGTAGAAGCGACGGAGAAAGAGTCCCATCTGGTATTGCTGTTCATATATGTTGGCGGCGGCAACGGGCGTGTCGCGGAGGACGCGGAAGGCAGGCCAGGCCATTAAGAAGAAGGCGACGGGCAGCAGGAGTCGAGGAATCAGGGAGTCGAGGAGTCGAGGGTTCGGAGAGTCGAGGGCGGTGACGAGTGCGATGATGCCGAGGACGATGAGGTAGGCTTCGTAGCGGTGGAGCGGGCCGGTGCGGGCGAACTGCATGTGCAGGAAAGCGGTGATGAGGAAGAGCAGGGCGAGGCCGGCAGACCAGCCCTGTCGGCGCACGAGACGGAGAACGACGAGCGCAAGGCCGGAGACGAAGAGTGCAAGGATGTGGGGCGTCTTGACGATATGGGCGAGGCCGGTCCAGCCGAGGAGATTGACGATGCCCATGGCGGTGGCGGCCGTCGAGCGGCCGGGATGAAGGACGTGGAAGAGCTGGCGGGTGGCTTCGCCTTTCATCAGGACTGAAGTGGGCAGGAAAAACCAGCCGTGGGCGAGCGAGAGCAGCCCGTAGGTGATAACCGGGACTGCGGCGGACGCGGCCAGCGCCAGTGTGAGCCGGAACCGGCGGCGCAGGCAGAGTAGAAGGCAGGCGGCAGCGATGAGGAAGATGTTTTCGTAACGCACGGCAGCGAGCAGGGCGGCGGACAGGAGGAGCGGCCAGCGGCGCGGAGTTCCGGACTCAGCGAGCGCGGGCAGGAGCAGGCCGGCGAAGACGACGGTGAGCAGGGCGTGGAGAATGTGTTCCTGGCCGGTGAGGACGAGCGATGGCAGTGGGACGAGCAGAGCGGTGCCGGCCAGTGCCGGGAAGCGCCAGTGGTCCGGAACCTGCCGACGACGGAGGAGCAGGTCGGCGGCGGCGAGAAGCAGTGCAGCGAAGAGGAGGTTGAGGAGAAGCGGTATGGAGGCGTGAGCGCCAAAGAGGGCGAATGCGCCGGAGAGGAGCAGGGTCCAGAGCGGGGAGGAAGTGACCGAGGTGAAGCCGTGGCGGGTGACGCCCCAGACGCCGTGGCGGGCGAAGTTCTTGGCCATGGCCATATGGATGTAGGGGTCGTCGAGCGCGTAGATGAGGTGGCCCTGGCTGCGCCGGAGTGAATCGAGCAGGGGGAACGCGGTGGCAATCAGCAGGAGCGCAAGTGCAGCGGCCAGCGGCCAGCGTTTGCCGGGTTTCACAACTGGTGAATATGACCGGACGGGCAGCCGAGGTCAAGTCGGGTCAGCGGTTTTGACACGGGCGGCGAGTGCGGGTATGCTGGCGGGCGCATGAGGCTTGGATTGCTGGTGGTGTTTTTGTGCGCGGCGGCGACCGGCTTCGCGGCCGAGACCGGCAGGGTTGCCGGCCGGGTGGTGGAGAAGTGGACCGGCGAGCCGCTGGCCGGGGTGAATGTGGTGGTGGACGATGCCACCGGCGGCGCGGCGACCGATGCGAACGGCAAGTACTCGATTCTGAATGTCGCGCCGGGGCGACATCGGGTGACGGCTTCGATGGTCGGTTACGGGACTGTGGTCGTGACCGACGTCGAGGTGGAGCCGGACCGGACCGCGCGGGTTGACTTCCGGCTGGAGCCGGCGGCTATCGGGATGCCGCCGGTGAAGGTGAGGGCAGAGCGGCCGCTGGTTTCCAAGGATATGACCGCGCCGCGTTACGCAGTGCGGCCGGCCGAGATGGCCTGGGTGCCGGGCGACCGGCTGACGGATATGGTGCTGGTCGCGCCGGGTGTGGCCCGGACCGACAGCGCGTTCCACGTGCGCGGCGGCCGGGCGACCGAGGTCGATTTTCTGATTGACGGTGTCAGCGTTCTGGACCCGCTGTTTGGAGAGCTGGCAGTCGAACTGGCGCGGGGCGTGGCCGATGAGGTTGTGTTCATGCCGGGCGGGTTTCCCGCCGAATACGGGCGGGCCATGTCCGGTGTAATCAACATGATTACCGTGAATCCACGGGAACAGCTGGGGGCCGGTTACCGGTTGAAGACGGAGAGGTTGATGCCGGTCTATTATAACTACGGCTATACCGAGCAGGGATTGCAGCTCCATCTGCCGGTGCTGCCCGGGCTGCGACTGGTTGCCGACGCGTCGGCGCTGACGACCGAGGATTGGGACCCGCGACTGTTCAAGCTGCCGCACAAGGACCGGGTCGACTACTCGCTCTACGGCAAGCTGTTCTGGGACTTCGCCAGTGCATGGCGGCTGGCCTTGACCGGTGTGCTCTATCATACGCAGTTTGACCGGTACAAGACCGAGTGGCGACTGCGGTTGAATGACTACCGGTCCGATATGCGGGCAAGCGACCTCGAGGTGGCAAAGCTGACCTGGATGCCCGACGCCGGCGCGCACTACAGCCTGACGCTGTCGCGGCTGGCCACGGAGAAGCGCTACGGAGTGCGCGAGCCGGGCGATGTGAGTATATGGCGGAGTTTCGTGTTTCGTGATACGAGCGAGTTCGCGACACCGGTGAGGGATATCAACAATCCGTGGGGCTGTCCGTTCGAGCGCTACTGGTTTTTCTACACCGGCGGGACCTACGAGGAGTCGCGGCGTTCGGCGGTGCAGACATTGAGCGCGAGACTGGCAGGTGAAAACCAGCTTACGAGCGTTCACCGGCTGAGCGCGGGCGCGAATGCCGAGATGCACGATGTTCGGACGGACTGGGCACGCTGGCCGACGTGGCATCCGGTGCTGGATACCTACCGTTTCCGACCATCGAATCTGGCGCTCTATGTGCAGGACCGGATGGACTTCGAGGGTCTTTACGCCGATGTCGGGCTGCGCTACGACCGGTTTGACCCGGCCGTGCCGAACGCGGAGACGGTCGCAGCCAAGAGCCGGTTCTCACCGCGGCTGGGGATGTCGTTCCGGATTACCGACTGGCTGTTCCTGCGCGCCAACTATGGGCATTACTTCCAAGTGCCGCAGTTCTCCATGCTCTACGACAACACCGTGGTGCCGGTCAAGTACCGCACCGCCTACGGCGAGCAGCTGCTCATCGTCGGCAACCCGAACCTGAAGCCGGAGAGGACCCAGTCAACCGAGCTCGGCCTGCAGGGCGAGGTAGCGAAGGGGCTGCTCTTGACCGCGAATCTGTGGCGCAAGGACGTATACGACTTGGTCGGCACGCGCGAGGTGCCGGCGCTGCCCCAGCGCTACGTGACCTACTTCAACGTTGACTACGCGCGGCTGACCGGAGTCGAGCTGATTGGCGAAGTCCGTCGGGCATGGGCGGTGGCACGGCTGTCGTACACGCTGTCGTGGGCAAGGGGGACGAGTTCGTATGCCAACGAGGCGTTCTACGAGTTCATCCAGCGGGGCGATACCGCGCCGATGGTCGAGTATCCGCTTGACTTCGACCAGCGCAACCGGTTCTTCGGCCAGCTTGACCTCACCGTGCCCGCGGGGATGAGCGGAATCGGCTGGCTGGACGCGGTGCTTGATTCGTTCGGGGCGCACGTCATCGCCTACATGGGAAACGGTTTTCCTTACTCGCCGCCCGGCGGCAAGGGCGACCCGGCGACGTGGAATACGCGACTGAAACCTTGGCGCTCGAATGTCGACGCAGCGCTGTCCAAGCCGGTGCGACTGGGGCGACTGAGCCTGAATCTGGTGGCCGAGGTGCTGAACGTGCTGGATATTCGCGACATCATGAACGTCTATGCCGCGACCGGACAGCCCAACGACGACGGAATCGTGGTGGAGTTTTCCGACTTTTTCCGGCCCGAAGAGCGGGCGATGCGGTTTTTGGACAAGGATTACGACCCGCGGCGCGACACGAACAAGGACGGTTACATCACTCAGTTCGAGGATTACCGGAGCGCGTATCTCTATCACAAGGCGACGATAGACTGGGTGAACAACTACGGCCCGGGGCGCCGGGCAAGGCTGGGGTTCACAGTGAACTGGTAAACCGACATGCGGCTACTCCTGTTCTGGCTGCTGCTGGCCGGGTGCCAAGACCCGTTCGGGTTCGAACCGGGCGACCCGACCAAGCCTGACCCGCCGGGCCCGCCGGTGCTGAAGTGGCCGGAAAATGGGGAGATGATTGTCAACTACGCCTATCCGCAGGACGTGGTTCTGGAATGGTTCGCAGTCAAGGGCGCGGGGTTCTATCAGGTCGAGGTGTACAACGACTCGGTCCCGGGCCCGGGCAGCCTCCACGTGCGGCGGCCGGACGTGGCCGGTTCAAGCGTTGGGGTGCGCTTTACGCGCTGGGGATTTTATTACTGGCGGGTGCGGGCCGCGAGCCGGAGCTGGAACAACTACACGGCTTGGTCAGAATTGCGGCGGTTTCTGCTGCCCGATCCGAGTGTCGATAATCGGGGAGAAGGTAGCGGACGGACTGATGCCGCCGGAAGAAGAAGAGAGCAGGCAATCGCGGGATACAGATAAGCTACATCCGGAAAAGGGTCAGCACACCGCGCTCAACGGTTGCGTGATTCCCCGAACCTGTGGCTCCATGCCGACGCCGCCAGAGCCGACGTCAGCCGCTAGTGCAGGCCGAACGTCGCCGTCACTGTTATCGTGACGTGCTTGTCGCGGGTGCTGGTGGAGTAGATACCGTAGTCGGTAACTTCGGTCGAGAACGGCTCGGTTATCTGGAAGACCCCGGCGCGGGCGGAGCCGATGCGGCCGAGCCGGGCGCCGGAGTTTTTCGCAATCGCCTCGGCGCGTGCCCGGGCGTCGCGCGTGGCCTCGGCAATGAGTTCCTTCTTGATGGCGGGCAGGTTTGAGAGATAGTACTCAAGGTTGGAGTTCTGGAGCGCGACTCCTTTTTCGTAGAGCTGGTCCGGATTGAGTGCCAGTTTCGTGATTGTGGCGACGTCGGAACTTACGACGTCGAAGTTCTGGCTGAGCGTGTATCCGGTGACGTTGCCGTCGCGGTCGTAGTTGTAGGTGCGGTTGACGGGCTGAACCGAGATGCAGGTCTCGGGGACAGCGTTGGCGGAGAGGAACCGCACCAGCGCGTCGTGGTCGGAGCGGAGAAGACTGTAACCTGAACTCAGCCCGCTGAGGCCTGCCGAGCGGCCGACCGAGATTCGCCACTTGACAATATCGGCGGAGAACGGACGGGTGGCGGCGCCGGTGACTCTGATTGTGTTGTCGGCAACCCGGGAGTCGTAGAAGAAGCGGCCGAACACAGCCGCGGCCAGCACCAGGCTGACGCCGATGATAAACGCCGATGTTCGCATACTCCGAGTATAGCGGCTCAGTCGGGGCTGACAAGTTCGACGCGGAACTGCCAGCCGTACTGGCTGTAGCCGACCGCTTGGGCGGTCAGGATCGAGGCCGGATTGTGGTCGGAGGTCGTGTAGAGTGGGATTCGGCCGGAGTCGAGCACCGCCGCGGTCGCAGCCGAGACCGCAGTCTGGCCGAAACCTTCGCGGCGGCGGGCGGCGATGGTGCCGGGGACGAACATGTCGGCGACCTTGTCGGCAAGGTGCGGGACTTCGCGGGTCCCGGCAAGCGAGACAGGGCTGGCGCCGTCAAGGGCGACAAAACAGGTGCCGGCAGCGATGCTCGAATCCAGCGAGGAGTCATAAAGACCGGCGGCGCTGAGAGCAGTAATGTCGGCGGGCTGAACGCGCCGGCAGGGATGAATATCGCGGCGGCGGAACGACCGGCGGGTGCAGAAGAAGACCGGGCCGGAGGAAGCCGACAGGCCGCGGGGCAGCCGGAGTCCGGCGGCGACGGCTTCGAGCAGCCGGCGCTGGCCGGTGATATCCCGGACTTCGCCCGGCCGGAGATGGTTGACCACGCGGGTAATGACCGGTTCGAGGTTGCGCTGAACCGAAGCGACACAGCGGTTGCCCGAAGTGAGCAGCCAGAGGGCGAAAGGGCTGGAGTAGTGGAGTTCGGTCATTTCGCGCCGGTCGGAGGGTATCACCCAGACCCGGCCGGGTGTGACCCGGGAAAGGTCGCACTCGAGGTAGCCGGAGAAGAAGGCGTCGAGAACCGTGATGGGGTCGACCATCGCGGAAGGGATTGAAGCTAGCGCAGCTTCACGAGGCGGCCTGTCTGAATGCGCATGCCGCCGGCCGGCCTGATATAGTAGATACCGGCGGGCAGCGCTTGGCCGATGCGGTCGCCGCGGTGCTCTGCGACCGGCCGGCCGGTGACATCGAGCAGCGTGAACCGCTCTCTCTCCCGACCGGGCACGACCGCGAACCGGACAAACGGGTTCGGGAAGACCGCAACCGGATTTCTCGACTCCTCGGGTTCTCCGGTTCCTTCCTTAACACCGACCCATTCAATCGGCCCGGCAATTGTGGCGGCCGCAGCCAGCGCCATCTGGCAGACGCGGCGGACCTGACCCATCCTGAGCGTGCCGAAGGTGTCGCCGACAGTGTGATACCAGGGATTGGAGCCTCGCCAGATGCCCCATTCCGAGTCTTCGAGGGCGAAGACGGCCTTGAAGCCGCGCTCCCAGAACGGTGTGTTGTCGCCGGCGCAATCCGGGTCGTAGTAGAGGAGCAGGTGGTCGAGGCCGATGGAATACCAGCGGTTGACCGAGTCGCAGAGTGCGGCAAGCGGCGCCGAAGGCGAGTTGTAGTTGACGACGTGGTAGGTGGATTCGTAGGCGGTGTAGCCGACCATGTCCACGTTGTAGACTGCGCCAATCTTCATCTGCCGGGGCACCACAACCGAGTCAACCCAGTGGTATGAGCCTTTCATCCACTGTTCTTCGCCGGAGAAGGCGGCGAGAATCACGGTCCAGCGGAAGTGGACGTCGCGGAAAAGCCGGGCGGCTTCGAGCAGAATCGCGGTGCCGGTGGCGTTGTCGTCGGCGCCAGGAGCGTTGTTCGGGGTCTGGGTGTAGGAATCGAAATGTGCGCAGATGACGACGATGCTTTCGGGTACGACGCGGCCGGGAAGTGTGGCGATGACGTTGAAGGAGAGGTTGCCCTGATAGCGGTAGGTGTCGTATTCGACCGCGAGGTTTTCGGCAGCGAACCGGCGGTAGAGCCACGCGGCGCAGGAGTCGCAACTGTCGCGCAGGGTGTGGCGGGTGACGAAGTTCTGCAGCCGACGGATGTCCTTGGCCAGCGAGTCGAGTGAGACCCTTTCGACCAGACGGGCGACAATCGTGTCCGGTGTCCAGACAACCGTTTCGTCCGCGTCCACCGGTCGCCGGCTGTCAGCAGTAAGCCGGGTGCGCTTGAGCATGAACCCGGCGGCTTTGGCGCGGTCGGCTTCGGCTTCGGTCATCGCGACCAGATAGTAGCGGTCATCTTCGGAAAGGACTAAACCCGGGGCGGAATCGCGACCGGGGCCGAGTTTGCCGACAAGCCAGTGGTCAATCGCCGGCGCCGGTCTGAGTCCGGCGGTCAGCAGCAGCGCGAGGCCAAGCAGAGCGTGTTTCAAGGACACCTCCCGGAACAGAAGTACGAAAGCTTAGCAGATGCCGCGGTCAAAGGCAAGGTGATATTGACGGAGTCGGGTGCCGGCGCTAGACTCTGGTTCACTCGTGATTCCGGAGGCCAACTGAACCGCGACCTCGCCGGTCGCTGCGGTATGTACTGCGGCGCCTGCGAAATCTACCGCGCCTACAAGGAGGCCGGGAAGCTGCGTATTGATGTGGCGCGGAAGCACAAGTGTCTGCCGGCCGAGGTGAAGTGCGAGGGCTGCCGCGCGGTGCACATTGTCGGCTGGGGACGAGACGAGAAATGGGGCCGTAATTGCATTATTCTCGCCTGTCTTAAGACGAAGGGGCTGGAGACCTGCGGTGACTGCGAGCGTATCTCGGCCTGTCAGAAGCTGGGTGTATTGGCCGCGGAATACCAGCCGCTGGGGATGGACCTGAAGGCGAATCTGCGGTCGATGCACCAGCTCGGGCTCGGGCCCTGGCTCGACCAGCAGGACGCGCGCTGGCGGTGCCAGAGCTGCGGTGCGCCGGTGTTTGTTTCTTCTGACGACACGCGCTGCCACAAGTGCGGCGCTTACCAGTTGTAGCCGGTTTTCCGGTCAGCGGTTGCGGTCGCGGGTGAAGAGGTCGAGGAACCGGTCTTCGTAGAGTTCGAACAGTCCCCAGCGGTCAAGTTCCTGTTTCAGGAGTCCGGCCTTGGAGCGGTCGTGCTGGACTTCTTCGAAAAGTTCTTCGATGCGGGCCATCAGCTCGTGCGGTTCGGGACGTTCCTCGGATTCCTCTTCATCGGGTTGCTCGGGTTTGTGGTCGCTGAGTTTGTTTTCGGTTTCGCGGCGCAGCGACTCGATGGCGGCGGCGACCCGCGCCTCGAACTCGCCCATGAACTGGTCGGCTTCAGCGATGCGGCGGTCGAGCTCGGTCATGTCCACTTTGGCGCCGAGGATGCGCTCGAGGACGCGGATGATGGCGCGGGAAGCCTTGGGGTTCGGAGTTTCGACCGCATACTGCGGCATCGTGGCGAGAAAACAGGCGGCAGAGAGGCCACGGGCCCGGGCCAGGCCGAGCAGGAGGCCGTTGAGGCCGGAGATGCGGCCTTCTTCCAGCGGCTCGACGCCGAGTTCGGGGAACGTGTTTTTGAGTTTTTCGTCGGTGGCGACGCCGTAGACTTTCGGGGTCTGGCGGTGGCTCATGGGCATGGCGTAGGCGGCGCCGGTGAAGACCGTGGTCACGCCGTGGCGTTTGGCGACTTTGAGTAGTTCGAGGCCGATGCGGATGCCGGATTCACCGGAGAGCTGGGTTTCGCCTTCGAAGATGAAGAAGGG
>Ga0101944_10003326_pt1 | contig 22841 bp, 22 predicted proteins | sample DewCreD2012metaG_FD_75245 | JGI IMG/M metagenome (GOLD analysis project Ga0101944, IMG submission 75245) | Hot spring sediment bacterial and archeal communities from British Columbia, Canada, to study Microbial Dark Matter (Phase II) - Dewar... ... | reverse complement strand
AAATCATATGGGTTCAAGACTTTGGGATGCACGGAAATAGCGTTATATCACGTGCTTGGTAAATTGCCGGAACCAAAACTAACACACAGATTCTATTAACGAATCTGTTTTAAACATTCTTCAACTTGCCTGCAAAGTAGGAATCATAGGCTCCGAGATCAAGCATGCCGTGGCCGCTCAGATTAAAAAGGATGATCCGTTTTTTTCCTTCAGCTTTTGCCTGAAGCGCTTCGTCAATTGCCGCTTTGATGGCATGCGCTGATTCGGGGGCGGGAACAATCCCTTCGCAGCGGGCAAAGGTAATTGCCGCATCAAATATCTCAAGCTGGTCATACGCGAGGCCGTCAATTAGCTTCATATCGTAGAGCTGGCTTACCAACGGCGACATGCCATGGTAGCGAAGGCCGCCCGCATGAATGCCGGGAGGGATAAAATCAGCCCCGAGTGTGTACATTTTTAACAGCGGCGTTTGTTTGGCGGTATCTCCATAGTCATAGCGGTATTGCCCCGCAGTCAGCGAGGCGCACGCCCTTGGCTCAACCGCAAGCGCCCGAACCTGTTTCCCCGCGAATTTATCAGCCAGAAAGGGAAATGCCAGTCCTGCAAAATTACTGCCTCCGCCCACGCAGCCAATAACCACATCCGGGTATTCACCAGCCAGTTCCATCTGCCGTTTTGCCTCAAGGCCGATAATGGTCTGGTGGTGAACGACATGATTCACCACGCTTCCTATTGCATACTTAACCCCTTTGGATGTTACGGCATCCTCAATAGCCTCGCTGATGGCAATGCCCAGACTGCCGGGTGTGTCTGGATTCTCGGCCTTCAATTTTCTGCCAAAGGCGGTCTGATCACTGGGGCTTGGATAAATGGTGGCGCCAAATGTCTGCATCAGGGATTTGCGATAGGGCTTTTGGTAAAAGCTTACTTTTACCATATACACCGTGCATTCAAGGCCAAAAAAGCTGCAAGCCATCGCCAGCGCGCTTCCCCACTGGCCGGCTCCGGTCTCTGTTGCAAGGCGCGTAATGCCCTCCTTTTTATTATAGTAGGCCTGCGCAACCGAGGTGTTTGATTTGTGGCTTGCAACCGGACTGGTGCCTTCATATTTGTAGAAAATCTTTGCCGGCGTGTCCAGGACATGTTCAAGGCGAATAGCGCGGTATAACGGGGTGGGGCGCCACAGTGCAAGGATATTGAGCACATCGTCCGGAATCGGAAGCCAACGGGCGCTGCTCATTTCCTGTTCGATAATGGCTTCAGGAAATATCGGTTGCAACGCTTCGGGGCCGCATGGCTGCATGGTTGCAGGATACAGGGGCGGAGCCGGCGGGACGCCCATATCGGCAACGATATTATACCACTGTTTTGGAATATCTTTTTGCTGTAACAAAAACTGTCTCTGTTCCATAGTGCATCTCCATTGCAGGTTATAATATTTTTTCCACTAAAACCTCGATGAGCTGGTATGCCGGTACTGTTTAGAGTTAAAAAACTGACCCGTTATACCATCGCCTATGCATAACATGAAATTTTTAGCCTCGCGCAGCCCGTTTTCGCCTGCTCGCGTCCAGTTCCCTCTTTCTCAAGCGTATTGACTGGGGGGTGATTTCAACCAGTTCGTCATCTTCAATAAACTCAAGGGCTTGCTCAAGCGTGAGGATGCGCGGCGGAGTCAGCTTAATGGCTTCGTCTGAACCGGAAGCGCGCATATTGGTGAGCTTTTTGCCCTTACACGGGTTGACTATCAGATCGTTCTCCATGGCATGCTGGCCGATAATCATTCCCGGATAGACTTCAACCCCTGGCCCGACGAATAGAATGCCGCGCGGCTGCAGCGCATCAAGCGCATAGGCAGTAGTCAGACCGTGTTCCAGGGCAATCAGAACCCCATTCTTGCGCCCCGGCAGATCTCCTCGATACGGCGCATAATCGTGAAAGATGTGCGTTATTGTTGCAGTGCCGCGAGTCTCTGTTAAAAGGTCACTGCGCAGCCCTATGAGACCTCGGGCAGGTATTATGAACTCAAAACGCAGGGTTTCAGCAACAGGGTGCATGGAGACCATGTCAGCTTTGCGCGGGCCCATTTTTTCCATGATTATCCCTTGGTATTCAGCCGGCACGTCAATCACCAGATACTCCATGGGTTCCAGTTTCCCATTTTCGTGATCGCGCACTATTACCTCTGGCTTGGAAACCGCAATTTCAAATCCTTCCCGCCGCATATTCTCAATCAGTATCGACAGGTGCAATTCCCCGCGGCCCGAGACCTTAAAAGTGTCAGGGCTTGCGGTATCCTCAACACGCAGCGACACATTGGTGCGCAGCTCTTTCATCAGCCGTTCCCGGATAGTCCGGGCGGTCACGAATTTGCCTTCGCGCCCGGCAAAGGGCGACGTATTCAGCATGAAATTCATTGCAATGGTGGGCTCGTCAATGGAGACATACGGGACAGCGATCGGGTGATCGGCGGCAGCCAGTGTGTCACCGATTTCAACATCATCAAAGCCGGCAACCGTAACGATGTCGCCGGTCAGACACTCGGCAATTTCAATCTGTTTGAGCCCTTCATACCCCAGCAACTTGGTGATTCTGCCGGTGGTTATGGTGCCGTTGCGCTTAATAAGAGATAACATTTCGCCGGATCGCGCCGTGCCATTAAAAACTTTGCCGGTTGCAATACGGCCGATGTAATCGTTATAGTCAATGTTGGCAACCAGCATCTGAAACGGCGCAGCGGGGTCGCCCTGGGGAGGGCATACATTGCTTTCAATGACGGCAAAGAGTGGCTCCATGCTGGTGGAAGCGGTGCGCACATCCAGCGTTGCGCAGCCCCGTCGGGCGTTTGAGTAAACAACGGGAAAATCGAGCTGCGCTTCACTTGCATTGAGCTCACAGAATAGATCAAACACCAAATCCAGCACCTCGAGGGGCCGGGCACCGGGTCGATCAATTTTGTTAATCACCACGATCGGCCGCAGTCCCAACTCAAGCGATTTCTTCAGCACAAAATGGGTCTGGGGCATGGGCCCGTCAAAAGCATCCACCAGCAGCAGCACTGAATCAACCATCTTCAGCACCCGTTCCACCTCGCCACCGAAGTCTGCATGACCCGGTGTGTCCACTATGTTTATCTTATAACGCCCATGATGTATAGCGAGGTTTTTCGCCAGAATGGTGATTCCCCGCTCACGCTCAAGATCATTGGAATCCATGACTCGTTCGGTGATGATCTCGTTTTCGCGAAACACTCCCGCATGGTGCAGCATGGCGTCCACCAATGTTGTTTTGCCATGGTCAACATGAGCGATGATGGCGATGTTTCTAATTCTTTCCTGCATTAATGCAATGACTCCTTTTGAGTAGTCTGCGCGGTGACCGGTGAGTATACGGGTTGTGTATACGGCCAGGGATAACGGCAGGATTGATTCAAACGTATTGAACGTTGTTTTTTTTGCTTCGGTTAATCTGCTCAGGTTTCATGCGCAATAAAAAAGGTTGTTTAAATTTGTCTCTGCCACGCTGCGCATCGTCTGTAATCAGACATACCAACGGCTAAACGAAACCAAAGCAGCTTATATATACAACATATATGCACGTTTTTCAAATCAGAGAAATGGATAAAATCCAGCTCACGATGCTGATCAAAATAGAGCCAATAATCGCCCCGCCTAAACCGCTCACGTTAAAACCCGGCACGAAGTACGAAACCAGCCCGAGCATCAACCCATTTATTATCAGCAGGAAAAGGCCAAATGTTACGACGGTCAGTGGCAGTGTGAGCAGAATAAGTACGGGCCGAATGACGGCGTTGACAATGCCGAGGATAAATGCGGCTGCAAGCGCTCCCACAAAGCCATCTACTGTCATAATAGACGGAAAAAGATACGCGATAATCAAAATAGCCACCATGTTAATAACAACCCGCGCAAGAAACATAACGGCAACCTCCTTTTTGAAAAGATTAGAAAATACGATTACTGTTATTTAAGTATTATAGCAGAAAACTTGTGTGCTTAAATGAGTAGCCAACATGGGAGTCATTGCGAACGAAGTGAAGCAATCTATTGTGGGCTTGCCACGTCGCTCTCGCGCCTCGCCATGACTGCTTTCTTTTGTTGTTCACTTCATTTAATCAACCTGCAGCAATTCTTGCACAGATAGCGTGCCGAAGTTTTCAAGTTTCGCGGCAAGGGCCGGCTGCTCTCTTTTTATCTCGTTAATATGCAATAGCAGCGCGTTCATAATATTTTCCCGGTCGCTGAACTCATTCACAAAGCCGGGGTGTTCTTCGCCATCTGTTAAACTGAACAGATAATCAATCTCGGTATCATCAAGCACATGAAGCCCAAAAGCCTGCGTGGCCGCTTCGATCGACCCTGGCTGGTTATAGCCATAGGTCTTTCGCCAGAATGAAATATATTCTTCCAGCCCGGTACCGTTGCGCAAAAAACTCGCAAGTGCCTTAGCTGCTTTGTAGCCGTACATCAAAGCACCCTGCATGTAGACCTCAATAAAGCTGGCCGCATCGCCCGCGACAACAATCCGCCCGGCGACCGGTTCTGCAAGCGGGGTATGAAACTGCAGGACAGCGGAAAGGGTCTTTATGCAGCGCGCCTGCCGGAACCAGCGAGAAAACCTGCCTTGACAGATAAACCAGTCAAGATCAGTTTTAATCGCACTCTTTTCAGTAATCGGACATCCGTACGTTACCTCATAGACTGTGGCACCATTTTTCAGGGGTTTGGGCAGCATATATAACTGACCCATGCCGGATGGGGTGTGTCCCCTGCCGACAAAAACCATCCATGCAGGGGGATACGGACAGGAGACACCTTCCATATAATAGGTGACAACATGAAACTGAGCAAAATATTTTCTTTCTTTGTTCAGCCCCAGGTGGTCAACGATTCGTGAATTAACACCGTCGGCAGCAATGACGGTTTTGGAACAGATTTCATAGCTTCGGCTTATATGTCGAACCGTGACGCTCACCAGCGTGCCGGTATTGTGCGCTTTTTCAGCAAGGGTGTTTTCTAAAACCGTTACGCCGCGCTGCTGCGCCTCGCGCAGCAACCCTTCAAGCAAACATTCCTTATTTATGGAAACAGCAAGCGGCGCACCCCCCTGAGTAAACACCAGTTTATTGCCACCGGGGGAAAATCTGATGGCCCGTGTTAACGGAATAAACGGGCCATTATACGGGACAGAGAACCCCGTATTTTTAAAAAGTATTTGCCCATCTTTAAGAGCTATATCCTCTCCGTGGGTGCCCGGCTCAACGATGAGCGAAGAGCAGCAGGAGCGTTTCACCGCGGTAATGCGGGATTTTCTTTCAATAAGAGCCACCCGGAGGCCTTCTCGGGCTGCGGTTATTGCAGCACCGAGTCCCGCCGGACCGGCGCCAATGACGGTTACATCAAATTCCGCTTCCATAGGTTCTATCCTTGAGGTCAAGTCCCCAGCCGTATTAACTCGGTCGGCTCGCCTCTATATGAGAGCTGCGTCTTCAGATGTTTTAAATCGTCTCGCTGCTTTATTATGGAGGTAAAAGTCTGGAGAGCACATTCCGGCGTATTATTATATAAACTTAAATGCGAAAGCAGTGCATGCCGCAGATTTTTACTGGCGTGTTCAAACACTGCCATTGCTGCATCATGATTAGAAAGATGTCCGTGCGTTCCCGCAATTCTTTTTTTTAAATACGGAGGGTAGGGGCCATTATGCAGCATTTCAATATCATGGTTAGCTTCAAGGATAACCACATCGCACTCTTGAAGGGAGTATTTAACATTGTCACAGCAGTACCCGACGTCCGTTATAACACCCACCTTTTTGCCCTCATTTATTATTAGATAGCTCACCGGCTCATGGGCATCATGGCTTTTTGCAAAGGGCACTATCTGCAGGCCCCGGAAATTAAATGCCTTATCAGTTTTAATAATTTGGGCATTTGTAATGGAGAGTGAGCAGTGGTCAAGGGTGCCCTTGTTGAGATAAATGGGTATGTTATAGCGCCGATTCAGAACATCAATGCCCTGTATGTGGTCGGTATGTTCATGGGTAATAAATATCCCCTGTATATTCTGAATGTTTTTGCCGATTTTTTCCAGCCGCTGGCAGATCTGCCGGCAGCTTATACCAGCATCAATAAGTATGTCCGCCTTATCGGTGCCAATATAGAAACAATTGCCAGAACTTCCCGACGCAAGAACGCTTATTTCAAACATGTCTAAACCTGCTCCAAGCCGCTTGCAAAGTTGTGAAAAATAATTCCACTATGCGCGGAATTCTGTTACGGTATCAATCGGCAGGCGGTGCCGGGGAAGCTGATTGACCGGCGAATCTTCAACCGGATACCCCACCGCAATTCCATCCACAAGAATTAAATCAGGTGCCAGCGCGAGAGCTTTTTTTATGTGGTGCTGGCATATGGAGACAGCATTCATCCAGCATGTACCAATGCCCCGCGCTGCGGCCGCAAGCATAAAATTCTGCATGGCGGCGACCGTAGCTTTTAGAAAATTCTGGTCTTTGGAGGGATAGGTGGCAAAAATAACCCCCAGCGGCGCGTTATGAAATACAAAATTACCCTTTCCTATTGACTGCAGGTCAACACCGTTTTGCTTAAGAAAGCTGAGCATTTCAGAGAAATTCCGATCCTTTCGCCCTTTAAGAACCTGTGCCATATCCTCACTTAAAGCAGGCGCTGGGCATTCTGCCATTTGTGCGGCTGCGGTGGCAAAATTCTCCTCAATAACCTGGCATACGGTTTTAAGGCTGGCACCGGTCAGGACAATAAATTTCCAAGGCTGCTGGCTCGTGGGGTTCGGAGCCCAGGAAGCGCCTTCAAGACATTCTAATATCAATTCACGGGATGGCACATCTGCAGTAAAATGGCGAATACTTTTTCGCGCTTTAATATGAGTCATTATATCCATGCATATCTCCTCTGATTGAGCTTAGTTTGTCACCATGATTATAGAAAAATCTTCCCTTCCCTAATGTCTTTATGTGCAGTTCTCAGCGGCATATCATCGAGCACCTGAAGCCGTTTATATTGACAGTCCGCACAGCCTTCCCTCAATAGATAAGGATTCACTTTTCATTTGCCTGATTAGGTATTTTATTTTAAATTTATATTATTATTGGACCAATAGCAATTGGTATATGCACGAGTGTATATTTTTAGAAACGTCATCATGTATATAGTGTTCGGGAATATGGTACCAGCAGGGTTATCATGTACCGAGATATTGTTTGCGGCTGTTGGTTCACTGTCAAATATGAAGACAAGAATTAGAGCGCGGGGCCAGCGATGATAAAACATACTTTCCTTTTAACCGAGCAGTCATGGATTGCCACTGGTGTTTATTTTGATAGCGCTGACAACCCGATTCCGGCAGCCGGGGAAAGCAGTATTATTCATCAGCCAGATAAGGTAATTATTGAAAGCGTCATACGCATTTTTGGAGATGCCCCTCAGGAAATTAAAAACAGGTATGAAGTTCTACCGTTTTCTGACGATACGCCATATGTCACACAGTGGGAGTCGTTTAATAGTAAACTTGGAAAGCTTAAAGGACAATTTGTTATTATTGACGATACAATATTTTCACTATATCAGTCAGAAGATACTATCTATTCAGGGACTGAAGTGCTGATAAAAACTTCAGACAACAGCTATCAGAATAAAGGCTGCCTGTTCAAGGGACCAGATAAAATATCATCATGGACTTTTGAGTTGAAGGGCAGATAAAGGCAGAAATGGGAAAAAACGATGAGCAGGCTTAAAACCCACGCTTTACAGGCTGTGGCAGCGACGGCAGCTCTCTATCCGGTCATAGGCGAGCATGCCGTTTCGTTTGGCCTGGCAACCGTGCTTATAGATGTGGATCATGTGTTTGAGTATGTGAGAGACACAAAGTCCTGCGATGTGCGGGGACTGTTTACCTATTGCAATCTCATTGAAGATAATCTGGATAAAAACTTTCTGGTTCTGAGCGCTTTTCATACCATAGAATTCTTTATTGTCATGGCGGGGCTATCGGTGCTGTACCCTGAGCTCATATATGTCGTTGCGGCGATGGTGCTGCACATGATTACCGATCTGTATCATATAAGTATTACACTACGCAGACCTTTTGCCCGTGCTTTTTCCCTTATAGAGTATATGTATAAAAGCAAAAGCGAGCAGTATCTCACATCCGTGAAAGAGCTGGTGCGGCAGGAAAATCTGAACGTCACCAGCGCCCGCAATGTTCAGCACTGGCTGCAGAAGTGGCAGTTTACCTGATAATAGATACGCGGCGCGTCCCGCGTTATTTACAGAAGGCGCTGGTTTAGTTTACCGTCAAGCCTTGACGAATAAAAATTGCGCGCTGAATTTGCTGGAAAAGATACTGGTAAGTTGCAGGATTTTCAATGATAAGCGACTGCTCTGTTCCGCCCTCGGTAGAAATTTTATCCCGCCCTTTTTTGTCAGAAAAGCTATAGGTTTGCGGCATACGTGTGCCAAACTTGGTAATCGTGATACGCTCGCGCACCGTATTTTTGCCCCACTGCTCAATGTGAGCGGTCAGTTGTTCCCATCTGGTCCATTGTGCAGGTTGTGAATCAGATTTTGCAACCTGTTTGGCCAGCTTATCCCGGTATTTTGTATCACGCTCTGCATACCAGTCTTCAGCCGGACCAATAATATCGTGCCGCTTAAGGGAACTTGCTTGAATAATGCCGCTTTCCCGTTCCACCTCCACAATCTGCCAGCCTTCGTCCTGGAGAACGGAGATAGTAGCCGCAAATGCGGTAGCGAAATCGCCGTTGAGCTCTTTAGTCTGCATGGAGGCACGCTGCTGAGATGACAGCGACGGCGGGGGTGCAATTTTGCTGCTGCCGACAAAACATCCGCACAGCAACCATGATGTAAATAATAATATTATGATAATGCCGTGAGAACGTATACGCATTGCAATTTCTAACTTTAAAACTGCGTTGCCATCATCCGGTAGTCTTTGATCACATCATTGCTGTCAAAAGTTATCATGAGGGTAAAAGTGGCGCTGCTTACTTGGCCCGAGCTGCTGCCTTTTTCCGCTGATCCGCCCCCGCCCACAATACCACCTACCGGCGTGCTGCCGGCAATCCCCGCGGCGCCGACGGTGGCAGTGCCGCCCGCGTTCCATGCGGCAATTTCGGAGGCACTGGCCATGCTCTGCCGGTCATAGGTCCACACTTCATTGCCATTCTTGTCTCTGGTTATTATGTTGGGAGCACCGAATACTGCAAGGATATCAGCCTGCGTAGCAGTGCCAATTTTGACGTATTTTTTCACCATGCCTGCGGTTAAATTACTTTTCTGGACGCTGCTCTGCGGCAGGACAGGATTTGCAGCACGCATACATCCAGCCGTAAAGACCATCATACTCAGAAAGATTGTTTTAAATATACTTTTTGTGTTCATCCCATAACCTCCCTATAGGAATTACTATTGACCACCTTAAGATAATGGGGCTTCACTGTCAATAAAAAAGCTATTCAAAACTTTCCGTAAAATATTGTTATTTATTAATGGTGATGAAAAACCCCCAGGTGCTGATTGTGTTGATGTTCTTCATAAATCCCAGTGCGTTTTTGTGTGCCCATGCGGTTAAACGGTATTTCAGCGTAAATTTTTTGGGGGAAAGCATAGAGAAGTTCCTCATGCGCTTTTTTTTTGCTATTTGAAAAATTGCAATGTTACAAAAAATTGTTTATAACTAACAACATGCACAACGGGGTAACCTCTGATATAAAACCATTAACAGTATAATCACACAGATAGAGGAGCTTATTATGCCGGGAATAGAATTCAATTTTGCCGAGCAGGCAGCAAATGTGGAACCAGCGGTGCGCATGCTGTTTCAGACCTATACTGATATCATGCCTTATCCGCATAAATTCAATGATGCGCTCATCAAAGCACACCTCCAGAACCTTGATTTTGTCGTGCAACATAATCTCTGGAAAGAAAAGGTGGAGCATGAGGCCTATATCCTCGGCCCGATTCTCGAGATGATTGCCGGGTGGGTTCAGGAACAAGGGCCTGAGAAAGGTTTGTGGGGTATATTTGAAGCAAATTCATGCCATTATCAGCAGTTTGAAAGAATTGAGGTCAGGCCGGGTGAGCGGCTTCTCCAGTGCCCGTATAAGGAGATGCTGGAAATTGTGAGCTCTCTGGGCACATTCAGCATAACGTGGGAGGATGTGCATCACAAATGGTGCATCCCCCTATGGAAGGCCTTTGCTAAGAAAGTTGGCATTGAAATTGAGGTTACTCCGGGAGAAATTTGCCGGGTAAGCCTGAAAAAATAGCCTAATCAATAATCGATGGAAGCTTTGATATATGTCACAACCCAGTCCTCAGGAGTTTATTGCCAATCTCCGCAGTAAAATGCCATGGCATGAGAAACTGCGCTGTATCATAAAAAATAATTTCATTAAGATAAAAAAACTTCAAAATTGCTGCGGTCATCCCGGTGAGCCGGGTTGCTGAAAGGCACCGCGAAACGGTCCCGGCGGGGCACCGTAAAGGAGGCTATAATGCAATACATTCCCGTATCGTGCTCTGCATTTGTTTGCGCACTGCTGGTGTTAGCGGTTTTGTCTGGCGCAGGTATCGCACCGGCCGTCGAGCCGGCAAACAGCGCGGAAGAGCTTCAGGTAGTTGAGCGCGTTGATTTGAGCCGTTATCTGGGCAAGTGGTATGAAATTGCGCATATCCCGGTCTTTTTTCAAAAAGGTTGTGCTGGCGGCACGACTGCGACCTACAGCCTTATTAAGGAAGGCACGGTTGGCGTGGTAAACCAGTGCTGTACGAGTGACGGCAAAAAAAAAGTGGCTCGAGGCCGCGCATGGGTGGTGGATAAAAACACGAATGCAAAATTAAAAGTAAGTTTTTTCTCCATCCTGGGATTCCATCCCTTTGCCGGTGATTACTGGATTATTGATCTCGGGCCCGACTATGAATATGCGGTAGTCGGACACCCCAGCCGCAGCATTGGCTGGATTTTGAGCAGGACGCCCTCGCTGCCACCTGAAGTCTTAAAGGGGATTGCCGAGCGTCTTCAGGCAAAAGGCTATGATTTTGCGCGCTTCAAGATGACCAACCAGATTGATTACAAATGCAGCGCTGAATAAGAAAAAAGTGTATCCTTCAGCAAGGAGTAAAGAAACTATTTTAACTCAATTTATCGCGGAGGCTCACATGACAAAGCGTATCCTAAAAGAAACATTTTTGCTATTATTGATGCTGGTTCTTAGTTTAGGCTGTGTTAAAAAAGAAAAAATCGGCATTCTGCTTATTGATGTAGGAACACCTGAAGAAAATGACCTTCGATTTTATACTGATTTTTTTGGCGGCAGTAAGGACGTGTTCTTTCCTGGATGGTTTGCGGGAGGTCCGTTCGAGGGAAATGATTGTTATACGGTAATTCACTACGCAGATGAGGCAGAAGCCGCTGCCTGCAACGTTCCAGAAGGAACACTGATCAATGCCTTTTGTGATGAATATGCAGGAACTGAACCAGTATTTTCGCTTGTTGATGCTGGACCAAACGGAGACAACAGTTTTGCCAAGGACTGCTATACGTTTGGACCAGGAGTTCCGCCGATTGCCTTTTTTGTGCTGAGCGCAGACAGCACTGTTAACCCTGACACCGGCGAGACGATTCTGGGGCCTGTTGTCAAAGACCCTTCTGCTGGTGGAGCTGGGGTACCGGATTTTTTTGAAGTGAGCACGTTTAGTCGTATGCATTGGCTATACACCCTCCCAGGTCGAAAAGATCCTCATCGCAGAGTTGCTCTGAAGTTTTTTTACGGAAATGATGCACCGGGCTATGAGCCGGATTCCCCTGAATTGTCCAATATCAAAGACCGGCTCACCGAACGGCTACCAGGGCGGGAGTTTGTATTCCGTCACGGATGGGAAGGCTATATGGAAAATAAAGACGCTTACGGCAATCCCATGAAGATAAACGACAGCACGGAAACGGCTATTGAGGAGCTCATAAACGAGGAAAAAGTGAACCGCATGGTGGTCGCGTATGTTAATTCAGCATTCAACAATTATTCCCCATACGGCCATGACTGGGTGGATGAGCAGGGCGAAGGGGTGAGTGCTCTGCCGGCCAAGACCTACAAAGAATGTATTGAAGATATCACTGATGGGAAGGGGCCTGCTACCCAGGATGCGCTTGGTGAGTATCTCACCTATAAGCCGTTTGAGAAGCATTGGCAGCACGTCTTCCCCCTTACAGAAGAGCTGATAAAGAAATATGATGCTAACATGCCTGTTTCTTTTGCCCCGGCGTTTGGCAAACACGATGAATACTTTGAAGCCGGTCTGGAGACGGTCAAGTATGCAATAGCAAAATATAATATTCCTGCTTCAGCATCCTTAAAGGTTGTTGTGACTCACCATGGATTTTATGGAGGATATCTTAAGGCGCAGGAGTGCGATGCCTATTTCAGAATAACTGATGAAATAATGGCGCGGGCTGTTGAAACCATAAAGAACGGACTTGCTTGGACAGGGAAATTTGAGGTTGCTTCTGCAGGCATTGAGTTTGCTGAGGGAGCGTATGATTTCCCCTCGCCTGAAAAGCCGACAGGTAATGTTATGAGCGCTGGCGAGTTAATAGATGGTTCAATTAACGGAGTGTATGTAAATGCTCTGGGTGAGATCGTTGACAATGGAACCGAAAATTTTGACTACATCATTGTCAATCCCTATGGCCGGACAGAATCGCAGGATTCAGTTTACGGCATCAGGGAGGAGACACACGGAAACTTTGTCTATACCTCACAAGGTTACCGGCGGGATAAAAACGACGAAGACGGCAACCCCTGGAATGCGGATGACATTGATGAGGAGTTTTATTCTGTGCGTACGTTTAATGCAACAGGCTGGTTGAGCTATTCCAAACAAAATCAACCGGTGTACAAAGGCAGTGCTGAGAAACCCACGACGGTAATAGTGTGCGGTTCAATTCCAGTAAATTCACAAAGAGTGGGCAGAGATTTGCTGGTAGAGGCATCTGTCAAATCTATTATTGAGGCAATTAAAAACCCCAAATCCCGCGGGGTTAATTAATATGCGTGCATGTAATATTCCACTTTGCAATACGCCATATGTTTACGAAGGGCTTTGATGAGTGGACGCATCTTGGATATTAAGGTTCTTACAACATAAATAACCATATAAAAGGAGCGCGCCATGAGACTGACAAGAGAGGTAGTATTCTTAGTACTAATTACCTACATTAGTTTAACCGCCTGCACGGAAAACAACATGCGGTTTCTCAGTCCTAAAATTGAAATAGCGGCAAATCCTCATCTGGCAGAGTGGATTCCGCGGATCGCCTATAATTCGGTAGAAGACGAGTTTCTGGTGGTGTGGACAGAACAGGGGGTGCGGGAACAGGGTGGCGCAATGATGTATGGCATTGCAGCGCAGCGGTTTTCTTCGCGCGGCGAAAAAATCGCAGGAGTCATCAGCCCCGTAGGTGATCCAATAAATAGGATTATTCTGATCCCAACACCGGAATTTAACCAGTTTAAGAATGAATATTTCATCGGGTATACGTTGTCAGGGGATGGGTTTGATGAATACGGATCAATAATCAACGGTGCTGGCGAAATCGTCAAACAGCCGTTTGCCATTTCTGAAAGACCAAAAAGCCAGATGCACACGAGGGTTGCCTTTAACACCAAGAGACGCCAATTTTTTGTGGTGTATAACAGCAGCGAGAGCGGCAGCCCCGACATCAAGGGGGTTATAGTAAATGAAGACGGCACATTGGCAACTGGTGAACTTATAATCAATGATAGCGTGGGAGATCAGTATAATCCGTATATAGTTTATAATCCACGAGATGACCGTTATCTCATCAACTGGGAAGATTTCAGGAATGTGCCGACATGGGAGCAGAATGGCGAAATCTACGGTACGCTGGTTGATGGTGATGGCACGGTCTTGGTGAACAACATACCGATGATAGATGATTTTGGCGAAGCGGGCGAAGGTGACCAGCGCCATAATGAAATTGCATACAACGAGGATAGAAATGAATTTTTTGCCTGCTGGACTGATATGGCCCCTGGACTGAAAAATGTCGGTATTCGCGGAAGGTTTATTACAGCGGACGGAGAGGTTGCTGGGCCGGTATTCACTATCGCAGATGCTGCTGGCCCGCAAATATTCCCCCACCCCATATACATTGCGGCAAAAAAGAAATATTTTGTCATGTGGGAGGATGGAAGAAATCAAAATGATACAAGTGTCAATTGGCGAAATTCAACCAACCTTGATATTTACGGCAAATGGATGAGTGCTAACGGCAAATTTTTCAGTAAAGAAATAGTCTTTTGTGATGATCCCGGTGTGCAGCGATATTCCTCAATAAGTTATGCTGAAAAAAGCGATAGAATGCTGGTTGCGTGGCAGGACATTGTCGAAGAAGATATAAAATTGGGAGAAACAGACGATCAAACCGGGCAGCACGTGAAGGAAGCAGGCGGAAATGTCTATGCTATTGCATATGGCACCCCATGATGATTTTTCATTTTAATTTCTATAAAGAGGAACTGGCTCATGTGTTTATTGAACCATCCTGAAGGTGGTGATGAGTTAGAAAAAAACTAACAGCACATCATCGGGATGGAATATACAATGCATTGGCAAATCGCTTGTGGAAATCGGGGTAGGTCATGAGCTCGAGGTACTTGATCCTTTTTGCTATTTCACCTGCCAGCGCTCTTTGTTTTTTGCATCTGAGGATACGCATCGCTCCGAGACCGGCAGCATTGACAATAGTCCTGAAGCGGTCTAACGCTATCGGTGGAAACATGCCAATTGCAATACCGCTCGCGGGATTTATGTGAATACCGAATTCTCCGGTCAAGATAATTTCATCAATGTTATTAATGTTTATGGCGGCCTCCGCAAGCAGCGCTTCTATGCCGGTGCGTATGGCGGCCTTCGCGAGCTGCACTTCTGTTATATCCTGCTGTGTAATGGTGATAGCTTTTCCGGTAGCGCTTTTGTCCCGCGGAACAAGCACTAGTTCTTTGTTTTTTCCCTCACTGCGCACCAGAGGACTATCAGCTATTTTACCCTGATGGGTAATGGTGCCGCATTTGAAAAATTCTGCAACCGCATCAAGTATTCCTGATCCACAGATTCCCAACGGTGGTTTACCGCCAATAGTCTGAAAATGCACCGCTGAATCACGGATGCATATTTTCTCAATGGCTCCAGGTACCGCACGCATACCGCAGGCAATGTGACCTCCCTCAAATGCCGGGCCTGATGCACAAGAAGTACTGCGCAGAATACCCTCATGGGACAGGACAATCTCTGTGTTAGTGCCAATGTCAACTCCGATAACTGTTTGTGCTGTCTCGTGGATGCTGCTGGCAAGTATCATGGCAACATGGTCTCCGCCTATAAAGCCGGCGACATTTGGGCACACGTGAACATAGGCACCTGGGGCAATAGCCAGACCGAGGTCTCGTGCCTTGATGTCCAGAGGCGCAGTTATTGCCGGCTCATATGGCGCCACCCCCAACTGCCGAACCGGAAGATTTAACAAAAGGTGATGCATAGCAGTATTACCTGCGATGGCAATTTCTGTAATTTTGCCGGCAGACGGGCACAGGCTCTTTATGATCTGATTGAGTCCATTTATAATGGCCTCATGGAGCTGAGAACTGCCGTGTTCCATGGCATAGGTAATTCTGCTCATCACATCTTCACCAAAGACAACCTGCGGATTGACCATGCCTTCAGCAGCGCAGGGCTGCCCGGTTGCCAGGTCTAAAAGATACGCGGCTATTGTGGTAGTTCCCAGGTCAATGGCAATTCCCAGAGGAGTATCGTCAGGCAGTGCCAAAGCAATCAGCTCTCCATTGCGTATAAATGCTCGCAGTGTTGTCTGGCACTCATTAAGCAATGTCTGTACCGCACCCATAATGGCCGGGTCAGCCACCGTGACGTTGATTCCATGGGCGTGATTAATCTCTGTCGCGAGCTGCGCCAGGAAGGTGCAGTGATTTTCATGAAGTAGCGACTGCAAAGAAATAACCACATCGTTAATCACCGGCTCAAACGATTCGCCAAGCCGTTCGGCCGAAAGATCTATCTGCTGCTCATGGGAGGTAACAAGAGGAGGCACATAAACGGTTAGATTGTCCTGCACGGAGGTCTGACAGGCAAGGCGGTATCCAGATTCAATTTCTGCCACACTCAACTTTTGGTGTTCTGCTGCAGTGGGGGATTCAATCATACCCCTTTCAATTTTTACTTTACATTTGCCACAGCGCCCTATTCCTCCACATAGCGACGCAAGGGGTATACCAGCCTTGTGGGCTACTTTGTGCAGGACCGACCCCGGGGCACACGGTATTTGTCTGCCGTCAGGGAGAAACTCAACGTGATATAACGTCAAAGGCGCTCATCCTAAAATATTTTGAAAAGGGGATGATTATTGGTAGCCGGACGAATACCTGAAAAGCGGCCCTCGTATGCAAGCATTGCATCCATAGCAGCACATGCAGGATAAACCCACGGGGCAAATCGCATCGGGCCGTAAAAGATAAAATCAGCGCCATGAGCCTGCGCCAGCGCATACACTGAAATGGCAGCAGCCTGAAATGCCGCAGTGCCGTGCTGGCGGACCTTCTCCCACATAAACAGGGCGTTTGCCGGGGCGCATCCAGCCGGGAAGCCAAAAGTTTCTTTTATTTCGTAAATGGTGCGCGCAGCCCAGCTCACACTGGGAATATCAAGAACCCCCGGGTCTATGAGGACGTTTTCCACGCCGGCCTGCTCGGCAGCAGGCAAGAGTTTTTTGTTAAGCAATGCAATTCGATCTTTGGGGCGCATGGCTGCGGTGCTGAACGCCAGCACGATAGCAGTCTTTACGCCGCATTCCTTTATGCAGGCAAGCTCCTGTTCGGTATAATCTTCGGCGATTGAATTGTAAATGAGCCGCGGCATGATGTCGCTTCCGGCAAAATGCCTGAGCACTTCCAAGCGTGCCGCGGGCACTGGCGAGTCAACCAGTATAGGCGCATTAGTAAGCGCTGCGCAAAAATTAATATAGTTAATGAGTGCCGCACCGGTTTCTCCAATTGGATCAATAATGCGCTGACAGCCGGTTGTGGCGGCAACCTCTGTTTCGCACAGTATTTGCTGCCGCGCCTTCTCTTCGTTAAATAGACCCCGCTGTGCGTCGTGCACAATTTGATGTTTGTTGTAAAAAATGCTGCCAATCAGGACGGTGGGAAATTCACCCGGTTGGCCGCCAACATGTACATTTTCAATTTGATACACATGCTGTGGTTTGTTGAACTTGAACATGCGCTTTAATCTGTGGTTACCATGCCAAGAAAAAAGAGAATTTAGCCGCTAAAAGCCCAGACCGCGTCCTTCTGACATTTTTTGGACATAGTCATAAAAAGATTCCCGATCGGGAATGCTGAATTCTACGTGGTCAAGGTTTTCAGCCAGAGGCAGGCGGCCATAAGTATGTACCGCAGCGACCGCTGCATGAATATGGCGCGGCGGGGTGTCTGCAGGAACATTGGACATAATAATGGTAAGGTTATAGTCGCGGCCCAGACGATCTATAAACCGTTTTATAAGGCTGATGATGGCATCTATAGGTCCATCCCGTAACAGGCGGGCATTTATCTGCGCCATGACCACGGCACGAATGTTGTTTTTTTTGTATCGCTCCAAGTATTCCAGAACCGGCTCCAGCGGATATTCATGCCATCTGCCCATTCCCAGCAATACCATGGGCATCCCAAACGCCATCCGGGTTTGAATATCGAAACATTTAAAGAGTAGATTCTTATCAAATTTCTCGATGCGCTCTTCACAATAATCAAAACTGCCTGCAACAACCGGCCGCACGCCCCAGGGCTGGCAATTTTTAAATAGCCGCTCGGCATAGGGAACGACCCATTGTTCTGCAAGCTCTGGCGACAGGTTAGGAAATGCAGACCAGGCGTCGGGCGCTGTTGCTGTGGTTATGCCGCAGTGCTCTTTTTGCAGCATTAAATAGGATGTCAGGATTTCATCGACGAGAAATGTAAACAGGTCGTGTGCAAAGTCAGGATGTTTTCGCAGATCTTTTATCAGCAGCGGGTAACTGCGTATATTTACCGCAAGACTGAAAGGTGCGCAGAATTTACCGCCCGGCATGCCCAATTCGGTATTGAGCTTTATAAGATCAAGCACAAAACGGATGCGACCGGCATTGAGCCAGTCGGGGACTTTCAATTTTTTTAAATCGGCATGCTGTTTAATTAGCGGGTCGCGGGAATCAACACTCGGCATAGCATTTTCACTGTAAACCATTTTCTGGCCAAGAGCCTCTGCCTCATAATTGTAAGTATCGCCGACGCCCATGGCATTATCAAAACCATAATAGGCAGCTAATGCGGCAAGGGTGTGCACATTTACACGGGCATCCCCATAAAATATGCGCGCGGGGATGCCCGTTAGATACTGGGCATGTTCTGGCATAGGGGCCATTACCGGTATCCACTGCGGCCGCTGTGCCGCGTATGCCAGCCACCAGCTCTTAGGGTCATGCGGATCATGCGCTACGCGGCCTTTGTTGTTTGATTTTATGATTGCAGAGGTATCCGCCGCGCTGTTGGTGTGTTCCATGCTATTGATTTCTTGTCATCAAGGTTTTTGCTGCTTTCACCGCATCAAGAGCATCGCGGCCCCAGGCGTCCGCGCCAATTTCGTCTGCAAACTGCTGCGTCGTGGGCACACCGCCGATCATGACCTTGACTGTGTTGCGCAGGCCGTTCTCTTCAAGGGCGTGCAGCAAAGCCTTTAATTCCAGCATGGTGGTGGTCATGTAACAGCCAATTCCTAAAATGTCGGGGTTCAGTTCCTGAACTTTCTGGATAAACGTATCTCTCGGGATATCCACGCCTAAATCTATAACCTCAAACCCTGCCCCCATGAGCATCGCAACGACAATGCTTTTCCCCAGGTCATGCATGTCTCCAGCAACCACGCCGATAATTATTCTCCCGCTGCTGGCGGTCTCCCGTCCCTCAAGGCACGGTTTTACTACGCCCATCGCCGATTTGAATGCCTCGGCGCTTAATACCACATCGGGCATGAAGTACACATTGTCATGCCACAGTTTTCCCGCCTGTTCAATACCGGGTATTATTGCCGACCGGACCATTTCAAGCGCATCATGGCCCTGTTGCAAAGCCTCTTTGGCGAATGCATATGCCGTCTCATCATCTCCTTCAACAATGGCTTTTTTTAGTTTCTCCAATGTCTCAGACACCGATATGAGCTCCTTTCTCTTGCATGCGTTGAGGTTGGTGGCACATGACAGGTATAGGATTAATTTTGGACATTTAAAGGATTGCCATATTTATCTTAATCAAGTATTTGAAAATGAAATTATATTGGAAGGTGTGGAAAAAAATGCGGATCGGCTTACAAATCATTGGCGCCAGCGGAAATTTTTTCAGAATTTTTAAGCGCTTATTATTTTTCATTAATAATGACGATAGCTTTCTCAGGGCAGCCCTCGGAGCACATACCGCAGGTATGGCAGACCACTGCTGCCTCCTCAATGGCCTGAGCCAGTTTTTTTTTGCCTTCAGGACGGTCAACCAGAACCCATAATTCCAACGAACAATTTTCTACACACTTGCCGCACCCGACACATTTTTCCGGATCAACAATATGTTTAACCATGCGCTTAATTCCTCAATGCTAATATCTCATTTCTAAATTTCACAGCCCGAACGGTATCATCAGTTAGCCCATCATACATTCGGATTTAGGCTTTGTAAACTCAGAGGGATGCCTTTACCTGATCCACCATCTCTCTGAATCCAGCATCGTCCTGATATAACCTGACCATGGCATCAAAATAAGGGAACGTTGCCATGAAATGAACGGCAATGTTCATGTCAGTCGGGTCGCCTTTCAATAATTGTCCCTTTTCCCGTATCTCCATAAGATCAAAACTGTTGTCTATGGCACTGCAAACATCTATCGTCTTCATCTGCATTGCTGCATGACAGGCATCTAACTGCATACCCATTTCAATCGAGATCACGCCCTCTTTGACTACCAGTGTCAGTTCTTCGTGATCGAGCTTCATCCCCACCCGGTGGTCTTTGAAATCAGCAAGCATTTCCTTGGTCATTTCATCGGTATTGGAAAAATCAACACCGCGCTGCAAAATATCTATGATGGTCATTAATAAGCTCCTTTATTAAAATCGATGTCAAGAAACAGACAAAAAAAATTCGTCCGACCCCGCAGTTTTGATGGCAAGTAAAAAGCTATTTAAAAAACATATCAATCAGACTCTGGTTCAACAACGTGCCATAGGTTCTCTGCAGATAGCTGCGCAGAGTTCCCTTAATAGCTTCTGTTTTGCGTTTGATCTCTTTCAACTTAGTATGGTCTTCCACTACTGGCGCGTCTTTTATAAACTCAATATAGGTCTTCAGGTATTCGGTATGAGGCGCAAGCGCAGCCAAGCGCATTCCCTCTCGCTCGATAGGCATAACCGCGGCGGTATATATAATTGAACAGACTGCTCTGACCGTGTCATCTTCAAAGGGGGTAATGCCGGCAAGGTTGGAAAAACGGTCCCACAGAGGCTGAATCGGTTCAATATATTTAATGCGGAATGGCTCGTCAATGAGCGAGTCCACGGTGGGCATAATGTCAACCAAAAACGAAATTTTGTTCTCCTGCTCATCCCATAAGGAAAAGTAAAGCGGCAGTAGGTACTGTTCCTGAGGGAATATCGCGCACATGGCGAAGTGCCGCAGTGCGTCTGTACGTACATCGCCGATGACCAATCGAGCAATTTTATCGGCGGTGTATGCGGTAAAATTATCCTGCGCCGATATTTCATTGAGCGCAATCTGTCCCACCTGTTCCAGCATCTTTTCTCTATAAGGTGCCCATGCAATGCTGCCGGTCATACTGGTCCTCCTTTTAAAAAATTAGGCTCACAAAGAGGAGATGCTTTTCCTCGCCGAAAATCTTTTTAATTACTTCGCCGCCCGGATCGCGATCGCGGTAAAACTTTTGCATTGTTTTTTTTCGCGCAAGCATTTCTTCCTTGTAAGCAGGATCTGTTATCGGTTCGGCTTTTTTAAGATGTTCAAGCCACACTCGGGCATAGTCTATAATCGCGGATAATATTTTAACGCGATCTTCTGGTTCCTCAATGCGTCCGTCAAGCGAGAACGGGGAAAGAGTTTCTCGCGCCCAGGGCCAGGGGCCGTAGCGCCTTTGCACCAAGCACCGGCCTTCGCGTGTGAGGCCGGGAAGGGAGCGGTATTTTCTCCAGAGCGGAGCCAGCGGCGATAAATATTTTTCAACGTATTCGGGATGCACGGCAATATCTACAACCGGCATCAGGTCTATGGTCACACCGATGCGTGGAGCAGACTCGTCAAACTCGCAGGAGAAAATCGGCAGGTCATAGTCGTCACCAGCGGTCATGTTCATGGCAGAGTAAATAGCGCGGCGCATATAGTGCAATTCGCCGTAAGTGATCTTCTCTATTTTGGTGCTTCCTTTCATAACAAAAGGCTTGTAAAACCCGGTGGCCATGGGGGTTTTGAACTCCCAGGCACCGCGCGTATCCATTCCTTCATAAGTCTCAAGGGGAATTAGATCAAGGCCCTCAAACAGCCGGGGTTTAATTATGATTTCTTCGGTGAACTTGATCATATCCTTATAGTCAACTCGAGCCATAAGCACCCCTTCCTGAATAAATGATTTTTAAAAATGTTCATACGGTTGCAACTCCACCCCGCAGCGATTCGCTCAAGCACAGCTACTAACATGGGGTAATTTTACATGCGGGACTAACGGCAGCATAAGGATTGGTAAAAAGCGCACAGGTCTTAATCCCCTCACTGGTCAAGTGCTTTAGTATCGCGCTGTCTGGTGCTGCAAATGAAAAGCCTGACGTTGCCTCTTTTTTATACCACTGGCACCGCACATTTCCTTTGCCTGACAGCAGAATATCGTATGTGAGCTTTTTATCCCATATGACCAGTGATGTCAAGATAAAATTTTAATGCTATAAAATTATTCTTACAAACTTATTCTAACAAGCTAATGCTCAGCATTTTAAACCGCCTTAAAAAATTACTACAATACGCACAACCTGCATTAACAAAGGCTTAAAAAGCTTTCCGTCATGCGCTGCGCATCGTGCCGGCCCAAAAAAATGTTGACTTGATAATTGGATAAGTGATAGATACAGGGCGCGATTGTGTCCGCGTTGGTGCTCCACAGCGCGCAACCGCCGTGCTTGTCAGGTCGTTATCATTATGCAGAAAGGAAACGTAATATGTCCAAGGAATACGATCTCATTGTCGTCGGTGCAGGCCCGGCCGGCCTCATGGCAGCAAAAACAGCGGGGGAAAACGGGCTTGTTGTGGCCCTCATTGAACGGAAAACAGACATTGCTGATATCAAGCGCGCCTGCAGCATGATGGTGGTGACGCTAACGGGTAAATACCTGGGAGAACGCGTGATTCTGAACGAACGGGATAAAAAAATCTGCTTCCCGCGCTACGGTTTCTCGGTTAACTACGCAGGCCCGCACCAGGATTTTTACACCTGGGCGATCTACACTCACCGCGGCAACAAGGTAACGCTCGGTAATTATAATGAAAACATTAAAAAAGGCGCGGCAGGCAGAATCAGCGCGGTCTATGACAAGAAATCGCTTTTGCACGGATTACTGGCTGAAGCACGTGGGTATGGGGTG
>Ga0101944_10003325_pt1 | contig 22843 bp, 17 predicted proteins | sample DewCreD2012metaG_FD_75245 | JGI IMG/M metagenome (GOLD analysis project Ga0101944, IMG submission 75245) | Hot spring sediment bacterial and archeal communities from British Columbia, Canada, to study Microbial Dark Matter (Phase II) - Dewar... ... | reverse complement strand
CCCGTCTCGAACCAGTAGCTTCGGAAATCCTTCGTGTCGAGAAACAAGAGGATATCGAAGGGATTGTAGACCGGCTCGCCCAGAAAGTTGTACCCGTTGTACCAACGCCGAACCGCATCGAGGTCCACACCGGAAAGCCGCTCGGCAAAGGTCGTCACCATCTCCTCGTGGGTGTAGCCGCAGATCGTGGCATACCGCTCGTGAAGGGTGATGTCCTGCAGGTTGTTCAACCCGCTGAAAAGCGACACCTTGCTGAACTTGCTCACCCCCGTGATGAACACGAACTTCAGATACCGATCCGCATCCTTGATCACCGAATAGATGTTCTTGAGCTCGTCCCGGATGTCGGTCGCAACAGCCGGCTTGTCGATGTTGTCCAAGATCGGCTTGTCGTATTCGTCCACCAGAACGACGACTTGTCGGCCGGTTTTTCGAAACAAGGTGGTGATGAGCTCGAAAAACCGCTCCCGCCGATTGGTTTCCGTAAGCACCACGTCCCCGATTCGGGCGTTTTCCTTGAGAATGAACCCAAAGCGCTCCCCCAGATCCGCCACATCCCGGATGACCCCTGCGCCGAAACTGATATGGATCACCGGATACCGAGATCCCAATCCCAGTGGTCCTCGAGATAGAGCCCCCGGAACAGATCCCGGTTTCCCAGAAACGCCTCCTCCATCGTGCTGAGCAGGAGGGACTTTCCAAAACGCCTCGGCCGGGAAAGAAAGAAATATCCACCTTCCTGTGCAACCAGATCGGCAATGAGCTGCGTCTTGTCCACATAGTAAAAATCGGCATCGGCCCGAATCTTGCCAAAGTATTGAATCCCGATCGGCAGTTTTTTCATGTCGCCATCGCTCCTGATCATGCCGCTTGTATGCACCATCCGAACATGGTATATCACCCATCTGTAAGATCAGACAAAAACCCACGTTTTCTCTTTTATCCTACACGACATCTCCATAAACCTCAAAGAGGTTTTCGAGTTTCCCCGAACGCCTGCAAATCGGGAAATCGGTTCTCGGTGAAACCCTCGTTGCGGTCATGATTCGCTATACGCTGTGCTCCAAAACGCCGTCATATGGGGGTACCGTTTTTCCGGTTTGGCCGTAGAAACGGCGTTATGGGTCGAATCACGGGTTCGAAATGGACGGAAAGGAGATGAAGCGATGCATATCCTGGTTGTCGATGATTCGGATTTCGCCCGAAACCGCATCTCATCGAGGCTGCGGGCTGCAGGCCATACGGTCGTTGAGGCGGACAGTGGAGCGGCTGCGCTCGAATGGATCCAGACCGTCTCCTTTCAGGCCGCAACCGTCGATCTGCTGATGCCGGATATCGATGGGCTTCAAGTGATCCAGAAGATGAGAGCCCTCTATCCAAAAGTCTATATCATCGCCTTGTCTGCGGATGTCCAGCAGGCCACCCAGAATGCTGCCCTGGAAGCCGGGGCGGATCGGTTCATTCCCAAAACCCGCATCGACGATGTCCTCCTGTATCTCGATCGGCTGTTCGATCGGGAGCGGCTGTTGGCAGCCCTCTCCGAGTCCGACAAGAATGCGTTCGCCGAACTCGTGAACCAGGCCATGCATCACGCCGCCAATGCACTCGAGAGTCTCATGGAAACGCCTGTACGGCTGCATGTTCCAGAAATCGAATTGATGAGTGACGAGGGGCTGACCCGGTTTTTCATCGAGTCGCTGGACGAGGTCGGCGTGATTGTGCGTCAGCGGTTTTCCGGTGCGCTCAATGGGATGTCCGCCATTGTGCTTTCGACGGGTGATGCCGTTTATTTGGTTCGAGCGCTGGCCGGCATGCAACATGAACTCGGCAGGCTTTCTTCGGCGGATCAATCGATTCTAACCGAAATGGGGAACGTCCTTCTGAACGCCGCCATTTCGGTTCTGGCCGACTTGTGTGAAAGCAGGATTCGCGTCAGCCTTCCGGATCTGACCATGAACATGAGCGGAGAGCAGGCCGTCCGGTATCTGCTGACCGGGATCAGCGATGCCGAAACCGCCTTCGTCTTGGTCAGCAAGCTGACCATTGCACAGACGGAACTCGTCAGTTATCTCATCGTGTTGCTAAGCAAATCCGATGCCCACATGCTCATCGAACGGATCCGCCGAAAAAACCGGGCACCAGGCGCATGAATGCCATCCAAAAATCCATCCCAAGGGATCCGTTTCTGCATGCCCTCCTCGACCATGGGGATTTCGGAATCGTCTGCATGAACGATGAAGGTTGCATCGTCCGTTGGAATCCATGGATCGCCGAACGAACGAGCACCCAACCGGAACAGGCTGTCGGAAAATCATTGTCGGAAATCCTCCCCGGCACTCCGAAAGCCACCCTTGAAGCCTGCCGACAAGCCATGATCACCGGATCTCCCCGGGTCATGTCTCCCGTTTTACATCGTTTCATTCTCCCCTTTTCGAGACCTTCCCTTCAGATCGGCCGGATCTTTCCCGCCTTCAACGAGGAAAACCGTTGTATCGGTGTGGTTGTGGTCGTCAACGACGTGACCCCGGCCCTCGATTTCGAGAACTTCGTCCAGAAACGGGTGCGTCTCGAACAAAAAGACCGGGAAGACATCTTCAACGCAATGGCCCATCCGGCCTTCATCCTCGACCCGGATTTCCGCATCCTCGACGCCAACCGGGCCATGAGCGATCTTCTGGGGATGCCGATAGATGCCATCATCGGGCAATCCTGCCACCACCTCCTTCATGACGCCGATCGGCCCATCGACAGATGTCCGATGCTTCTGGTTCAGAGATGCAGTGCGCAACAACAGACGGAAATCCACTTCGAGAAATTCGACCGACATTTCATCGTTTCCTGCACACCGGTCTTCGATGAGGAAAACCGACTTTGTAAAATGATCAATATCCTGATGGACATCACCGAGCAGAAACAGATCGAGGCAGCCCTGCGGCTGAGTGAAGAGCGTTACCAGGCCTTCGTGAAACAGAGCTCGGAGGCCATCTGTCTGTTCGAGATCGAACACAGTCCCATCGAATCCCATTTCCCTGTAGACGATCAAATCGATCTCCTGTACGAGCATGCCGTCATCCGGGAATGCAACCGAATGTTCGCCGCATCCCACGGTTACGAGGACCCTGATGAAATGATCGGTTTTCGTATCGGCCAGGTCTTTCCCCGGCTGGCTCCCGAAAACGTGGCCTACCTTCGACAGTTCATCCAAGACGGCTACCACATCTCGAATACGGAAACGAAGGAACTTGCAAGGGACGGAAGCCTCCGGTATTTTCTGAACAGCCTCATCGGTCACCTGGATGACGGAAGGCTCGTGCGCATCTGGGGCGCCAAACAGGACATCACCAAGATCAAACGAGTCGAGGAGGAAATCCGAAAACTCAATGCAGAGCTCGAGCAGCGGGTGGCCGACCGGACGGCGCAGCTTACGGCGGTCAACCGGGAGCTGGAAGCCTTCGCCTTCAGCGTCTCCCACGATTTGCGGGCGCCGCTTCGGGCCATCGAAGGATATACCCGTATCTTGGCGGAAGATTACGGTCCACGCCTCGATCCGGAAGGCCGGCGCATCTGTTCCACGATCCAGAACAACACCCAAAATCTGAGGCGGCTCATCGAGGATCTGCTGGCCTATTCCCGTACGGCCCGAAGCGAAATGGAACGGATCCCTGTGGACATGAAATCCATGGCCTATTCCATTTATCACGAGGCGACGACACCAGAGGACCGGGGGCGTATCGATTTGGTTCTGGCGGACATACCGATGGCGATCGGCGACCCGACGCTGCTGCGAAGGCTCTGGATGAACCTGTTGTCGAATGCCGTGAAATTTTCGGCAAAAAAAGACCGTCCCAGAATCGAAATCGGGTACGATACCGCCATCGATCCGGAAGGAACACCCCGGCAGGCTTATTTCGTCCGGGACAACGGCGTAGGCTTCGACATGCGGTATGCCCACAAGTTGTTCGCCATGTTCCAGCGGCTGCACGGGGCCGCCGAATTCGAGGGCACCGGTATGGGGCTTGCCATCGCTCTGCGGATCATCCAGCGGCATGCCGGAAAGATTTGGGCGGAAGGCGAACCCGAAAACGGCGCAACGTTCCATTTTACCCTGGAAAGCGAGGAATCCCATGAAACTTCCCGTTCGCGTGCTGATCGTTGAAGACCTTCCCACAGACGTCGAACTGGCCCAACGGGAAATCCGAAAAGTGCTTCCGCAGTGCGAATTTCTTCAGGTGGATCACGAAGAAGCCTTTATGGATGCGCTTCGGGAGTTTCGACCCGATATCATTCTCTCCGATTACGCCATGCCCCGCTTCGACGGCATGCGCGCCCTCGCCCTGGCCCTTCAGCATGTCCCAGAAACCCCGTTCATCGTCATGACCGGCTCGATGAACGAAGAGACGGCCGTCTCCTGCATGAAGGCCGGCGCTTGGGACTATGTCATCAAGGAACACATCAAGCGGCTCGGCTCAGCCGTTCTCTCAGCACTCGATCAGCGCGCCGTCAAACAAGAAAAGCTGCAGGCGGAGCGCTCCCTGCGGGAAAGCGAGGAGCTCTTCCGCAACCTGTTTCAGAACCACACGGCCATCAAATTGATCATCGATCCCGACACCGGCCGCCTCGTCGATGTCAATGACGCCGCCGTGGCCTTTTACGGATGGAGCCGGGAGGAAATGCTCCGGATGCGGGTGCAGGACCTGAACACCCTGCCGGAGGAAGAAATCCGAAAACGCATGGATGACGTGCGAAACCGCAGAAAGGCCCATTTCGAAGCGCAGCATCGACGGGCCGACGGTTCCCTTCGAAACGTGGAGGTCTTCAGCAGCAGGATCGAGGTCAAGGGGAAGGTGTTCCTGCATTCGATCGTCATCGACGTCACGGAACGCAAACAAATCGAAGCCGAACGGGAACGGCTGATGACGGCCATCCAGCAATTGGGGGAAATCATCCTCATCACCGACACAACCGGAAAAATCCTCTTCGTCAACCAGGCCTTCGAGACCATCACCGGGTATTCCCCTCAAGAAACCGTCGGCCAAACCCCCCGCATCCTCAAGAGCGGGGTTCAGGACGAGGCCTTTTACAAAAACCTCTGGGACACGATCACCCACGGCAGGACATGGAAAAGCCGGATCGTGAACCGGAAAAAAGACGGCACCCTCTACACCGAATCGGCCACCATCTCTCCGGTGAAGACGCCTTCCGGGAAAATCACCCATTATGTCGCCGTCAAGCGGGACATCACCGAACATCTGGAACTCGAGGCCAAGTTCCAGCAGGCCCAGAAACTCGAAGCCATCGGACGGCTTGCAGGCGGGGTGGCCCACGATTACAACAACATGATCAACGTCATTCTGGGGTACACCCAGATGGCCATGGCCCAGGTCCGTAATCACCCAAAGCTCTACGAGCAGCTCGAGCAGGTGTTGGCTGCCGCGCATCGCTCCTCCGAAATCACCCAGCAGCTTCTGGCCTTTGCCCGAAAACAGACGATCAAGCCGGAGATCATCCCCTTGAATGCCTCCATCGAAAAATCCCTGCGGATGCTTCACCGGCTCATCGGAGAAAACATCGAACTTGCCTGGCATCCAGGGAAAACCGTTGGGAACGTCTATGTCGATCCGGTCCAGCTCGAACAAATGCTGGCCAATCTCTGCGTCAACGCGCGGGATGCCATCGCAGATGTCGGCAAACTGACCATCGAAACCGACCGTGTCACGATCGACGACGCCTACTGCAAGTCCCACCCGGAGGCCCTTCCCGGAGATTACGCCGTGCTGGAGGTGAGCGACAACGGCTGCGGCATGTCCGCCGAGGTAATGGAAAAGATTTTCGAGCCGTTTTACACCACCAAGGAAGTCGGCAAGGGGACGGGGCTTGGCCTTTCTTCGGTGTACGGCATCGTCCGGCAGAACAAGGGGTTCATCCATGTCTACAGCGAAGAGGGCAAGGGAACGACATTTCGGATTTATTTCCCGCACCATGAAACGCCTGGCAAGATCCTGGAAACCCGGCAGACCGTCGCTCCCGTCAAGGGGAAAGGCGAACGGGTTCTCGTTGTGGAAGACGAGCCGATGCTGATCGAAGTCACCCGGGAAATCCTGAAGGCTGCCGGCTATGTGGTGGTGACTGCAACCCGGCCTGAGGAGGCGCTTCAGATCGTCTCTTCGGATACCGTCGGCTTCGAGCTGCTGATTTCGGATGTGGTTCTTCCCGAAATGAACGGCAAGGAACTTGCGAAACGGATCCGGGAACATCTTCCGGATGTCCGCGTTCTGTTCATGTCCGGATATACGGCCAATGCCATATGCCATTTCGGCATTCTGGACGAAGATGTCGATTTCATCCAGAAACCCTATTCCGTCGCATCCCTGACCGCCAAGGTACGCAGCATATTGGAACGATGAACCTAATCCCATCCAACCACCCACCGGAAGATGCACCGACGGTTGTCGAACCGGATGACCCACGCTGTCTTCGACAGCAGCCATGCCAATGGCTCCGCGAAATCAGCGCGGCCGTCCCGGTCGGCATGGTGCTGCACCGTCGCTTCGTCATCCGCTGGGTGAACCCGACCTTCTGCCAGATGCTGGGGCTGGCCGAATCCGATCTGCTGAACACCTGCCTGCTGCAGTGGATGGATGCCCCCGTTCGGGCGGAGGTCGTCCGCATCCATCGAAAGGCCCATTTCGTTCCGCTCGAAATCGAGCTGCGCCGGATCGACGACATTCCTTTCACCTGCAACCTGACCACCCGCCGGGTCGGATTTTCCATCCTTTCCTTCTACCTGAGCGTCTTTTCCGACATCACCGAAGCCAAACGGCTGAAGCAAAAGCTCTGGAATGTTCTGGAACAGAAGCATCACCTCGAATCCGTGATTCGGGAAAGCCCGGCCATCGCCTACATCGAACGGATCGATGGCGAACCGCCGATCGCCTACATATCGGAGAACCTTGCAAGATGGGGATATTCGCCTGCTGAGGTCGAAACCGGAAAGATCGGCCCGAAGGATTGGATTCATCCGGAGGACCGCAACCATGTTCTCTATGAACGGCGCATGGCGCTGCAGCGGGAAGGCTTCCGCTTCAGCCTCGAGTATCGCATTGTCACGAAAACCGGTGATATCCGCTGGATCGAGGACTGCATCGTCGTCGTCCGAAAGGCGGGCATGGTCACCCTCTATGGGCTCATGTTCGATATCACGGCCCGCAAAATGGCCGAAGAAAGTCTTCGTCAGGCCAATGCACGGCTCGAGGAGCGGGTGGCCGAAAAAACGCGGGAGCTGGTCGAGCGCCTCAAAGAGATCGAGGGATTGAATTCCCGCCTGAGCTGGGCGCTGGAGCAGGCCAGGGTTGCGGACAAGCTGAAAAGCGCGTTCATCAACAACCTGTCCCATGAGGTGCGCACCCCGTTGCATGCCATCATCGGCTTTTCGGAGCTCCTCCAGAAGGAAGGTGCCGGACCGCTCAATGCCGAGCAGCACAAGCGGATCGACATCGTTCTGGAGAACGCCCGTCGCCTTCTCGAACTCTTCGAGGACATGATGCTGCTTTCCCGAATCGATGCAAACCTCGATCCGGTGATGAACACCCCGGTGAACCCGGAACTGGTCATCCAGCAGGTGCTGGAGAAACTCGAGCAGAAGGCTTCGGACAAATCCAACCGGCTCCTTTTCGGAGAATCCGGAAGGTTCCCCATCCTGATGCTGGACCTTCACAAACTTTACAAGATTCTGTATCTTCTGATCGATAACGGCATCAAGTTCACCAACGAAGGCACGATCTCCGTTACCGTCAGATGGCGGGAAACCGACCGGTGCCTCGAAATCGACGTGGCGGACACGGGTATCGGCATTCCAGAGGAAGACATTCCCCGCATGTTTCAACCCTTCACCCAGACGGACATCGGGTATAGCCGCGCCTACGGTGGAACAGGTCTCGGCCTCACCCTCGTCGAAAAGCTCGTCAAGCAAATGGGCGGAACCATTCAGGTGGAAAGCGAGCCGGGCAAGGGAAGCCGCTTCCGGGTGATCCTGCCATCCACCTTGGCGACAGGAAGCAGCACATGAACGAAACCCGCGACAACCCGGCCATCTCCCGGCGGCTTCTCGAAATGCTCGAAAACGAGCGCAACCGCATCGCACGGGAGCTCCACGACGAAATCGGTCAGGCCCTGACAGCCGTCAAGATCGATCTCGAAATGGCGGCAACCATCGATGAGTTGCCGAAGCTCCGGGCCCACTTGGCCGAAAGCCTGTCTATCGTCGATCGGGCGTTGCAGCAGGTGCGCAATCTTTCCCTCGACTTGCGTCCATCCATTTTGGACGACCTGGGTCTTGTGGCTGCCATCCAATGGTATCTGGCCAGAATCCGGGTGCGGTCAGGGCTTGCCGTTCACTTCCGCCAGGAGACGGTCCGCCCCAGGTTCGACCGGGACATCGAAACGACGTGCTTCCGACTGGTACAGGAGGCCACCACCAATGTCGTGCGGCATGCCGAGGCGACCGAAGCGGTGATCGAACTGACGGAAACCGACAAATGGCTGTGGCTGGAAATCCGGGACAACGGCAAAGGGTTCGACGTGGAAACGGTTCTGCAGCAGGCGGCCCGGGGGGAAAGCTTCGGCATTTTGGGAATGAAGGAACGGGTGGACATCGTTCAGGGCCGGATCCGCTTCGATGCGAGATCCGGTGAGGGAACCACCATCCGGGTGCAGATTCCTATCGGGCCCGTTGAAGAGGTGACCCTGCGATGAACCGGCCCGTTCGCGTCTTTCTGGTGGAGGACCACGGCCTGGTTCGGGCGGGCATCCGGGCGCTGCTCGAAAAAATCGACGGTGTCGCGATCGCTGGAGATGCAGCCGAAGGACGGGAAGCCCTGGAGCGGATCGACAGGCATCGACCCGACATCGTTCTGATGGACATTTCCATGCCCGGGCTGAACGGGCTTCAGGCTGCGGAACAGTTGCTCAAACGGCATCCGCAACTCCGGATCGTGTTCTTGTCGATGCACACCGAAGGAGAATACGTGCTTGCCGCTCTGCGCGCCGGAGCAAGCGGCTATCTCATCAAGGACAGTTGTCTGCAGGAGCTGGAGCTGGCCATCCGAAGTGTGGTCAAGGGCGAGGTGTTCATCAGCCCGGCCGTATCGAAGCATCTGGTGGACGGCATCCGAAATCCGGCCGCCCTGCCGGCTTCCCCGCTGGAACGTCTCACCCGGCGCCAGAAGGAAATCCTGCAACTGATCGCCGAAGGCATGACGACCAAGGAAATCGCGGTCCGTCTGAATGTCAGCGTAAAAACCGTGGACACCCACCGCACCCAGTTGATGGAACGGCTCGACATCCATGACGTGGCCGGTCTGGTACGGTTTGCCATTGCCCATCGGTTGACCGAATTGCGATAAAAGAGGGCTGTCCCTGTCCTTTACACCTTTTCGTGCGCTCACGCCGATAGGGTGTATTGAAAAGAATGCATATACCGTTTCTGAGCCCATGAGGAAATCCGCATGAAATCGCATGCACTCATTCTGATCGTCGATGACGAAGACATGAATCTTCAGCTTCTGGAAGTGATGCTTCTGCCGACGGGCTATACCGTTCTCAAAGCCGGAAACGGCCGAGAAGCCGTAGACTTTGCCCGAAGAAGCCGGCCGGACGTCATTCTGATGGACATCATGATGCCTGTCATGAACGGTATCGAGGCGACCCGCATCCTGAAATCCGATGAGGCGACCCGGGACATTCCCATCGTCATGACGACCGCGCTTCGGGATGTTCAGGACCGCATCCGGGCCCTCGAAGCCGGAGCCGACGATTACATGAGCAAGCCCTTCGACATGACGGAGCTGCGCATTCGGGTGCAGACCCTGGTCAAGGTGAAGGCCTATCACGACCACCTCAAACACCACAAAGACCTGCTGGAGCAACAGGTTCAAGAGCGGACCCAGGAACTTCAAAGGGCATACGAACGCATTCAGAACGTTTCCCTGGAAACGATCCACATCCTGTCCCGTACGGCGGAATTCAAGGATGAAGGCACCGGGAAGCACATCCAGCGGATCGGCGGATATGCTGCAGCCATTGCCCGGAAAATCGGCCTCAAGCCTGTCACGATCGAACGACTGCTCTATGCAGCGCCCATGCATGACATCGGCAAGATCGCCATTCCCGATGCCATCCTGCTCAAACCCGGAAAACTCGATCCGGATGAATGGGAAATCATGAAGACCCATGCGGCCATCGGATCGGAAATGCTGTCGGTCGGAAAGGCGGCCATCATTCGGCTGGCGGCTGTGATCGCCCGTACCCATCACGAGCGCTGGGATGGAACCGGATATCCCGACGGACTTGTGGGAAGGCGCATCCCCCTGGCCGGAAGAATCGTCACCATCGCAGACGTCTTCGATGCCCTCGTGAGCGATCGGCCCTACAAGAAGGCTTTTTCGGTCGAAGAGGCAACGCGCATCATTCGGGAAGGCCGGGGTACCCATTTCGACCCGGAGATTACGGATGCCTTCATCGATATTCTGCCGGAGATCGAGGCGATCCGGAACAACCTTTAACGTCCCCCAGTCCCCCCTTTGCAAAAGGGGGGAGATGTATCCGGTATTTTTCCCTCTCTTTTCAGGTTTTCCCCCGATTGTTTCCGCCTGAAGGTTCATCTATCGTGTATCCGCCCTCAAACGATACCAAACGGTGAACCGCCTATGAAAGTGATCCTGATCGACGACAACCGGAGTTTTTTGGAATCCGCCAAACGGTTTTTGTCTTTACATAGTGACTTCGAGGTGGTGGCTGCAGCCGCAAATGCATCCGAAGGCATCGAGTTCGCCCGGCGGCTTAGGCCCGACGTCGTCATCACCGATATCGCCATGCCGCAGATGAACGGCCTCGAGGTCGCATCCATCCTGAAACGACTGCCGGAGGCCCCGGCAGTCGTCATCCTCACCTTGTACGACACCCCGGAATATCGGGATGCGGCCTCAGCGGCCGGAGCAGACGCCTTCATCGCCAAGTCGGATTTGATATCGAAACTGCCGGCCGTGCTCCGCTCCCTCGTTTCCAACCAGCTTCCCGGGCAGCCCCACAGTCCTTCGGAGCCCAAGGAGAAACCCATGAAACACATTCTTGTCGTGGACGATTCCAAAACCATGCGAAGGATGGTCATCGCCTCGCTTCAGCCGCTGAAACCCGCCGTATTTCATGAGGCGGGCAACGGGCTGGAGGCTCTCGAACAACTGGCGCTGCACCCCATCGACGTGATGACCCTCGACCTGAACATGCCCGACATGCACGGCATGGAAGTGCTGCGCTTCGTCCGCGCCCATCCGGTTTTCAAAAACCTTCCGGTGGTCATCCTCTCCACGAAGGGCGATTCCGTTTCTCAAACCGAGGCCATGGAGGCCGGCGCCTCCCTCTACCTCACCAAGCCCTTTTCGCCGACGCATCTGTGCAACCGCGTCATGGAATTCCTCCAGAACAAGCAGGAGACCCCATGAGTTTGCCAACCGACGACGACTCCACGCTCATGCAGAATTTCCTCGACGAGTATTTCGTCGAATGCGACGAGCATCTGACCACGATCCAGAGGGATCTGACCACCCTCGAATCCTATGTGGACAGGGCGGGCATCGAAAAAGGGCTTTTGGAAAGACTCTTCCGGGCCTTTCATACCCTCAAAGGGTTGTCCGGAATGGTTGGATTTCAGGAAGCCGAACAGATCGCCCACCAGATCGAGGCCTACCTGCGAAAGCATCGGGAAGCTCCGATCGTGCTGACTTCCGATGCCCTCGATGCGATCATCGCCGGCGCCAACTTGCTGACGGCCGTTATCGCCAGCAAGCAGCAACAGGGACCCATGCCGGATATCGAGGAGGTTCTTCACCGGCTCGACCACTTGGTCCGGACACCGCCGCTTCCATCCATGAAGAACCAGCCGGCGCCTGAAACGCCTCAAGGAACACCCCCTTCCGGACACCCGGCCCCAGTACCCCCTACGCCCGCTCCTCCTCCTGCCCCGATGGTGCCGAGGGAAGGCGAACGGGAAACGGAAGAAGCCCGGCTGCATGCCGTCGAGGAGGCCATCCGGCAGGGAAAGAGAATCTGGCAGGTCATGTTCACCCCCTCCCAGGAACGAGCTTTCAGGGGGGTGCATGTCAACAGTGTCCGGGAACGGCTTTCGGCCGTTGGGGAGATCGTTCATGCAGAGCCGCTGATCGACCCCCATTTCGGGATCGCTTTTCTCTTTCTGGTGGCAGTCAGCGGAAACGAAGTCCCAGACTGGAAGTCCTTCGTCGACGACGGAATTCAATGCCAGCGCTACCAGGAGCCGGTCCGCGTGGATAGCGCGGCAATCTGTGGCGATGTGCAGAAAACCGACGCAACGCCGATCTGTGAGTCTTCCGCTCCATCGCAGGCTCCTTCATCCTCGGTCTCGGAGCCGTCTTCCGAGCCTGGGGCCACGGATGCAGGTTCGTCTTTGCCGCTGCAATCGACCCGCCTGGCGCCTTCCAACATCGTGCGGGTGGATCTCGACCGCCTGAACGACCTCATGCGGCTGGTGGGTGAACTGGTCATCAGCCGGGCCCGGCTGGAAGACAACATCTCCCGGCTCGAAGCCCATGTCCCCCAGAACCTGCTTCGATCTCTGCAGGAAACCCATGTCGGCATGGAGCGGCAGTTGCGCGCCCTGAGGGAGAGTGTCATGCGCATCCGCATGGTTCCGATCGGAGAGGTCTTCGAGCGCATGCGCTTTGTGGTGCGGGATCTGGTGCGGGAAAGCGGGAAGAAAGTTCATCTGGAAACCATCGGCCAGGCAACCGAAATCGACAAGTTCGTTGTCGAGCGCATCATGGATCCGCTGCTGCACCTCGTCCGAAATGCCGTATCCCATGGGCTGGAATCCCCCGAAGCCCGGCGTGCCGCCGGAAAACCCGAAGAAGGACGCATGGTGCTGAAGGCTTCTGCCGCAGGCGATGTGGTGGTGATCGAAATCGAGGACGATGGTGCAGGCATCGATCGCAACCACATCGTCCGAAAAGCACGGGAAAAGGGGATACCGTTCGATGAAACGGCGACGGACGAAGCCCTCATCCTTTCGGTCATCTGTTCCCCCGGCTTCTCCACCCGGGATGCGGCCGATCGGGTGAGCGGCAGAGGGGTAGGCATGACGGTGGTTCGAGACGCCATTCAGGAGTTGGGCGGTGAGCTGGGTATCCGCACCACACCGGGGCAGGGAACCACCTTCATCATCCGGCTGCCGCTGACCCTGGCCATTGCAGATGCGTTCATCGTCCAGGTGGCCGATCAGGTGTTCGCCGTCCCCCAGGCCCTGGTCCATGAAATCGTGGAAATCCATCCCGAAACCATCGTTCCCATCGAAGGAAACGAGATCGTTCCCTACCGCAATGCCGTGATACCCCTCATCCGTCTTGGGGAATGCTTTCATCTGCCGATGAAGCCCAACGGCAGGTTTTTCGCTTTGGTCATGGGTTCAGGACTGTCTGCCGTCGGGATCGGGGTGGACCGGGTTGTCGGAAGAAAGGAAATCGTCGTTCGGGCGATCACCGATCCGCTGTTGCATGTTCCCGGAATTTCGGGAGCCACGGAATTGGGAGACGGCCGGGTGGTGCTGATTCTGGACGGGTCGATCGCCAGAAAACGTCTTGCTTCAGGAGGCAGATCATGAACAGCCAGCAACAATCGGAACATTTCATTCTCTTTGGGCTTGCAGGCACCACATATGCGGTTCGGAGCACCGATGTGCGCCAGATGGACATGATCGGTCAGATCACGCCGGTGCCCAACGCGCCGCAATGTGTGGACGGCGTGGTCTTTTTGCGGGGGCAAGTGCTTCCTGCCATGAACCTTCGGGTGCGCTTCGGCTTTCCGCGCATTGCCTACGACATCAAGACCCGCCTCATCGTGGTGCAGTCGGGTGGGCGCTCGGTAGGACTGATCGTGGATACGGCCCGGGAATTCGTGGCCATTCCCAAGGACGCCATCCAACCCCCTCCGGAAGGTATCACGAATGTGAGTGGGAAATACCTCGACGGAATCGTCAAGATCGGCGATCGGGTCATTCTCGTGCTGAACGTCGAGGAAGTCATCAACCCGATCGATAGCCAGACGATCGTAGCGTGAGGGCGGAATGGACGCCGCCCCCTGGGATGAAAATGTCGTGGTCGTGTAGGGGCGAATCATTATTCGCCCCTACATGTCGCCCGTCACCTGTCACTCGTTACCCGTTACGCATTTTCACGCTATATGCTCATGGCGCAGCAGACGCCACCCCCGTTCATGAAAACAGACAGGAACCGCTTTTCTCCTGAATTCTGACTCCTGACTCCTGAATTCTGTTTTCACGATCCATGGAAACTTCTTGATATCCATCAACGACCCGACTACATAAAGGAGTGAGCCCTATGGAACAGCAAACGGAAGCCGCAAAGAGCCGGATAGACAACACCGGGTTGATCGAACAGATCAAGCAAATCAAAACCTTTACCGAAGACATCGACCGAACGGTCCAGGACGTTTCGGAAGGCGTCGAACACCAGAACCGGTCGATCGAGGATGCGGTCAGCGGTGCAAACCAGATGGTCGCATCGCTCAAGGAAACGGCCGATCAGGCCGAGTCCGTCGCCTCCAGCACGGAAGAGCTCGTTTCCTCCATCAACGAAATGGCCGCTTCCATCGAACAGATTTCTGGAGGAGCCGCCACCCTGGCATCCAGCATCCAGCAGACGGTGGCCTCCATCGAGGAAGTGAACGGTTCGATCCGGAGTGTTTCTTCTTCGGCCCAGGAAATGGCGACATCCGCAACGGAAACCACGGCTGCCATCAACGAAATCGCCGCTTCCATCAAGAGTGTGCGCTCGGATTCCGAAAATCTGGCCGCGACGGTGAACGAAGTGGCAGCCACAGCCGAAGAATTGAACCGGTCGGTCAAAGGGGTCGAGGACAACGCCGACTCGCTGACGAATGCGGCGGAGGAAACTTCTTCAGCGATCAACGAAATGGCCGCTTCCATCGAAGAAGTGACGGCCATGGTGGAAAACCTCGGGGGTTCCATCCAGGAAGTATCGACATCCATCGAAGAAACCGGCCGATCCATCCAAAGCGTGGCGGCAAGCGCCGACAAGATTTCCGAAGCTGCGGCCGTCTCCTCCACAGGGGCCACTCAGCTCGAAAAAAGCATCCGATCGGTGGCATCCATGGCCAAGCAGGCCGATGAGATCACCAGGCGCATGGCCCGGGATGCCGAGGATGGAGGCCAGACCGTCGAAAAATCCATCCAAGCCATGGGACGGGTCAAGGAATCCATGTCCCAGTCCGCAATGGTCATCAAGGAGATGGGCAAGCGCAGCAACGAAATCGGCAGCATTGTCGACACCATCAACCTGATTGCGGAACGAACCAACCTGCTGTCGCTGAACGCATCCATCGAAGCGGCCCGGGCCGGAGAAGCCGGACGCGGGTTCGCCGTAGTTGCAGAAGAAATCCGGAATTTGGCGGACCGGAGCGCCAAGGCAACCGCCGATATCTCGGCCATCATCAAGGCCCTGCAGGAAATCGCCCAGGAAGCCGTTTCTTCCTCCGTGGAAGGCATGCGCATCATCGAAGACAGCAGCCGGCTTTCGGAAGAAGGCGCCAAAGGGCTCCGGAAAATCCTCCAGGGGGTGGACGAAACGACTCGGGTCGTCTCTCAAATCGCCACAGCCACGGATGAGCAGATGAGCGCCGGGCAGAACGTCCTCAATGCGGTCAACACCACGGCGACCCAAGCCAGAGAGGTGGCTGCAGCCACCCGGGAGCAGCTCAAGGCCGTACAAACGGTGATTCAGGCCGTCGGTCAGATGCGCAAGATCGGCACCCAGGTGACACAGGCCATGGGAGAGCAGGGAAAGGCTTCCCGCGACATCATCAAGGCGGCTCAAAACACGATGAGCCAGGCCGTTCAGGTGAAAAAGGCCACCGGAGAGCAGGCCACAGGTATCAACCAACTGGTTGTCGCCGTCGAATCCATCCGAAGGGGAGCCATGGCCACGGCCAAGGCCATCGCCGAGCAGAGCTCCGCAACGGATCAGATCGCAGCAGAATCCGAGCGGCTGAGCAGACTGATTGCGTCTGTGACCAAGGCCATGAGCGAGCAGACGGCAGGCTTGGGCCAAATCGGCCAGGCATCGGAGCTCATCCGCAAGCAGGCCGATCAGACGGCCAAGGCCGTCTCGGAACAGAGCCGCGCCGTCAAGGACATGGGTCAGGCAGCCCAGAACATCAGTCAGCAGATTGGACGCATCACCCGTGCCAATCGGGAACATTCCACGGTTTCAAACAACATCTTGAAGATGCTGACGGCCATTCGGTCGATCAGCGACAGGAACGCCGCCGGTGTCGTGAAGGCCAGAGGGGCCTTCGCCAAATTTCAGGAAGTGATCCAGAAAACCCTTCGGGAGATCGCCGGAACCTGAGAAGAGAGGGGAACGGTGATCCGTCAGATCAGGAAGAAGAAAGCATGAGCAGCGACATCTCCTCCATGGGCATGATCGGCATCGACCGCAGGCTTCGGGTGACTGCATGGGATCCATGGATCGCCAAGATCAGCGGTATTCCTTCACAGGAAGCCATCGGAAAACCGCTCGATCAATTGATCCCCGATCTCGAACAGCGCAACATCCTCTCCCGCATTCAGGAGGTGTTGCAGAACGGCACGGTTTGCGTGCTCTCTTCGGCATTTCACCGCCACCTCATTGCCTGTCCTCCGGAACAGCCCTCCAGGCACTTCGATACCATGCGGCAGAAAGTCACCATTTCCCCCGTTCGGGAAGAGGAATCCGTCATCGGCGCCATTCTGCTGATCGAGGATGTCACCCCGCGGCTCGAGGCCGAACTCGAGCTCAAACAGGATCTTCAGGATCCCAGCGAGGCCGTGCGCTATCGGGCGGCACAGCGTCTTGCGGCAATGGAAGGGGATAGCGCCAACCACCTGACCGAAGCGTTGGGGGATGCGAGCTGGCGGGTGCGCAGGACGGCAGTGGACAGGCTCTCCCGCACGGCGGATGCCGAGATCGTCCACGGGCTCATCCGTTCGCTCAAGAGCCAGCATGCCAATGCCGCCGTTTTGAATTCCGCCCTTCAGGTGCTGGCAGCCACCCGGCTGGACGATTTCTCCCCGATCCTGACGCTTCTCGAAGATCCGGACCCCGATCTGCGCATATATGCGGCCCTGTTTCTCGGCGAAAAAAAACACCCGCAGGTCATCGACGCCCTCATCCGGACACTCGACGATCCCGATCCGAACGTGGTCTATCACGCCATCGAATCCCTCGGAAAACTGCGCGCCGTCGAAGCCGTGGACCGGCTGATGGCCATCGCCGAATCCGAAGACTTTTTCCTGTCCTTCCCTGCGGTCGATGCCCTGGCCCGGATCGAGGAGCCTGCGGTCGTCGGCCGTCTGGTCGCCTTGTTGGGCAAGCCCGTGCTCGAAACGGCGGTTATCGACGCCCTGGCGGCAAACGGGGATGAACTCTGTGTCGGCCCCTTGATCGATCGGTTGCATCAGCCCGACCCGCCGGTCATCGAAATCGCGTCCGCCCTCGCAGCCATTTACGACCGGTACCAACAGCGCTATGCAGAAGGGTCGCTCATCGCCGATCTCGCCCGAACCCGCTTTGAGCCCACCGGAGCCCTGCGGCTCATCGCCTGCCTGGAAGAGGCGCCCACGGACCGGTTGCGTGCAGTGGCCCTGGTGCTCGGATGGCTGCAAAGTCCTGCGGTCTATACGGCGCTCACTCGGCTTTTGGGGGAACCTTCGGCGCGCAAGGAAGTCATCGAAGCGCTGGTGCGCCACGGCAGCCATGTGCTGGGGCTGCTCATCGAGCAATTGCATGCCGAAGACCTCGACATCCGCCGGGCAGCTGTCATGGCCATCGGTCGTATCGGCGATCCGACGGCCGTTCCGGAGCTCATCCGGCTGCTTTCCGACGATCCGGAACTCATCATTCCGACTGCCGGAGCGCTGGCCAAGATCGGAGACCGTCAGGCCTTCGAGGCGCTGCTGCCGCTCTTGGGGTATCGCAATCCGGCCGTCCGTCAAGCGGTCATCGGCGCCCTCAACTCCATCGGACATCCCGATATGGGCAATGCCATGGCCGAGCGCTTGCAGTCCGAAAACCCCCTGATCCGGGAATCGGCCGTCCGGATCGCCGGATACTTCGGCTATTCCCAGTGCATTCCCCTCATCGAAGCAGCCTGTCGGGATGCAAACGAAACGGTCCGAAAGACGGCGGTCGAACACCTGCCCTTCTTCGATGACCGAAACTACCTGCCGCTTCTGGAAAAAAGCCTATTCGAGGATACCCCCAAGGTGCGGGCCGCTGCAGCTCGGGCACTGGGGCACATGGATGCGAAGGGTGCGGCACCCCTGCTGATTCGCGGCCTCTGCGATCCGGATTCCTGGGTACGGTATTTCAGCGCCATCTCCTTGGGGAAACTGGACGCCGCCGAGGCCGAGGCCGAGCTTGTCCGAGTCGCGGAGAGCGATCCGAGCGATCATGTCCGCATCGCCGCAGCCAAAGCGCTCGGACGGATCGGATCGACGCATTCCCTCGATGTGCTCAAGGCCCTCATTCGTCATGAAAATCCCGATGTCGCCCGGGCAGCCATCGCCGGTCTGGGCTACCTGCGTCACCCGGCCGCCCGCGACATCCTGCTCCAGATGCTGCAGGCCGAACATCCGCAGGATCGGCTCTGCGCCATTCAAGCCCTCGAATCCGACGAAAGCCCGACGACGATCGCCAAACTCCAATGGGTGGCCGCAAGCGACAGCGATCCAGCCGTTTCCTCGGCAGCCATCGAAGCCCTGGCCCGATGTTCTCATGCCGAGGCCGTCCGATCCCTCATCCATCTGACGGTGGACCGCAGGCTGCGGGAACCCGTCGTATCGGCGCTGGCCGGAATGCCGGAAAACCGGATCGGGTGGGTTGCCTCGGGCCTCGAGCACCCGAATCCCGAGGTGCGGATCGCTATGATCGATGCCCTGGGTCGGATGAAACGCGCCGATGCGACCGAGATGATTCTGGGATGCCTGAACGATCCGGACTGGCGGGTCCGAATGGCCGCCATCGCCGTCTTCACCCAGACCGGAAACCGAGCGGCAGAGAAGAAGCTGGCACATATGGTGGACAACGATCCGAACCTCGATGTCCGCCATGCCGCCAGAAAGGCGTTGACCCGAGTCATCGGGGAGTGACCGTTGACGATGGCATGCACAACCGGAAAACGAATCCTTGCTCGTTTTCCGGACACCTGCATTCGCAGGCGCGACGACGTGTTGAGACGCCATCATCGTAGACTTCAAAGAGGCTGTCGAATGACATGAATTTCTTTTCCGAATCCCTGACGCTCAAGGACACGACCTTTACCCTCCTTCGGGATGCCGTTCAAGAGAAATTGGGCATCTATTTCGAGGCCGACCGCAGAGACATCCTGGCCGACAAGCTCTCGCCGCTCGTGATCGAACGAGGATTCGACTCCTTTCTGGACTATTATTACCTACTCAAATACGATGCCGAAGCCGAAGAGGAGTGGCTTCGGGTGATGGAGGCCCTGTCCGTCCAGGAAACCTATTTCTTCCGGGAAATGGACCAGATCCGGGCGCTTGCGACCACCATCGTGCCTTCGCTGCTCTCGGAGAACTGCACCTTGCCCATCACGATCTGGAGCGCCGCCTGCGCCACGGGCGAAGAGCCGCTCACCATCGCCATCACCCTCAAGGAAGCCGGTCTGCTGGACCAGCGCATCCGCATCCTGGCCAGCGACGCCAGCCAGTCGGCCATCGACAAGGCCAAAGCGGGGATCTATCGGGAACGCTCCCTGCGCAACACCCCCGCAGAATTGCGAAGCCGGTATTTTTCGCAAACCCCAAAAGGATGGCACATCGATCCGAACATTCACCGGCGCATCGAATGGCATCGCATCAACCTGATGGATGCCCGGCAGGTGGCTCCCTTGGCCAGAACCCATCTGCTTTTCTGCAGAAACGTGTTCATCTACTTTTCACCGGATTCCATCCGAAAGACGGTTGGAACGTTCTTTGACAACATGCGCATACCGGGATATCTTTTCGTTGCAGCGGCCGAATCCTTGCTCAAGATTACCACGGCTTTCAAACTGCGCGAAATCGGCGGCGCCTTTGTCTATGTCAAGGAACCCTAAAACGCTGGATTCAGATCGGAAAGGATGCTTCGAATGAACGGTATCACCCGAGTTCTGGTCGTTGACGATTCAGCCTATGTGCGAAAGGTCATCAAGGAGATCCTGAACAAGGCGCCGATGCTCGAAGTGGTCGGTGTCGCGAGGGACGGCGAGGAAGCCCTCGAACTGTGCCGGCAGCTGCAACCCGACGTGGTGACCCTCGATCTGATCATGCCGAATCTGGACGGGCTGGGTTTCATCGAACGCCAGATGGCCATCCGGCCGATTCCCATCGTCGTGGTGAGCATCGCCAGCGAAACCGGGGCCATGGCGCTCAAGGCCCTCGACATGGGGGCCGTCGATTTCATCCAGAAGCCGACGGCCCTTGCAACGGACAAGGTCTATGAAATCGGCCGGGACCTCATCGAAAAGGTGCGCAATGCGGCCGGCATCCCCATGGCCAAGGTCCAGCCTCTGGTCCAGGAGCTGCAGGAGCTTCCGGAAGCAGCCCCCGTCTTGACCCCTGCACCGAGACTTGATATCGTCGTCATGGGCATTTCCACCGGAGGTCCGCAAGGGCTTAAAATGGTCATCCCGAGATTTCCGTCGGATTTTCCCGTTCCGATCGCCATCGTGCTGCACATGCCTGTGGGTTATACGGAGCTCTATGCCAAGAACCTCGATTCGATTTCGAGGCTTCATGTGGTCGAAGCCCAGGAAGGGGTGAAGGTCGAACCCGGAACCGTCTATCTGGCCCAGGCCGGAAGACATCTCGTGTTTCGGAAGGAAGCCGACGGAGCGGTGTATACCCATCTCGATGCCAAGCCCTTCGATACGCCTCATCGGCCGTCCGTGGACGTTCTGTTCCGGTCGGCTGCAGACGTCTATCGCAATCGGGTGCTCGGTGTGGTCATGACGGGTATGGGCCAGGATGGGCTGCAGGGGTGCGCCTGGATCAAGGCCCAGGGAGGAAGGGTCATCACCGAAGCTGAAGAAACCTGTGTGGTCTACGGCATGCCCCGGTCGGTCGACGAAGCCGGATTGAGCGATAGAAGTGTGCCGCTTCACGGCATCACGGAAGCCGTTATCGAAGCCATCTAAGGGAAAAGGACTCCGCCAATGGCCAAAATCCTCGTTGTGGACGACTCGATGCTTTCCAGAAGGATGATGCGCACCATTCTCGAATCGGACGGCCATGAGGTTTGCGAAGCGACGGACGGAATGAGCGGCATCGAACGCTATTTTCTGGAGAAGCCCGACCTGGTCACCCTCGATCTGACCATGGAGGGGCTTCACGGCCTGGATGTCCTGGCCCGCATCCGCCAGATCGACCCGAAGGCGCGGGTCATCGTCGCATCGGCGGACATTCAGGATGCCACCCGGGCCCTCGTCATGGAGGCAGGGGCCAAGGCCTTCGTCAACAAGCCGTTCAATCCCCGGCAGGTGCTGGAAGCGGTGCGCAGTGCCCTGCAAGGAGGTGCCTCATGATCCTGACCCAGGAACAGCAAGATGCCCTGACCGAACTCATCAACATCGCCTTCTCCAAGACCGCGGCATCCCTCTCCGATCTGACAGGCCATCGTGTCCTTCTGGACGTTCCCAAGGTCGACATCATTCCGATCGAAGACATGAACCGGAAACTGGGCTCCTTCATTCAGGGGGAGGTCGCCACCGTTCACCAGATCTTCACCGGAACACTGGCCGGGGATGCCATGCTCGTCCTGAATGCCGATGGTGCCTCCATGCTGGTGAATCTGCTGACCGGGCAGGAACGACCGGGTATCCGGGTGGATGCGACGGGACGGGAAGTACTGACGGAAATCGGCAACATTCTGTTGAATGCATGCCTGGGCATGTTCGGCAACCTGCTCAAGGTCCACGTCTCTTTTTCCGTCCCGCGGTTGTTCATCGAAGACCTCGAAGCGATGATGGACACCCTCGTCATCGGCCAGGACGAGCTGCGTTATGCGCTCACCGTTTCCACCAATTTCCGTGTTCAGGGAAGTGCCGTAGAGGGCTATCTCGTCATCGTTCTCGGCGTCGTTTCCCTCGATCAGTTGATTCACGCCATCGAACGATGGGCGGAACATCCCATCACCGAGTAGAATCGCGGCTGACCGCGCCCAAGCCAAAGAAAGTTTAGCAACAATGGCAAAATTAGGATCTGCGAAAAGACCTGTGGTTGTTCGGGTTCACACCGATGAAAAAGCAATGTACGTTGCAGAAACATGTTCAAAGAATGGTTGGCACTATGTCATTGGGCTCGAACCCGATAAGCCCGAAGATATTTCGGATTTGGAAAAACTGTTAAACCCACCGCAGGTGGTCAAGTCAGAAAAAATTGGTCGAAACGATCCATGCCCTTGCGGCAGTGGAAAGAAGTATAAAAAGTGTTGTGGAACCAGCAATTCGTAAAGAGCTTTGCGCGAACCACCGGCTCGTGTCGGACGCCGGGAGCAACACATTTATGTTTTTGAAGGAGAGATTCGATGCAACTTCAAACCATATCCACACCAGACGCCCCCAAGGCCATCGGACCCTATTCCCAGGCCGTTTCTGCAGGCGGCTTCGTTTTCGTCAGCGGCCAATTGGGTCTCGATCCGGAAACGGGAAACCTCGTCTCGGAGGACGTCCGTTCTCAGGCCGAACA
>Ga0101944_10003324_pt1 | contig 22844 bp, 20 predicted proteins | sample DewCreD2012metaG_FD_75245 | JGI IMG/M metagenome (GOLD analysis project Ga0101944, IMG submission 75245) | Hot spring sediment bacterial and archeal communities from British Columbia, Canada, to study Microbial Dark Matter (Phase II) - Dewar... ... | reverse complement strand
GTTCCTTGGTTTCTTTACTCATATCGTTGTGCATCTTGGGTAACACCGACTTCTGGCACAACGACCTATTCACATAAATCGGTCACCCCACCTTGGGTAACAATCTTTTTGGCGCAGATCGGAGGTTCATTAGACAAACTAAAAACCGTTGACGCTACCCGCCGCAACCCTCAAAGTTCCCCCGTCCTTGAGTTGGAATTTGGGGACCACCAATAAGGATGGCAAAGCGCCCACAAAACGGGACGGGGATGGCTCTTTTCGCAGTGCGACAAGGCCGGGCCATTTTGCGGACTGCTGGCGCGTCCCTGCGGGACGAAACCAAACCAGGTTTTATGATGCTCTTTGCCCCCGCCATCCCCGCCGAAATTCCATTAACACCCCGCTTCAGCGGTGGGGCGCGAACGCTGCCCCACCGCCTAACCGTTTCAACGGTTTCCACGCCTGGGAAAACCGTTAAATCGCCCCCCGTGGCCGCCAGCACCTTGCTGAAGCAAGGTGTTAATGAGAATTGCGCCTTGCCGCGTTTGCCGGGGCATGAAATATCCAGGCGAGGCGCAAAACCGCCGATGAACCAACTTTCCCCTCTCCTTCCTCAATGAAAACCAACACGAAAACAAACCGAAATTAACCGATGAACATTCACGAATACCAAGCCAAACAACTGCTGGCCAAGCACGGCGCCGCCGTGCCGGGCGGGGAGCCGTGCAAGACCGCCGAGGAAGCCCGGCAAACCGCCGCCAAATTGCTGGCGGCCGGCCACGCCAAGGTGGTGGTTAAATCCCAAATCCACGCCGGCGGCCGCGGCAAAGGGACCTTCAAAAGCGGCTTCCAGGGGGGCGTCAAGCTCTGCCAGACGGCCGACGAGGCCTACGCGCTGGCCGAGCAGATGCTCGGAAAAATCCTGGTGACCAAGCAGACCGGCCCGGACGGACGGAAGGTCAGCACGCTGCTGGTGGAACCCGGCGCGAAGATCAAGAAGGAGTATTACCTGGCCGTGCTGCTCGACCGCGCCAAGTCGCTGCCGCTCATCATGGCCAGCACCGAAGGGGGCATGGACATCGAGGAGGTGGCGGCGAAGCACCCGCGCAAAATCCTCAAGATGCATGTGGACCCGCTGGTGGGCATCTATCCCTACCAGGCCCGCAACCTCGCCGTGAAACTCGGCCTCAAGGGCGACCTCATCGCTCAAGCGGCGAAGCTGATCATGGGCATCTACCGCACCTGGTGGGAATGCGACGCCTCCATGGTCGAGATCAATCCGCTCTGCATCGTTGAAATGCCGGACGGCAAGGACGCCATCGTCTGCGTGGACGGCAAGATCGGCTTGGACGACAACGCGCTTTACCGGCACGCCGACATCCAGGCGATGCGCGATCTCGCCGAGGAATCGCCGTTGGAAACCGAGGCCAGCAAGTTCAACCTTAACTACATCAAGCTCGACGGCAACATCGCCTGCATGGTGAACGGGGCCGGGCTGGCAATGGCCACCATGGACATCATCCAGCATTACGGCGGCATGCCGGCCAACTTTCTGGACGTTGGCGGCGGCGCGAGCAAGGAGCAGGTGATGGCCGCGTTCAAGATCATCCTGAGCGACCCGAACGTGAAAGCCATCCTGGTGAACATCTTCGGCGGCATCATGGATTGCAACACCATCGCCCAAGGCATCGTCGCGGCGGTGCGCGAGACCGGCCTGAAGTTGCCGCTGGTGGTGCGCCTCGAGGGCAACAATGTCGAACTGGGCCGGCAGACGCTCGCCGAATCGGGCCTCACCATCATCAGCGGCACCACCATGGCGGACGCCGCCCAAAAAGTTGTCGCCGCCACCAAGTAACCCAACCCGCAACACGAACCTTAACTTTATCCAACTATGTCTATCCTGATTAAACCCGACACCAAGATCATCGTGCAGGGCATCACCGGCGGCTTCGGCGGACGGCATGCGCAACTAAGCCTCGACTATGGCACCCAAGTCGCCGCCGGCGTCACCCCGGGCAAAGGCGGCCAGCTTTTCGCCGGCAAGGTGCCGATCTTCGACACCGTCGCCGCTGCTTCCAAGGCCACCGGCGCCAAGGTTTCGGTCGTCTTCGTCCCGCCCGCCTTCGCCGCCGACGCGATCCTTGAAGCGGTGGACGCCAAGCTGGACCTCGTCGTCTGCATTACCGAAGGCATCCCCATCCGCGACATGATCCGCGTCAAGGCGGTCATGAATGGCAAGAAGACCCGCCTGATCGGGCCGAATTGTCCGGGCGTCGTCTGCCCCGGCCCCGGCAAGGATTCCAGCGGCGGCTGCCGCATCGGCATCGCTCCCGGCTACATCCATCGCCAGGGGAACATCGGCGTGGTGTCGCGCAGCGGCACCCTCACCTACGAAGCCGTCTGGCAGCTCACCTGCCGCGGTGTTGGCCAGTCCACCTGCGTCGGCATCGGCGGCGACCCCGTCAACGGCACCTCGCACCTGGACATTCTCAAGCTGTTCAACGAGGACCCCGAAACCCACGGCATCATCATGATCGGGGAGATCGGCGGCAGCGCCGAGGAGGAAGCCGCCGAGTGGGTGAAGAAGAATTGCAAGAAGCCGGTGGCCGGCTTCATCGCCGGGGCCACCGCGCCGCCCGGACGCCGCATGGGCCACGCGGGCGCGATCATCAGCGGCGGCAAAGGCACCGCCGCCGCCAAGATTGCCGCCTTTAAGGACGCCGGCATCGGCGTGGCCGCCACGCCTTCCGAGATGGCCGATACCCTGCTCAAGATGATGTAAGCGTGGATTGCCGAAGGCATAAATGCGAAACGGGCGGTGCTGGAGCGCCGCCCGTTTTTTTATGCGGACGATCGTGTTGTTTTTCCCAAAGGCGGGCGGGGCTATTGGGAGGGAGGCGCGGTCTTTTTCAGGTCTTCGGCCAGGAATTGAACGACATCCTTGAAGCGCGGGATGTTGGCGGGGCTGGCATCCATCAGGGCTTGGTGCGCTTCCAGGGAGACGCGGGTCATTTCCTGTTTGGTGGGAGTTTCGCCCGGGATTTCGGCGGGCTGGAAGACGGCCGGCGGCATTTGCGCCGGGTCAGCCAGGGGGAAAAACTCGGTTACATTGAGGTTGTCGAACTGGTCTTTGATGCGTTGGTTGGGATGCAGGATTTCGAGGGTGAGCGGCGGCTGGTTGGGCGGCGGCGGCGGCGGCTTGGTCACCAGGCCAATGAGCACGCCCAGGAAAGTGCTGTCCATGAGCTGGCACTCGGAGAGGTCCACCACGAAACGGCGCCGGCCCTGTTGGTGAAGGGCCAGGATGACTCGTTTGAAGTCGGCGCTGCAATTAAAGTTGGCGCGGCCCGCGACACGCAGGCAGACCAGCGGTTCGGTGACACAGATGGAGATATTGGAGGCGGGATGCATGCCGGGAATAGTGGTTTAAGGTTTGGGGCGCAAGGCGGCGGCCGTTGGGCGCGGCTTTGGCAAACCGACGATCTCGATCAGGACCTGCTGCAAAACTGTGGCCTCGTCCAGGCCGGTGGAAATTAGTTTGAAATTGGCGTCCAGGAGCAATTCCATGGCGCGCACCAGTTCGGCCCGTGTATAATTGACACATTGCCGCGAGGCGCGCCAGAGGGGGAAAGGATTGACGCCGAGCGGGCTGAACTTTTTGTTCGCGGCGAACCGTTCGGGAGGAACGGCGGCCAATTGGTCCTTAAAATGATTGGGATTGTCGGTGGCGCGCACCAGCCCCTCGGCCAGCAATTCCTTGGCCAAAAGCAGGGCTCGCACTTTGGCAATCAAACTGTACAGCAGGCCGATTTCCGATTTCTTTTTGTCGAACTGCAGCGCCCACAGCTCCTCATCCAGGCGTTGCAGCGCCCGGGGCAGGTGGCGATCCCCCAAGGCGTCGGCGAGCGCAAAAGCGCGGGATTGTTTTTGGTGGGTGGTGACCGCGGCGATATCCGCGGCGGTGATGGCCGGACGGTCGGCGCTGTAAAGCGCCAGTTTTTCCGCCTCGCTGGCGAGCGATTCAAAGCTGGGCCCCACCGTTTGCACCAGTAGTTCCAGGGTTTCCCCGCTGATTTGTTTGCCCCGCTCCTTGAGCCTTTCGCGGGCGAACTGCGCCGCCTTCGCCTCCCAATCGCGGTCGTCCACCGAAAGCGCCTCGTAATTTTCGGTCACCCCGGTTTTCTCAAGGGTTTTATAAAACGTTTTGCGCTTGTCCACCTTGCCGGCCGTCACGAGCAGGCGAACCCCCTGCCAATCGAAATCCTTCAGGGTGCGGGCCAGTTCGGTCACCGCTTCGGCCACTTTGGCGGCGGTGGAAAGCCGGTCATCAGCCAGGAAATTGCAATCCTTGAGCCAAATTACCTTGCGACCGCCGAAAAAGGGAAGGGTTTGCAGAGCGAGATGCAGCCGGGCCAAAATTTTAAGGGCCTCGTCCGCGGTGCCGGCGGATGCTTCGATGGTTTCGTGGTCCATGCCCCCCGCGGCGGCACACCATTCGGCAAACAGCCCCCGCCCCCGCTGCTTAACCTGGAAGTCATCGCTGCCGCAGATAAGCGCCAGCGGGGCGGATTTGGCGGAAAGTGCGGCGGGCATGGCGGGGCAGGGTGATTATTCCGACTCCTGGGACTCCTCACCGGAGGACTCGTTATACCGTTGCAGGATGGCGCTCATGTCCTCCACCTGCTCGAACAGGGAGACAGTGACATAAACCGGCCGTTTTTGGGCGGTGGCCAGCGCGAGGCAATCGCTGGGGCGAGCGTCCAGTTCGACAATTTTTCGCCCCAGTTCATTCTGTTGTTGCAGGATTAAGCGGGCGTAATAGGTGCTGTTCTTCACCTCCGTGATCACCACCCGTTCGATGGTGATGCCGAAGCCGCGCAAAATATTGATCACCAAGTCGTGCGTCAACGGGCGCTCCTTGGGGGTATCGCGCATGAACATGCCGATGACCGCGCCCATGTTCAGTTCGACGTGGATGACAAACACCTTCTGGTCATTGCCGAGGAAAATGGCGCAGCCATTATGGGAGGGCACAATGCCGCGAATTTCAACCGGTATGACTTCTTGTTTCATACGCAGCGCAACATAAGCCGCCGTCCGAAAAAAAACAACCGTCAACTTGCGGGGTGTCCGGGCCGGCCGCGAAAAAAAGCTGACAAGCCCGGCCAAACGGCTATAAGTCCCCCCGGCTTATGCCGAAACGCGCGGACATTCATTCGGTTCTTATCATTGGCGCCGGCCCGATTATCATCGGGCAGGCGTGTGAATTTGATTACTCGGGCACGCAGGCCTGCAAAGCTTTGAAGGAAGAGGGCTATCGTGTGGTGCTGGCCAATTCCAATCCGGCCACCATCATGACGGACCCGGAATTTGCGGACCGCACCTACATCGAGCCCATCACGCCCGAGACCATTGAGAAAATCATCATCAAGGAAAAAGCGGACATGGCGGAAAGGGGCGCGCAAGGGAAATTGGTCCTGCTGCCCACTTTGGGCGGCCAGACGGCGCTCAACACCGCGATGGCGCTGCACCGGAGCGGGGCGCTCGAACGCCACCAAATCGAGATGATCGGCGCCAAGGCCGAGGCAATTGAGCGGGGCGAGGACCGCCAGGTGTTCAAGGACCTCATGCTCTCGATCGGGCTGGACGTGCCCATTAGCGGCACCGCCCATACCTTGGAGGAAGCCCGCGGGGTGGCGGCTAACATCGGCCGGTTTCCGGTCATTATTCGCCCCGCCTTCACGCTCGGCGGCACTGGCGGCAGCATCGCCTACAACCGCGAGGAGTTTGAGGAGCTGGCCAAGCGCGGCCTCGACCTTTCGCCGGTTTCGGAAATCCTGGTGGAGGAATCCCTGCTGGGATGGAAGGAGTTCGAGATGGAGGTCATGCGCGACCGCCGGGACAACTGCGTGATCATCTGCTCCATCGAAAATTTCGATCCCATGGGCATCCACACCGGCGATTCCATCACCGTGGCGCCGGCCCAAACCTTGACCGACAAGGAATACCAGATCATGCGCGACGCCTCCTTTGCGGTGATTCGCGCCGTGGGCGTGGAGACCGGCGGGTCCAACATCCAGTTTGCCGTCAATCCCGACAACGGGCGGATGGTCATCATCGAGATGAATCCCCGGGTGTCGCGCTCCTCGGCGCTCGCCTCGAAGGCCACCGGTTTTCCTATTGCGAAGATCGCCGCCAAACTGGCCGTTGGTTACCTGCTCGATGAAATCCGCAACGACATCACCCGCGAAACCCCGGCCAGCTTTGAGCCCACTATTGATTATGTGGTCATCAAGGCGCCTCGGTTTGCTTTCGAAAAGTTTCCGCAGGCCGACCCCACTCTCAATGTGCAAATGAAAAGCGTCGGCGAGGCGATGTCCATCGGGCGAACTTTCAAGGAAAGCCTCCAAAAATGCCTTCGCTCCCTAGAAATCGGGCGTTTCGGCCTGGGCGGCGATGGCAAGCCTTGGCGCGTGGGAGGCGAGCTGCTTGAGGATCGCGCCCGGTTCCCCCGCGACCTGCTGCTACGCAAGCTGAGCGCGCCCAATGCCGAGCGGATTTTCTTTATTCGCCACGCCTTCAGGGCGGGCTTCAGCCTGGAGGAAATCTTCCAGCTCACGAAAATTGACCGTTGGTTCCTAACGCAAATCAAAGAACTCGTTGATTTCGAGGAGGAACTGGCGGCCGGTTTGAAAAGCGCCGGCTGATCCCCGGCCCTATCGGGGGCTTCGGCAAAATGGACAGGCTTCCGATTTGAATCGGTGGGTTGAACGCTTTCATTGTCGGTGCCGCATCCGCCGGAACGGTCAAAGCGGCGGTTTTTAACCATGGCCAATCTACGGGGCCGCACCGCCAGGGGGGGGAGCCAGAGCACAGCAGCCGGGCAACAATGGAAAATAACCAAAGCTACTGCTTGACAAGCCCCCCGCAATCAAGGACAAGCATCCCGAACGCAATAAAACGATATGAAAATAAAAGACGCCCTGTTAAAAGGTATTGGCCTGGCTGCGGTGGCCGGGTTCTCCTTGTCACTCACCCCTGCCGCTCGCGCTTACGATTTGCCGGCGCTGAACCTTGGGTTTACCAGTTTTCTGGACGGCGGCCCGCCCGCCGGACCGGGCATCTACGCCGCCCAATACCTGCAATACTATCATGCCAGCAAGTTGGCTGATCCAACGGGTAATGATCTTTTCCCGGACCCGAAAGTGGACGCTTGGATCAGCCTGACGCAAATCATTCTTCAGTGCCCAAAGAAACTGGTGCTGGGCGCGCAGCCGGGGCTGGATGTCATTGTGCCGGTGGTGGACCTGGGTGTTTCCGGGACGCCGTTGAGCGGGAACAAGGCCGGCTTCGGCGATTTGCTCATTGGGCCTTATTTGCAGTGGGACCCGATCATGGGCAAAAACGGGCCGATTTTCATGCACCGCCTGGAATTTCAATTGCTGCTGCCCACGGGCCGTTACAATCCGGCCCACCAGTTGAATCCGGGCGCCAATCACTTTTCGTTCAACCCTTACTGGGCCAGCACGCTGTTCGTCACCCCCAAGCTGACTCTTTCCGGTCGGGTCCACTATCTCTGGAATGACACCAACGATGATCCTCATAACCTCTACAAGCTGGCGGGGGTCACCCGCGTGCAACCCGGCCAGGCGATGCATGTTAATTTCGCCACTGAATACGAAGTCCTCGAGAAGCGCCTGCGCGTGGGCTTGAATGGTTATTACCTGAGGCAAATATCCGATACCAAGCTGAACGGAGTATCCACTCCGGGCACCCGCGAGCGGGTCCTGGGGCTGGGGCCCGGCGCGTTGTTGCACATCAATCAGAACAATCACCTGTTCTTCAACGCCTACTTTGAAACGGCGGCGGAAAATCGGCCTGAAGGAATGAGGTTTCAGTTGCGCTTCGTGCATCATTTCTAATCTATTGCCCAGAGTCCAACCAATCTGAGAGAGGCCCAAGCATATATGGATACGACCAAGTTCTTGCTCGAAGAAAAGGAGATGCCGCGCCAGTGGTATAATCTGGCGGCGGATTTGCCCACCCCGATGCTGCCCCCGCTGGGGCCGGACGGGAAGCCCATCAGCCCGGACATGCTCAAGCCGGTGTTTCCAGACAACATCATCGAGCAGGAGATGAGCCAGCAACGGTGGATTGACATTCCCGAGGAAGTTTTGGAGCTGCTCTGTCTCTGGCGGCCCAGCCCGCTTTATCGGGCCCGGCGGCTGGAGCGGGCCCTCAAAACTCCCGCGCGCATTTATTACAAGAACGAAGGGGTTTCGCCCGCCGGCAGCCACAAGCCCAATACGGCGGTGGCCCAGGCCTGGTATAACAAACAATTCGGCATTAAACGGATGACCACCGAGACCGGCGCGGGCCAGTGGGGCAGCGCGCTCGCCTTTGCTTGTTCGCTGATCGGGCTGGAGTGCAAAGTTTACATGGTAAAGGTCAGCTTCGAGCAGAAACCCTTCCGCAAGCTGATGATGGCCGCCTGGGGCGCGCAATGCGTCGCCAGCCCCTCCAACGAAACGCAGGCCGGCCGCGCCATCCTCGCCGAGGACCCGAATTGCCCCGGCTCGCTGGGCATTGCCATCAGCGAGGCCGTCGAGGCGGCGGTCACGGATTCCACCGGAAAATCCCGTTACAGTTTGGGCAGCGTGCTAAACCACGTGCTGCTCCACCAGACGGTCATCGGCCTGGAAGCCAAGAAGCAACTGGCCAAAGCCGGCGAGACCAAGCCGGATGTGGTGGTGGGTTGCGCCGGCGGCGGGTCCAACTTCGCCGGCATTGCCTTCCCCTTTGTGTGCGACAAAATCCACGGGGCGGACATCACGATCATCCCGGTAGAGCCGTCGAGCTGCCCGACGATGACGCGGGGGCCGTTTGTCTATGACCACGGCGATACCGCCGGCATGACGCCGCTGATGCCCATGCACTCGCTGGGGCACCAGTTCATGCCGCCGCCGATTCACGCCGGCGGCCTGCGCTATCACGGCATCGCGCCGCTGATCAGCCAGGCGGTCGTCGAAGGGCTGTTGGCGCCCAGATCGGCGCAGCAGTTGAAATGCTACGAAGCGGCGGTGATGTGGGCGCGCACCGAAGGCTTTATCCCCGCGCCGGAAACCTCCCACGCCATCGCGGCCGTCATTGATGAGGCGGTTAAAGCCCGCGAGGAGGCCAAGGAAAAAGTCATCCTCTTCTGCTGGAGCGGACATGGTTTGATGGATCTGGTGGGTTACGACAAATACTTCCAGGGCCAACTGGCGGACTACGACCTGCCCCAGGCTGACATTGACAAATGGACTGCCAAGCTGGCGGGCTTTCCCAAACCGGAGGCGCGCAAGAGCGGCAAGTGGTAAACCGGCGACGCGCGCGTTTGCCGAATTGAAAAAGGCGCGAAACCAGGCGTGTTTCGCGCTTTTTTATTTGGCTTGCCGCGGAGGCAAGCGCGCCAAACAATCGAAGCATGAGCGAGCGAATTGGGATCATTACTGGTGGCGGCGACTGCCCCGGCCTGAATGCCGTCATTCGCGCGGTGGGCAAATCCGCCGCGAAGCGCGGCTGGGAAACCCTGGGCATCCTGAACGGTTTTGAGGGGTTGTTGGACCGGCAATTTCGGGTTTTGAACTACAAGGATATGGATGGCCTGTTGTTGAGAGGCGGCACCATCCTGGGCACCACCAACAAAGGGCGGTTTGCGGCCAAGACCGGCCATGGCGAGGCCCGCGGACTGCCGCAAGAAATCATTGAGGCGTCCCGCGCCAGTTTTGCCGCCTTGGGATTGCGCGCCCTGGTGGTGGTTGGGGGCGACGGCAGCCTCAGCATCGCCCAGCAGTTGTTTGCCGCCGGCCTGCCGCTAACCGGGGTGCCCAAGACCATTGACAACGACTTGGAAGCCACCGCTTTCACCTTTGGTTTCGACTCGGCGGTGGCTTGCGCCACCGATGCTTTGGACCGGCTGCATACCACGGCCGAGAGCCATCGGCGGGTGATGGTGTTGGAAGTGATGGGGCGTTACGCGGGTTGGATTGCGCTGCACGCGGGCATTGCTGGCGGCGGGGATGTCATCCTAATTCCGGAAATCCCGTTCAATTATGCCAGCATCTGCGCCAAGATTGCCGAGCGGGAAGCGCAGGGCAAGCCTTTTACCCTGGTGGTGGTGGCGGAGGGCGCGCGCGAGCGGGCGGGCGGTTATGTGACCGCCGGGCCGGCGGAGGCCAACCGGGAGGCGCGCCTGGGCGGCGTGGGGTCCATGGTCGCGGCCGAGATCCAAAAACGCACCGGCAAGGAGACACGTTATTGCGTGCTGGGCCATTTGCAGCGCGGGGGCGGGCCGACCACTTTTGACCGGGTGATCTGCACGCAATTTGGCGCCGAAGCGGTGCGCCTGATTGCCGAGGAGAAATACGGCTACATGGTCGCCCTCCAGCCCCCGCGGGTGGTGGCGGTGAAAATTACCGAGGCCATCGGCAAACTGAGGACCGTGCCGCCGGACGGGGAATTAGTGCGAGTGGCGCGCGACTTGGGGGTCAGCCTGGGGGACGAGGCGGCTTAGAAATCCTCGCCGGCAAAGAATTTCTTTTCAATTTTTTCGAGGTCTTTCTTGGCTTTGCTCACCTTTACGCTGTCGGCCAGAAAATACTTCGTCCAGGCGGGCCGCTGGGGCATTTTGTCAAAACAATCGTAGAGAGCCTTGATCCCCTCCACGCCGAAGCCGGCGTCCAAAGCGTTGCGCGCTCCGGCTTTCATGGCTTCATCCCACTCATCCGCCGTCAGCAGGGTGGTGATGGGCACGGCTTTTCCGGTGGTGTCATCCAATTTCTCGCTGTATTTCCGGTAGTGACCAAGGTAATGGTGCGAGAGGGTCATGGCGACCACCATGCCGACCATCTGGTTGAAGTTGCTCTTTTGCTCGTTCATCATCTCTTCGGTCCAGTAGCGTTTGTCCGCGGCGTTGGGGAGTTCGTGCAGTTCCTTTTCGCCGGTTTCCTTGGCCAGCCCCAGGATGTATTTTTGGAAATAGCCTTTTTCAATGCGATCAATCGCCTTGGCGTGGGCCACATGATTCATCAAATCAATGAATCCGGCCGAGATGAACACCGCGCGCATGGGTTTGGTCTCGTCCGGGTATTCCACCGGCTTGATGCTGGGCATCATTTCGGTTTCCAAAAAGATCGGCTGGGTATGAATGACGCTTTGCAGTTTGGGTTTGAGCGCCTTGTGAAGATCGGCGCCCAACGACATGATGACGGAATAGCCGGTTTTATAGGTCAGCCCATCGGGACTGCCCGGTTGGGCCAACACGCCAAAACTGGCGGCCAGGAAACCCCACGCCGCCGAACACACTGCCAAAATTCTGTTCATGGCCAACCTTTTGTTTTGCCTGCCGCTTCCATTCATAGCGCACGTCGCCCAGCGCGTCAAACAGGTATTCATTGGCGGCGGCGCCGCTTTGGCGGGGTCACCGGGCTGCATGGCTGTGGAAGCAAGCCAGCCGACTCCGTTGGCTAGCGCCCCACCATACTGATGAGTCCTTAGGATAAACGACACGCGCCCCCTCACCCTGTCCTCACCCCGCAAGGGGGGGAGAGGGAGAACGTCGCCCACGGTGACAGATTGTGTGTTGCATCCCGGAGCTATGCAGAAACTGGTTGCGCCAAAAGGCCGGTTCGCGGCGCGACTTGGTCCCGGTTAACCGCCAAAAATCGCGAAAACCAAAGGCAGCACCAGCACCAGATACAGGCCGGTGTTGGCGACGAACAAGGCCGAGGCCTCATCAGGACGAAGGTTAAACATGTTGGCGATGGCCACCGAGGTGATGGCGGTAGGCACAAAGGCCTCGATGACATAAACTTTCCACCGCAGACCCTCCATGCCCCAAGGGGTAAATTGGCTAAGCCAGGCCAATCCCAGACCGGTCAAGGCGCCCACTCCGAAACGCATAAGCGCCAAGCCGGCGATAACCCGCGCCAGAGGGCGGATTTTGGAAAAGCGCAGCCTCAACCCGATCCCGAAAAACGCCAGGGGGGTGATGGTATAGACCAGGACGTCCACGATCCGCCAACGGGTGATCCAGGCGGGGCGCTCGAGGCCGGCGACGGACAGCGCAATGGCGATCAGAACCAGCGGCAGGCCGATGGATCGCCAATCAAAAAGGCTGCGCCAGATCAGGCGGCCCAGCGAGGTGGCGGGACCTTGCGCCGCATAATGCCGCGCCAGGGGATACATCACGCCCACAGCCACCACCATGAAGAGCATGATGTAAATGTTGGCCAACCCCATCGCCGCCTCGCCATAAAGCAGGTAAAGCACAAAGGCGCCGCCGGTGAAGCCGTTATTGCCAACGCCGGACAAGATGGCGAACAGCCCTTGGCCAGCCCGGTCCGGGGTAAACCACCCGGCGGCGGCCAGGCTCAGGCCGGTCATCAAAAGCATGTGCACTGCAGCCCAAACCGGCAGGGCCGCGTCGCGGCCTTGCAATGGGGTGCCCCAAACCGTCAGAAACCCCACCGTCGAGTAGCCGGCCACCGCCACGAAAGTCATAATCCATTCGCTGGCTTGCTCTCCGACCCACTGCCGACGGCGGCAAAGATAGCCCGCCGCCATCGAAACCACGATGACGGCGGCGCAAAAGACAAATTTTAAGGCGATACTGGACATCGCAGCGCAAACGCGAGGCTCGCCGGAAGGGCGCTGTCGCAGGGCGTGGCTTCGGCCAAGCCCGCGATCAACCAGCGGCCGCAAATCGCCGCGCGGATTTCTTAGTCAAGGTAGGTGCAGATGTATTCGCAAATGCCACTTCGCACCTCGATTTCAAAAACCGACTTGGCCGGCACCTCGAAACCGGTGCCGCCTTGATACAATTGGGCCGCGGACGCGCCGTTGATTTTGACGCGGCATTCCCCGGAGACGATCTCCATGCGCTCGGCTTGGTTGGTGTTGAAACGGAACTGCCCGGGAAAGATCAGGCCCAAAGTTTTGCGTGTGCCATCCGGAAAAATCAACGAATGGCTTACCACTTTGCCGTCAAAATAAATATTCGCTTTCGCAACGGCGGTCACACCCACAAATTGTATCGGAAATAACGACATAAAGGCGGGGATTTTTTGCATTGGCGGGAAAATGTCAAGCGGAAGATGAAAGAACCAAGGTGTCCGATCACATCCCCAGGTTGTCGGTAACGCCTTTACCCCTCCCTCTTGGCCCCTCTTCTTTTGGGATGGCCTTTGACGCCCCCGTCCGCGCCAACCGCCCGCCTCAGGCGGTCAGCAGTGTCCAAACCGCCCGGGCGGCACGTGCCGCGGCGCCTGGCGCGCCCAAAGTGGAAATGATGTCAGCGAGCCGCTGGCGGGTTTGTTGGCGCAGGGCGGCATCGTTAATAAAGCGGAGGGCGGCCTCCGCGAGGTTCTCTGCGGTGGCGCGGCGTTGAATGAATTCAGGATAAACCTCCGTCCCGGCCAATAGGTTTGGCATGGCCAAATGCGGCACGGTTACCAGCCAACGTCCGATCCAATAGGTGATCCACGAGGTCTTGTAGAGGGCCACTGTCGGCGCGCCGAAATAGGCGCACTCGACCGTTACCGTGCCGGTGGAAGCTATTGCCACGGTGGCGCGGGCCAACCGTTCCGGCAGCCCGCCGATCTGGACTTGAATGTCTTTACAATCGCCCAGCCTTTCGGCCAGCGTCTGGAGCTGCGCATCCGGCAGCACCATCGCGGCCGACATTTCGGGTTTGCGGGCGTGGATGATGCGCCAGGCGGCGAGCATGGAGGGCAAGTGTCGCCTGATCTCGGCCACCCGGCTGCCAGGCAGCAGCAGCAATTGCGGCTCGTCCGCCTCCGTCGCCGGCGAATTGGGAACTGGATAGCGGTCAAAGATGGGATGGCCCACGAACTTCGCCTTGATCGCCGGCGCGTGCCGCGCGTACCAGTCCGGTTCAAAGGGAAAAAGGCACAATACCAGGTCGAAATCCCGCGCCATGGTCCGGGCCCGGCCCGGACGCGAAGCCCAAACCTGGGGCGAAACGTATTGCACAATCCGGGGGCGCCAAGCCGCGTTTTGACCCGCCCCGCTGTGGTTGCGGACGGCGGCGGCAAAGCGGCGGTTAAACCCGGAAAAATCCACGCAAATGATCAGGTCCGGCTTTTTTTCCAGCGCCAGCGCCAACAACTGACGGAACAGGCGGCGAAAACGACCGTAGGACTTGACCACCTCCCACAAGCCCACGACCGAGTGGGCCGTCAAGTCCACCGCGAGGTCCACTCCCGCCGCCGCCATTCGGGGGCCGCCCGCGCCGAAGAAGGCGGGCGCCCCGCCGCCGGGGGCGGCGTCGCGGAGCGCCGCCACCAGTTCCGCAGCCAGCATATCGCCGCTTGGCTCGCCGGCGATGATCATGAAAGTTCGGCCCATGGGTTGGCGGTTACTGATGAGTGCTTGGGATAGACGACACGCGCCCCCTCACCCTGCCCTCTCCCCCCAAGGGGGGAGAGGGGGAACGTCTCCCACGGTGACTAATTTTGTATTGCATCCCGGAAACCATACAGTAAGCGGCCCGGTCAGGAGTGAATGCGCACATCCGCCTGGCGGATCTGCCGTGAAATTTCCAGCGCCAATTCCAAGGCCCGCCGGGCGGATTCGCCGCTGACCCGGGGGGCTTGGCGGGCCTGCGCGCAGGCCACAAAATCTTGCAGCTCAAGCTTCAGGGGCTCATCTTTTTCGATAGGGACCGGCTCCCGCACGATGCGGCGGCCGGCAAACTCGCTAACGATGGCGCTGTCCTTGGCCGCCAGCAGCTTCTTGAGAAGCGAGCTTTCGGGCTCGTCCTCGCGCGCCAGGCGGTAGATGAAACCTTCCTGGGCCCGGTAATCCAGGGAAATATAACTGACCCGGTCCCCGCCGCTGAATACGCGGATTTTACGCATCCGCTCGGGGCTGATGCGGCTGACGGTGAGGTTGGCAACGCAACCGTTGGCGAAGCGCAGTCGGGCGTTGGCGATGTCTTCGGTCGGGCTGAGCACCGGAATTCCGACCGCCTCGACGCCGGTCACCGGTGATCGCACAAAAGCCAGCACCACATCCAGGTCATGGATCATCAGGTCCAGCACCACGCCGACATCCGTGCTCCGTGCCGGGTAGGGCGAAAGCCGATGGGTTTCAATAAACCGCGGGTCAGCGGCGGCGGTTTGCAGGTAGGCGATCACCGGATTGAACCGCTCGACATGCCCCACTTGCAGGATGCAGCCCTTTTCCCGAGCCAGCGCCACCAATTCATCGGCTTGCTCGGCGGTGTGGGTCATCGGCTTCTCGACGAGGCAATGCCGGCCCTGGCTCAACGCCAGGCGCGCCAGTTCATGGTGAGTGACGGTTGGCGTCACCACGCTCAGGGCGTCGCTCGCCTCGATGGCTGCCGCGGCCGACGCAAAAACTGTCACCCGATATTTGTCCGCAACGCTTTTGGCGACCTCGGGACGGGCGTCGTAAACCCCGGCAAATTCCAACTGGCCGGCCGCGGCCAGCGCCGCGTAAATACGGGCGTGCTCCTTGCCGAGGGATCCGGTTCCCAACACGGCGACTTTGAGTTTCTTCATGGACTGAATTCGGCGTTTTATCCGCCTTCACCTGAGAATGCCAGTCCGGCTTGGCCCTTTCAAGACGAGTTGCGGCCTGGAGGCAATCGCCTAGCGCTGGTTCAGGGAGGGGCTGAGCGCTCCGCCAGGCGCCGTTGTTCCATCTCGAGCAGGAGGCGGTATTTGCGGAAGACCTCGCGCGCGCAGAGCCGGGCGATGCGCCAGCCGGGCGGCCCGTCCAGGAAGCCGCGTCTGATAAGATAGCCCCGCACCCAGCGAAAACCCGCGTGCAGCCAGGGGTCCAGCGGGCCGGCCCGGCGGCCCTGTTCAAACTGCGTCTCCGCCCAGAGCTGGGCATAGAGTTCGCCGCGGGCCCGGTGGTCGTTGGCGTCCTTGAAAGAATAGTGATAAAGGTCCGAGTGGAAGGAGGCTATCGGGCCTTGGATTTCAAGGCGCTCATGGACTCGACCGCCCGCAAAGCGGGCGCGACTCCGGCGAAAAAGCCGCACCAGGCGATCCGGATACCAGTCTCCGTGGCGAATCCAGCGCCCTTCGTAAAACACGCAGCGGGGCATATCGTAGCCGCTCAGCGCGGCGGGCGCGCCGGTCTCCTTCAAGCGCCGCACCTCGGCGCGCAAAGGTTCGGAAAGCGCCTCATCGGCATCCAGGCTGAAGACCCACTCATGCTGAGCGAGGGAAAGTAGATGGTTCTTTTGGTCCACATAGCCGGTCCAGTCCCGCCGGTGCCAGCGGGCGCCGAAGCGGCGGGCTACCGCCTCGGTGCCGTCGGTGCTGCCGCTGTCCAGCACCACGATCTCATCCGCCAGTCCCTCGGCGCTGCCTAGGCAGCGCGGCAGGTTCGCTTCCTCGTTGCGCGTGATGAGGCAGAAGGAGATTTTCATGTCACAGGGAAAACTCCAATTCCCCAACCTCGAGGACCTCGGGCGGGGCGGTCGGATTCGCGCCGGCGTTGGGCGATTCGCCTTTCATGGCTGACGGCAAGACTTCTCGCGGGCCGCCTGTTCCAGCACCGCCAGCGTTTCCGCGACGTTGCGCTCCAAACTCAGCAAGGCGTGGTCTTCCCGCACCCGCTGCCGGCGGCCGGCCCAATGATCCACAGCTTTGACCAGGCTGTCCACATCGGATGGATTGGGCAGCACGGCGCCCGTGAGCCCCTCCCGCACCATTTCGGACGCGCCGTTGCAGGCCGACGTGACCACCGGCAGCCCGGCGGCCAGGGCCTCGATGACCACATTCGCGGACGGCTCATAAATGGGAGGGAAAACCAGCAGGTCCGCCGCGGCATAGGCATTCTCCATATCCGGCAGGGCGCCGGCGAAAATCGCCCCCGCCGGCGCGCGGCGCGGCGGATCGCCCTTGCCGGCCACCAGCAGTTTCAGGCCGCCATATTGCGCAAGCCCGGGGAACTGCTGGCGAAAAGCGGCGTCGTTCACGGGGAATTTTTTCCCTGGCGGAACCAGGGCTTCGACCAGCCCGACCGCATCCAATACATAGCGCAGCCCTTTGCGCTCCCACCCGGAGCCGGCAAAGAGCAGGAGGAATTCGTCGTCCCGAACGCCGAAGCGCGCGCGGGTTTCGGCGCGGCGTCCCGATTGGAAACGCGCCACGTCAATGCCGTTGCGCACGAGATGAATCCGGTCTTCCGGGAAGGGGAAATGGCCGAGGATTTCCCGGCGCACCATCTCGGAATTGACGATGATCCGACCGGTGCGGCGGGGGTCAAAAGTTTGGGCCTCCAATTTCAGCATGCCGCGGTGAAACGCGCCCAGGCCGATGAAGGGCCGCCGCCACCAAGGGGCGAATTGACGGCGGCGCCGCAGCCACACGCGATGCACCCCATCGCCGGCGCGATAGACATCCTGCCGCAGGGTGCGTTCGAGGCTGAAGACGCAATCGAAAGACTGCGCCGCGACGGCCTCCAGGATCGCCTCGGCGAAGCGGCGCGCGCGTCCGGCCCGGCCGCCGCCGGCAGCCACCGGGTGCAGGGTTACACCAGCGGGCGCCTGGTCCCAAGACTCGGCGAAAAGGTGCGCGGCGTGCCCCGCGCCCGCCAGGGCCCCCAGCAGGCGCTGCAGATAGAGTTCCGCCCCGCCGGTGGCGGAAAACCGGCGGCGTATGAGGGCGATTTTCATGGCGACAGGTAACGGCGGTAAAGCGCGTCCAGACCGTCGAGCATGTGGTCCCGGCTGTGTTGTGATTCGACCAGCGCGCGGCCTCGCCGGCAGAGGGCGGCGGTTTTCTCCCGGTTGCTCAAGGTTTCGCGAATGGCTGCGGCCAGCGCGGCGGCGTCGCCCGCCGGAAAGAGACTGCCGGTTTCGTTCGGCCGCACGATTTCCGGAATGCCGCCGGCATCGCTGCCGATAACCGGGGTGCCGGTGGCAAGGGCCTGCAAGCCGATTTGCGGGATGCCCTCGTGCGCGGTGGAAGGGATGACCAGCAAATCCAGGCTGCGCAAAATTTCGGGCACGTCCTCGCGATGCCCGGCCAATGTCACGACGCCGGACAAGTCCAATTCGCCGATTTGTTGCAGGATAAAAGCGCGGGCCGGGCCTTCGCCGACAATAATAAAGCGGGCCGGGAAATTTTGGTCTTTCAAGCGCCGGGCGGCTTGCAAAAGGGTGGCATGGCCTTTCCAGGAGCGGAGCACGGAAATCATGCCGATCTTTGGTCCGCGAACGGCATCCACGCCCCAATCAGCCTTGGGACCGGCGGGGCAAAAGCGGCGGGTGTCAATGCCGGTGGGGATGGTGCTAATGCGCTCCTTGGGCAGGCCGAACATCGCTTGAAAATGCGCGGTGATTTTATCGCTGGTGGTGATGACGTGGTCGCATAAAGTGGTGTAAGCGTGGCGGCTGAGCCAGCGGTGGGGATAATCCACGTCAATATGGCGGCTGCGAACAATCAAGGGCACGCGGGCGAGCCGGCCAGCCAAGCCGGCCAGCCAGCCATCGCGCGAGCTGTGAGGATTGAGCACCTGTATGCGGCGGGTTTTAAGCCAGCGGGCCAGTTGAACGACGCTGAAGGCGAAGCGGAGCTTGCTCGTTTCCAGGGGCCGCGCGGCCACTTGCGCCTCCTGGGCGCGGGCGAACAGGCAGGCGGACGGGGGCGCCAGCAGCCACACCCGGCTGCCCCGCTGTTGGAAGCCGCAGAGTTCCGCAAGCACGCGATGTTCCTGGCCGCCCCAGCCCAGCGAATGCTCGGTATGAACAATGCGCCAGCCGGCGCCGGAGTTGGGGGCGGCCTCAGTCATGTTTGCTGGCGCCGCCTGGCCGGGGGCAAGGTCTTCCAGCCGTCCAGGCGGTCTGGCGCCTGCCGGGGACCGGGGCTGCGAGGTCCGACATCTTTGCCGCAGGAACGTTCATCGGTTTAGCGCTTGAACGCGGCCATGATCAAATGCCTGCCCATTAGTGAGGCATCGCTGGCGGCGGTCCGCCAGAATTGTTTTTCCTCGGGCGAATCGGCCCGGCGGCCTTTGGAACGGCAATGCCACCTTGCCGGCAGCGCCAACAGGCGTTCGTAGAAATGTTTCGCCCGCGAAAGCGGTTCCGGAATCAACTCGATGTTGTCAAAGCCCGCCAACCGCAAATAAACCCAAAGCTGGGGGTAATTCCAAGGGGTAATGTGCATGTGCGCGCCCGGCGCCAACTTGCCCGCCAGCGGCGGGAAAGACGGAAAAAAGCCCCGGCACCAAAATTGCAGCCGCGCTTGCGGATACCAGGTGTTGGGAGTGGTCACCACCAAAAAGCCCGACGGTTGGAGGCGCGCCCGGCAATCCCGCAGCAAGCGCAAGGGATTGCCGAGATGCTCGATGCCTTCGCAGCAAAAAACGGCGTCGTAGGGGCCGCAATCGGCGGGCAAACCCTCATCGAGATCGTGGCGCCAAACCCGTCGGTAACCTGCGTTTGGCTGGGTGTAAAGGTCCACCCCATCCAGCTCGACTCCGGCCCCCAGCGCCCGGCGCAGCCAGCCTTGGCCGCAGGGCGCATCCAGAGCCGCGCGGCAAGGCCGGCCTTGCAGCCAGGCGGCCAGGGTGATTTGTGAGCTTTCCTGCATGACGGCGGAAAGCTTAGCGGGGCTTTGGCCGCAACGCAAACGCTAACCAAACGCTGGCGGTCTTATAAACTTGGACCGCCTCATGCCGGACCTCGCGCCGCGCGAGCCAGGGCCATTGCGCCGCAAACGCCGGCGTTGTCCCCCAGTCCGGGGGGAACGATAAAATTCGCCAGGCCATTTTCGGTCAGGGCAGGGGAGGCAATGTAGCCGGCCATGATCTCCCGGAACGATTTGCGGACGCGCTCGAAGAAACGCTGTTCCCCCAGCCGACCGGCTTTTCTGACGCTGCCGCCGAGGATGATCCGCTTGGGCGAAAGCACGCAGGTCAAACTGACCAGGGCGCTGGCCATGTAATAAATGGCATAGTCCCAGGCGGGATGGTCGGGCGGCAGGCTTTCGGCCGCCTGACCGGCGCGCCGGGCAATGGCCGGGCCGGAGCACAACCCTTCCCAGCAGCGGCCGTGAAATGGGCAAACTCCCTCAAATGGATCGCCCGGCAGGCGGGGCATGGCGATGTGTCCCATCTCGGGATGCACCAGGCCATGCAGCAGTTTGCCGCGCGCCATTCCGCCGCCGCCAATCCCGGTCCCGACCGTAACATAAACAAAATCATCCAGGCCCCGCGCCGCGCCCCAGCGACGCTCGCCCAGCGCGGCGCCGTTGACGTCCGTGTCGAAGCCGATTGGGATATGGGGAAAAGCCCGGCGCAGCGCGCCGACGATCTCCGCGTTTTTCCAGCCCGGCTTGGGGGTCGTGGTGATGTGCCCATAGGTCGGAGACGCCTTATCGAGATCCACCGGGCCGAAGGACGCCACCCCGAGCGCGGTCAAAGCGCCGTGTTCCCGCTCACGCTCTTTGAGCCACGCGGCGACCTTTTCCAGCAGGCGCGCGGGACTTCGCCCGGTGGGGAATTGGGTCCGCGCCAGGAACTCGTTTGGCCCCGTGCCGACGGCGCAGACGAATTTCGTCCCCCCGGCCTCCACGGCGCCCACCAGCGAAGATTTCCGTTTTTTGTTCATAATCGCGTCCGCGGCCGGCGATGTTCTTAATCGAGACCAAGCTTCTTTTGCATGGCTTCCAGCGGCACGCCCTTGGTTTCGGGCATCATGGTCTTCACCCAGATCAATTGCAGCACCATCATGCCGGCGAAAAAGCAGAACACCAACCCGGGCGCCATCGCTGCCATCATCAGCGGGAAGAAGGAGGTCAACAGGGCGGCAAAAATCCAATGCGTGGCGCTGCCCAGCGCCTGGCCCTCCGCGCGATGCCGGTTGGGAAAGATTTCCGAAATGAACACCCAGATCACCGCGCCCTGGCCAATGGCGTGCGACGCGATAAAGGCGAAGATGCAAACCAGCACCATCAGGCCGCCTATGCCGGCGGCTTCCGAGGATTGCCGCAAAGCGGTGGCGGCCGCCGCCTTGACCGCTTCCGGTTTGGCGTCCGCGGGGAAAATCACCGGTTGCGCGCCGGAGGCCGCCACGGCGGTGGCGGCCGCCAGGGCTTTCTTTTTGGCCTCCAACTCCGCCGTCAGCTTGGCCAATCGGGCTGGATTGGCCCGGCTGAGGTCGTCCACCGCCGACTTGACATCCACGGCGGCGGAAGCGGCTTTGAACTGCGGCGCCCAATTGAAAAACGCCACCGCGCACAAGCCCAGCGAGACAATATAACCGAGCGAGCCGAAAAACATCAGCGTGCGCCGCCCCAGCCGGTCAATCAGCCAAAGGCCCGCGAGGGTGAACAATAGGTTGGTGAATCCGATGCCCACCGATTGGGCGAAAGCGTTCTCACTGCCCGTCAGGCCAAAGATGCGCGGGGCGAAGTAGAGAACCGCGTTAATCCCGGAGAGTTGGTTGAAAAAGGCGATCAGAAAGGCCAGGAGGATGGGAAGGCGCAGCTTCGCGGTCCAGAAACGGGAGGCGACGACGCGCTCGGAGGAGGCGGCGAGGATTTCATCGGCGCGCGCTTCGAGTTGCTCGGGAGTGGCGCCGGGCTCGACGAGCCTCAGCACCTTCAAACCTTCGGTGCGATCACCCTTGCGCCCGATCAGCCAGCGGGGGCTCTCCGGCAGGCCAAGGCACATGGCGGTGTAGAGAATCGAGGGAAAGACCGCGACCCCCAGCATCCACCGCCAGGCGTTTTCGCCGGTTCCCGCCAGCAGCGCATTGGACGCAAACGCGACCAGGATGCCGAAGACGATGTTGAACTGGAACATTCCCGCCAGCCGTCCGCGATACGCCGGCGGCGAAATCTCTGAAATGTAGAGCGGCGCCGCCACGGTCGAGAGGCCGATGCCCAGCCCGCCGATGAACCGGGCGGACGCAAACGCGGCCGCGTTCCAGGCGCATGCGCAGCCCAGCGCCGACAGGATGTAGAGCGCGCCGACGAACGTCAGGGTTTTCTTGCGCCCAAACCGATCCGTGGGCCAGCCGCCCAGCAGCGAGCCCAGCACCGTCCCGTAAAGTGCCGCGCCCATCACCAGGCCGTGCAGGCCGGGACTGAGATTCCAAAGCGCCTGAATTGTCTGCTCCGCGCCGGAAATGACAACGGTGTCGAAGCCGAATAGAAATCCGGCCAGGGCCGAGGTGATGGACCAATAAATAATGCGTGGCGGCATGACAAGTCGGCGCCCATTCTTTGATGCTCCCGGCTTTTGTCGAGAAAAAACAGCGTGATCAGTTTTTGGCTTGGAACCTGGAATTTCCTTGAACATTGATCATTGAAAATTGAGCCTTTCCTCGTCTATTCAGCGCCTGTCCCGAAAGTGGGTGTTTGGCAAACGACGTTCGCGGCGTTGGAGCGGGCGCAGGGAATTTTAACGCCAAGCCGCAGAGCCGCAGAGCCGCAAAGAGGAAGTTGGTGGTTGGGAGAAGAGAATTTTATTTCGCGGCGACTTTGCGCCTCAGTGCTGCCAAAGCGCCAGAGGGCTGGCGCACTCCACGACGCTGGCGCGCGTCCATAAATGCCTTTCTCATTAACACCCCGCTTCAGCGGGGTGATGGGAGTTCGGGAACGCAACTCAACGGTTTTAACCGTTTCGCGTCGCGCGCCGCACGAGCGTCGCGCGAACTCCGCGAGGTTGTGCCGCAGGTTTCCAACCTGCCGTATCGCCGACTTCCAGTCGGCAAGGCCCTGGACAACCCGAATCGATTGGACAATACCCAAACCTTGCGGATTGGAAATCCGCGACACCCGCCTGCCTGGCGGCGGGCAGGCAGCAGACTG
>Ga0101944_10003322_pt1 | contig 22874 bp, 20 predicted proteins | sample DewCreD2012metaG_FD_75245 | JGI IMG/M metagenome (GOLD analysis project Ga0101944, IMG submission 75245) | Hot spring sediment bacterial and archeal communities from British Columbia, Canada, to study Microbial Dark Matter (Phase II) - Dewar... ... | reverse complement strand
GGCAGCCTGGGCCGCCGCCTTGAGCCTGGCGAGCTGGCGGCGCAGGTCGGCACGTAGGTGGTCGGTGCCCTTGTGTTTGGGGATGGTGCCGAGGAGCTCCTCCAGCAGGATCGCTTTCTCACGCGGCGACTCGGCCTCGCGAAACAGCTTCTCGACCCGATAATACTCAGGCGGCAAGTTGGTGGGCATACTGACCGTCTGTCCGTTGCTGTCCCTGTGTCATCGTCCCGGCGCGACTTGACCACCATTGGTTGTATAATGCACCTCGCGAAACGTCAAGCGGTGGCAACGCACCACTGCGATCGCCAATTGGCATTCTGCCTCCATTGCGGTACATTACTGTTGAGGTGCAATCTGACCGGCCCTGGCGACCTGTCACCGCCATCAGGTGTATTCCATAGGCGTTGCGATTTGACTCTGGTGCTCAATATTAGACACGTGCCGTCTGGTGCTTCTTGATATGCGTATCCTGCTCGCCAGCCCTGAATCGGGCGTCTGGAACAGCCGCAGACACATCCATATGGGCCTTGGCTATCTGGCCGGCGCCCTTCTTGCCGATGGTCACGCGGTCGAAATCTGGGACGCCGACGTGGAAGCCGGGTTGGAGTCGTTCGACGCGCGTATGGCACGCGACCCGGTGCCGGTGGTCGGCATATCCTCGCCCACGCCACTCATCGCAAACGCCTGGCAGGCAGCCGCAACGGCCCGACGGCACGGTGCGGTGACAATCCTGGGTGGGCCGCATCCCACGTTGATGCCGCACGAGTCGATGGAGAAGCCCCAGGTTGATCTGGTGGTACGGGGAGAGGGCGAGGCTGCCATCGTTGAGATCGTGCACGCCCTCGAGAAGGATGGCGGCTGGTTGGTCGGCGACGGCGCGCCGGTGGCGCCGCGTGGCTTTGATCCGGGCGCGGGCTGGGGAGACATCGCCGGTCTGTCCTGGCGCGACCTGGACGGCCGGATTCACCACAATCCCGACCGACCGCTGGCGCAGGACCTGGATGCCATCCCCTTTCCGGCTCATCACCTGTTCAAGATCGAGCGCTACACCAACCTGAACCCGCTCACCGACGGCCTCGATCCGCGCGCGCGTGCGTACACCATCGTGACCTCGCGCGGATGTCCGTACAAGTGCACCTATTGCTCCAAGCCGATCACCGGCGACACCTGGCGTGCCCGCAGCGTGTCCAACGTCATCGCCGAGTGGCGCTGGCTGGTTGAGGACCTCCACGCCACCGAGATCGGTGTCACCGATGATGTGTGGAATCTCGATCGCGACCGCGCCAAGGCGCTGTGCCGCGCCCTGATTGAAGAGGGTCTCAATCACGTTCCCTGGGTGACCATCCACGGCATGAAGGTCAACAACACCGACCTTGAGCTCTTCCAGCTGATGAAAGCCGCCGGTTGCAAACGGGTCGGCTTTGGCGTGGAAAGCGGCGATGATGAGATTCTGCGTCGCGTCATACGCAAGGGACAGACCGTGGAGATGGCCCGCCAGGCATTCCGCTGGGCCAGACAGGCCGGGCTGGAGACGATGGGCTTCTTCATCTACGGCATGCCGGGCGAGACCGAAGCGACTATGGAAAAGACCACACAACTCGCGCTGGAGCTCGATCCGGATCTGGCACATTTCATGTTCGCCGCCCCGTTTCCGGGCACTGAGCTGTGGAAGACGCTGGAGGCACAGGGCCAGATCAACTATGCCACTGTGGACTGGAGCCACATTGCTATCCAGGATGACTGCGCGCATTTTGAGGTCGAGGGCCTGTCGCGCCAGGCGATCGAGCGCGCCTGGCATTCAGCCCACCGGCGCTTCTACCTGCGACCACGGCGCATCGCACGCATCATCGGCCGACGTGACACCTGGCTGCGCTTGCCTTACTATGCCAGACAGGCCGCCGCTATGCTGCTCGGCCTGGGCGAGCGCCGCTGAGCATCCCCAAGAGGCCAGCCTTGAGTACAACGACTGACACCAACCCAGAATCTTCGCCTTCCAGAGCGGCCGGCTACCGGCCCGTGATCTCATGGGCGATAGTGTTGCTGGCCAGTTTGATCGTGGTGGCTTATCTTTCTGTCTCAACAGCCCACCAGTTCCGCCAGGCTGACGCGCGCTACTTTCAGAGCCGACTGGATCCCCAGGCGCCGGAGCCGGGTTATGACTCGACCGAGCGGCTGATGCCACCCGGCGCCAAACCCGCCGAGGTGCGCGTTGGGGTCTATGTCCTGCGCATCCACGAGCTGTCTATTGCCGACGACAGCTGGACAGCGGATTTCTACATCTGGTTTGACTGGGCAGACGAGTCGCTGGCGCCGGGCGAAACCTTCGAACTCATCAACGGCCAGATTGTGACACGTGAGCAGCTGGACAGATGGACGGCTGATGGGCGTCACTACGCCGTGTACCGGGTAGTCGCCAATGTGACGCAATTCTTTGACGTGGTGCGGTTTCCCGTGGACGATCACCTGCTGACGTTGGAAATTGAGGACACCAGGTCACCACTGGCCGCCCTGCGCTACGTGCCCGATACGACCGGGTCAGGAATTGACCCGGTCGTCAGGATACCGGGCCACCTGATCCGTAGCGCCAGCAGCATCGTCAAGGCGCATACCTACGCGACCACGTTTGGCGACCCGCGGCAAGCGGACGGGGATGTTTCGGTTTACTCCCACTATCGTCTTTGCATCTGGCTCACGCGCAACAGCTGGCAGATGCTCGTCAAAATGTTCCTGGGGACATTTACGGCGGTGATGGTCGCGCTGGTGTCGTTCTTCATCAAGCCACCGCAGACGGATGCACGCTTCGCCGTGCGCGTCGGCGCCTTTTTCGGCGCCGTCGCCAACATCGTGGTCACCGCGCCCCTCATCCCCGACACCAGCGTTCTGACCATCGCCGACCTCGTGAATGGCGTCGCCCTGGTCACGATCCTGCTTGCGGTCGTCGAAGCGACGATCGCGCTGCACATACTGCACACTGGCGGCCACGAGAGGCTGGTAACACTGCTCGACCGCATTTCGCTGGCGATGATCGGGAGCAGCTTTGTGCTGATGAGCGTCGGTGTTCCACTTGCCGCCACTCTGTGAGACGCCCCGGATCGTCCCTGCAACCCCCAATCCGCACAGTCGGCGGCTAATACGCCCGGGCGAAGACAGCTGTCTCGCTCGCCGGCGCGCCGCAGACAATGCAGCGCCCCGTGCCACCCGGTTGATCGAAGGGGATATTGCGCGTGGTGGCCTTGGTGTCTTCCTTGACCCTGTCCTCGCAGGCGATTGAGCCGCACCACCAGGCACGGGCAAAGCCGCTTTCCACCGCGGCGCTGAACGCTTCATAGTCGGTCGGCTCGCTGGTATGGGCTTCGCGGAAGGCCAATGCCCGGGCGAAAAGGTCTCGCTGAATCTGCACCAGCAGGTCGGAAATAGCATTCGCCAGGCCGGCCATCGGCAGGAACGACTTGCCTTCCTTCCCCGGTCGGTCACGCCGCGCAGCCACCACCTGCTCCCTGGCCACATCGCGCGGACCAATCTCGATGCGCAAGGGCACGCCGCGCAGCTCCCACTCATTGAACTTCCAGCCGGGCGAATACTCGTCCCGCGCATCGAGCTTGACGCGCACGCCGGCATCTGCGAGCGTACGGCTCACCGCTTCGCAGGCGTCCAGCACGGCGCTGCGTTCCTCCTCGGTCTTGGCGATGGGCACGATGACAACCTGCACCGGCGCCAGGCGGGGCGGCAGGATCAACCCCTGATCGTCGCCGTGCACCATAATGATGCAGCCGACCATCCGCGTGCTCATCCCCCAGCTGGTCGTCCAGCAATATTGCAGCACATTGTTCGCATCCAGGTACCTGATGTCGAACGCGCGGGAGAAGTTCTGGCCCAGGTTGTGCGAGGTGCCGGCCTGCAGCGCGCGCATGTCGCCCATCATGGCCTCAATGCTGTACGAAGCCACGGCGCCGGCGAACTTCTCGGTCTCACTCTTGCGGCCCTTGATGACCGGCACGGCAGCATCGCTCTCGGCAAAATCGGCGTACACGTCCAGCATGCGAAGTGTCTCTTCCTGAGCCTCCTCCGCCGTGGCATGGGCGGTGTGTCCCTCCTGCCACAGAAACTCCATCGTGCGCAAGAAGAGGCGGGTGCGCAGCTCCCAGCGCACCACGTTGGCCCACTGATTGATGAGCAGCGGCAGGTCGCGGTAGGATTGAATCCACTGCGCGTACATGTGGCCGATGATCGTCTCCGAGGTTGGGCGCACCACCAGCGGCTCCTCCAGCTCCTTGCCACCGCCGTGCGTCACCACCGCCAGCTCGGGCGAGAAGCCCTCCACGTGTTGGGCCTCCTTTTGCAGAAAGCTCATCGGAATCAGCAGCGGAAAGTAGGCGTTTTCATGCCCCGTCGCCTTGAAACGCCGGTCGAGACCGTCCTTGACGTTCTCCCACAGGGCATAGCCATAGGGTTTAATGACCATGCATCCGCGCACCGGTGCGTAGTCGGCCAGCTGGGCCTGCTGGACAACGTCGGTATACCAGCGTGAATAGTCCTGCGAACGGGGTGTAATTTTTTCGACCATTGTGTAACGTGACTCCCCTGAAAACAACTACTGGCTATCAGCCATCCATTACATCGCGCCGGACCTCTGCCGCGCGCATCAGCAAGCGGCATTCGTGACGGACCGCTCCCTGACGGTCGCGGCACGGTTGGCGCCGCCCGTGCCGTGCAAGACCCGTGCCGCGCGCGTGAGCAAGCGGCATCCGTGATGGACCGCTCCCTGACGGTCGCGGCATGGGTTGGCACCGCCCACGCCGTGCGGGACCCGTGCCGCGCGCGTGGGCAAGCGGCATTCGTCACCCCCCGCTCCCTGACGGTCGCGGCACGGCTGGCGCCGCCCACGCCGTGCGGGACCCGTGCCGCGCGCGTCAGCAAGCGGCATCCGTGACGAACCGCTCCCTGACGGTCGCGGCACGGCTGGCGCCGCCCACGCCGTGCCCACCAGGCAGCCCGACGCAGCGTGTCGAAGCGCAGCCAGCCCAACGTTGGGTCACCGCCGATCCGCCCGAAACCGCTGTTTTCAATGTTGCCGTTGAGCGCCATCTCACGGTGCCTATAAGGTCAGCGGTCCTTCAACGCGCGTTCCAGCGTCAACACCGCCTCGCCCACCGTGCGAACGGCCGTGACCAGGGCGGCATCCTGCGGCCGGACGTAGGCAGGATCAACGAACGCCGCCAGCGTGCGCTGCCACTGTCCACCAACGGTCACAAGCGGCTTGGGCGACATTTCGCCGACCTGCAGGAAACTCCACGCGAGTGCCAACTCGGACAGCGTACCGATGCCGCCCGGCATCACCACGATGCCAGCGCACTTCTCCACCAGGTACAGCACCCGTTCCCGCAGCGTCGTTTGCCTGATCTCTTCAACCACCCATTCATTCGCAGCCAGCGGGCGGAAGGCCTCGATCTGATCACAGGTGACACCGATGACGTGACCGCCGGCTTCACGCGCCCCCCGGCTCACCGCCTCCATCACGCCGCAGTAGCCGCCCGTCTGCACGACCATACCGGCGCGTGCCAACCGCCGACCGAGATCACGCGCCGCCTCGTAGTCAGCCGATCCGGGCGCCGCGGCGCTGGCGCCGAACACCGAGATCACGTGTGCCACGGCTATACACCGCGCGGGTAGGAGCCCAACACCCGGAAGAACGAGGTGAGCTCCTGCAGGTGGTTGAGGGCGTTGCGGCAGTGAGTCTCGTGAATGCTGCCAGCAAAGTCAACGTAGAACAGATATTCCCAGCGCCTGTCACGCGCTGGCCGCGATTCGATCTTGGTCAGATCAATGTCACGCAGCGCGAACACCGCCAGACATTTGAACAGGGCACCCGGCACGTTGCGCGTCGAGAACACGATGGAGGTCTTGGCAGCCCCATCCGGCACAACCGGCTCCCGGGCCAGCAGCAGGAAGCGGGTGTAATTCTCCGGGCTGTCCTCCATCGCCGTGTGCAACACCGTCATCCCATAGATGTCCGCGGCACGCCGACTGGCCAGCGCGGCACCGTCGCGGATGTTCTCCTCACGCAGCATCTTGACGCTGCCGGCAGTGTCGTAGGTCGGCACGTGCTCAGCGTCAGGCAACAGACGGCGGAGGTTGCCCTCGCACTGCGCCAGGGCCTGGGGATGCGAGTAGACCCGCCGCACATCCCCCAGCACCACGCCGGGGAGGACGATCAGATGATGTGCCACGCGGCTCTGAACCTCGCCAACAATGGTCAGGTCGTGTCGCAGTAGCAGGTCGTAGTTGCGATGGATGCTGCCAGCCAGCGAATTCTCCACCGGCACGATGCCGCGCTGGGCACGGCCCTCGGTCACGGCCGCGAACACCTCCTCAAACGTCGGGCACGGCAGCGGCGTCACCTCGTCGCCATAATACTCGACCGCAGCCGCCTCGCTATAGGCGCCCCGTTCACCCTGAAATGCCACGGTCAGCACAACGGTTCACTCTCCCTCAGCAGCCGTGTTGATGATGCGATACGGATACACGTTGATCACCGTCGTCGACTCGTACCGGGTCGTGGTCACTTCCAGCGGATTGTATACGTGACGATGTCCGTGCAACAGGTAGCGTGGCTTGAACACACGCATCAACCACAGAAACGCCTTGAAACCGACGTGGGTTGGGTCACGGCCATCGTGGATCAAATACGGTGGTGAATGGGTGAGCAGCACGTCAATTGGACGGCCGGTGAGCAACCGGTACCGGAGCAGGCTGGGTGCCAGCCACAGCGCATTGGCCCACATCTGAGAATCGGTGTACTGATACTCGCCCCAGGGGCGATAGCGGATGCTCCCCTCCAGCCCCGCCACAGCGAACCCGTTGTAGACGCCGAGCCGGCCGTGCATATTGATGCCGCCGCCCGGTTCGGTGCGTACCGCGCCACTGTAGCAATGCTCCACGCTATCGTGATTGCCGTGCACATAGAGCAGGGGCACATTCAGCATACTCACAATGTACTCAAGGTAGTAGTAAGGCAGGTCACCACAGCTCAGCACCAGTTCTACATCGGCACAGCGCTCCACGATGGCCGGGCTGTAGAGTAACTCAACGACCTTGTCAGAAACCACCAGCAGCTTCAAAACGAGTTTCCAGCCTCGCTGCCGGAATCAGGAAGAAACGAGCCGCGAGCGGAGACTCGAGCGATCCGCTCTGCACTCCCCACGCAGCGTCCCTGCTCCCTATTTCGGCAATCCCACCGCCGCCTTCACCTCGGCAATGACCTGGCTCGCGATCACGTGCGCTCGACGGGCACCCTCGTGTAAGACATCCCAGACGTAGTCAGCGTCTTGCTCGAGTTGCGCGCGCCGCTCGCGAAAGGGCGCCAGGTGCTCGATCAGATGATTGGCAAAGATCTTCTTGCATTCCACACAACCGATACCGGCAGTACGGCAGTCGTGATCAATGGTCAACACCTGCGCCGCCGGCGTGAAGACCTTGTGCAATGCGAAGACGTTGCAAACCTCGGGACGCCCCGGATCACTGCGGCGCTGACGCTGGGGGTCGGTGACCATTAACCGCACACGTGCGTGGATCTCCTCGGGCGTGCTGGCGAGCTCGATGTGGTTGTTCAACGACTTGCTCATCTTGTTGACGCCATCAATGCCCATCACCCGTGGCGTGTCAGTGTACTTGGCCTGCGGCTCAACCAGAACCGGGCCAAAGTGAAAGTTGAACGTCCGCACGATCTCGCGCGTGATCTCCAGGTGACTGGCCTGATCCTCGCCCACCGGCACCACCGTCGCTTTGTACAGCGCAATGTCGGCTGCCATCAGCACCGGGTAGCCAAGCAAGCCATAATTGACGTTATCGGGCTGCTGGCGCACCTTCTCCTTATAGGTCGGCAGGCGCAAGAGCTTGCCGAGCGGCGTGATCATTCCCAGGATGGTGGACAGCTCGGTGACCTGCGGCACGTGCGATTGCACGAAGATGATCGTGCCACGCTGGGGATCCATGCCGGCGGCAAGCCAGTCGAGCGCCATATCGTAGGTCCACTCGGTCAGCTTGGCGGTCTCGCCCAACGTGGTGAGCGCGTGCAGATCAACGATGCAGTAGATGCAGTCGTAATCGTCCTGCAGCGCGACGTAGTTCTTGATAGCCCCCAAGTAGTTGCCAAGGTGTTGGCGGCCCGTGGGTCGGGCGCCGGAAAAGACTCTGCCCTTCTTCTGCATGCAGTCTCCTGTGCCAGATTGACCAGATCGCTGGATGTTGGCCGTCCATTCTACCCCACCGTGGGACTCGGCGCAAACTGGGTGAACGGTGGGTAGATAGATTTGATGTGCTCTCGCCGGTCGGGCCGGCCCACCCGGCGGTTGTCCGGCCGCATTGAGCGCAATCAAGACGCAGATAGCACCACGTATTGTCGTTGATCCAACGGTACGTTTCGGTAAGCCGGTGATCGAAGGCACCCGTGTGCCGGTGGAGCTGATTGTGGGCAAGATGGCTGGCGGCATGTCGGCCGCAGATGTGGCAGCTGAGTACGGCATAACGGTGGCCGACGTGCAGGCGGCGCTGGCCTATGCCGCACAGGTGCTGGCCGGGGAGGAGCTGCGAGTCACCCCTTAGATGTATACCTTCCTGGTTGATGAGGATATGCCCCGCTCAACGGCAGTGGCGTTGCGCGCAGTCGGGCACCGTGCTGACGACGTGCGCGATGTAGGTCTGCGAGGACATGCTCACACCGATGTGTTTGCGTAACCCAAGATGGAGAAGGCCGACATGACCGACACGTGACCTTATGGCGTTTGGTCAAGAAACTCTTTCGACATAAGGGTCAAGACCTTTGAGCCGATCCCTAGTGGAATGGACGCGAAGCTATGGGCCAGTGTGATGGGAATGGCTGCATCCGAGTACAACTTGGTGCCGATTCCGTCCAGCAGAGCCAAGGTAGCGGGCAAGGTCGCGTAAGCGACCGGGTCGTCAGCGTGATGCTGGAGAAATAGATTTGAATCCATATATGGCACCGTGATGGTGAACACCTGGCCCCTGGCTGATTTGTAGAAGAACTTGCGACCGTAATAGGTGTCCTCTCCAAATGCAGATGTAGTAGATGGCCGACTGGCAAGTATGCGCTGAAAGATATAGTCATCAGGTAATCGCATCAGCGTCCGGTTGGGTATGTGGCTAGCGATCTGAGCAGCGTGCTCGGCAAACTGGCCGCTTTTCTCAATGCCAACTATCACCGGCAGTCTATAGCCCCGATCGGTCATCTCGGTGGCGGCCGACTGCAGATAGGCGGCAATGGCTCGTTTCAATGGTGCCTGGGGGCCGAACAGGGCGAGTGGGCCGTCAAGAATGAAAGCCACCGAGGAAAGAACTCGCGGCAAACGGTCGAAGAGGTAGTCGAGGTAACACAACATGGCGAGGTGCTCAAGGACGGTCCTGAGACGTCCCAGGGCCGTTTCGTTCGCATTCAAATCCTGCACTTCTTCATGCACCCGCAGTATATCGGTTGGGTACAGTGCGCCCTGACACTGCGGGCATGTAGCGCCAGACTTGGGTATGACTATGTTCCTGGCAGGGCACTGTCTGGTAGCAGCGCATCTGCCTAGGACAATCTGGCCACAGCCTCCGATGGCACGCTGACCGGCTTCAAGGAAGCGGAAGTAGTAATCCAGGAGCGGCTTATTCTCGATCGTGTAGTCTCGAAAAATCTCGAACATCTCGAGGCGCCACGAATCGCAGACAGTATCGCAGTCCTCTCGGCAGACGTTGGACCCAGGCATCACAATCGAGAGCAGGGATTCGTGAGTGGCTCGGCGAATAACGGCCGGGTCCACAAGTGGTTGGCGACTCTGTTCCTGCATCTCGAGCAGGTTCACCAAGACGCCCGCTATCTGAAGATAGCCCACTCTAGTGCTGGGATACCTATCGTTGACAGCGACCTCCTGCGAGGAACCGTCAAAGGCGAGAGCCCACGCTAATGGTAGTCCGGGGTCACCCAGATTGTCAGCCGGCACAAGCAGGTGATCCGCGACATCGTGCACTGTTTCGTGGGCGTGAACACGGTAGTGCCGAAGGTGTGATCGGACAAAGTCACTCTCAACGAGGGGCACGTGGCCCATCTTGCGTGCTGTCTCCCACGTGTGGCGAGCAGTCTGGTAGGGCATAGTCGTCACTACCTCCCGGCGGAAGCGGCGGCCTGGCGAGCGGTGGCAATCCGCGTCTCGTCGAAGAGGTCAATTTGAACAGGCACAATGTAGCGGCCGCTCCTGGACTTGAGGCGAACAAAGCCCACATCCTCGGCCTTGAGCGTCAACTCAGCGAAATCCTGGAAGTCGTAGTACTTCGACAGCTCCTTGACCTCGATGTGGTTGTTGAGATGAGTAACCACCCAGTTCGACGTGTTCGACAGGATGACAGGATCCACACTGGTCACCTCTTGCGTTGCGTACACCAGGCCAATCTTGAACTTCGCCGCCTCCTTGGCAAGACGGACGTAGGGGTCCGACTCGCTGGCCCTCAAGAAGCGATCTCGATTGAACAGGCGGTGCGCTTCCTCGAGGTAGATTTGCAGGTTATGAGGCTCCTGGCCGGTGGCGAAACGGTGAGCGGCATCGCTGACGATGTGGTTAACAATCCGCTCGGAGATGAACTTGAGCGCAGCTTCACCACCCCGTGAGAGGTCCACTATCACAATTTTGCCAAGCACCAGCTCTTCGAGCACCGCATTGGCATAGTCCTTGTCGACGTCGGGGGAATGGAATGCACGCAGAGGCTCAAGTTTCCTGTATCCCAGGCCCACGGAACCGCTCAGTACGGCAAGGATAGCGTCCATCTCCGAGTCTATCCAGTCTGCAGGAAAAGTGGTTGCAGTGCGGGCCTCGAACAGTGCGTCCATCCAGTCCCGAAGTTGTGAGGCATTCAGGTGCAGAGTGCCTCTATCGTCGGACTCAACGGTGTCCTTATTGCGCCTCTTCAGCACAGCATTTACCGCGGCGACCACGTCCTTGTTGGCCGCAAAATGACACCTGAAATTCTTGGGCGGTGTGAAGTTTGCCTTGAGCAAAGTCGCGTATAGAGCCGCCCTTCGTCGCCTAGATCGTCTCCAAGCACTCTGGTCGTCAGCGGGGTCGGCAGGCCCAATGACGTTGGCCGAGAGAAAGCTCTTAACGTACCCCGCCGTGTCCAGAGATAGAGAGGCCTGGATAATAGACCAGGTCACGTCAATAGTGGCATCGTTGAAGAAATTCGTAGACAGCGAACGAACACCTTCTTCATTTCCTGTGGCACCGAAGCGGAAGATGGTTACGTGTTCTGCGCCGATCTGCGAGAGTGCAGTTCGGTCCTGGACGTTGACGTTGGCGTACTCCCCGGCTGGATCAAATAGTAGTTGACCAATCTTTTTTCCTGTTTCATGGGCGTGTTGGAAAATGGCGGTAGCGAGTATCTTCATTGTGTTTGACTTGCCAAGGCGTGTCATACCGAAGACGGCCGTCTTCATTGCGATGAAGTCCTCGATATTGACCTTAACCGGGACGGTCGTGCTCATTTCTGAATTGGCATTGCGCTGCAGCCTAGCCGTGCTGGATGTGTAGCGGACAGTGCCGATCCTAACGCGGGACGGCTGGTGGCCCGGTTGGTGTTGCTGACGAGCCTCAGTTGCAGTAATTTCCGGGTAGCTGGCAATGATGGCAAGGCTCTGACCATACGGCTTATAGACCTTGTAGCGACTAGCCGAATAGAACGTCTCTATGTCACTCCCAAAAGCCAAGAAGGATGTCTTCGACCCGCCGTCGGTTACAATCTCGGATTCGAAGAATGTCCCGAGAATCTTGGTCCGAATCCCGGAGAACTGGATTTCATTGCGCGTCAGCACGTCAAGAATCGCCGCCGGCGTCGCCGCGACCTGGGCGTTGCTGCTGGTTACGATTTCGCGCATTGCCTCCGCCCTGACGGCAACCAGCTCGGCCTCCGCCGGCAATGGGGCAGGTCCGACAACTCGCAGGAGGATGACCTCTTCGTCCTCAACGTCACCGCTGGTGTCGCCTGGGGGCAAGGCGGTCGCGAGCAGGAAACAGTGTTGTGGAATCCCTCCTGCAGCGCGCTTCCAGAGATCATTGGTCAGCACGAGGCATTCTTCGTAACCCATCGTGTAAATGCCGCCTACCAACTGGGCATTATTCAGCAGCGTGTTGACACGCAGATTCGAGGATACGATCTGCTGGCCCAAGGACAAGATTGTGTTCATGCTGGCTTGACCTCCTGTTCGGTACCAAATTCAAACAAGGTGGGCTGGCCTCACTCCCTGTTGCGTGCAGTGCCCCTCCACAGCTGTGTTCGCTCGGGCAAGCGGGTCAGATTCGTCACGATCAGTTCCTGAGCGGTGCTGATACCCGAGCATCCTGCCGCAGAATAGAGCTGCTCCACGCGCTGTGCCTTGGCGCCGTTGCGGGAGTACATCTGCTCGATAGGCTCGGCCGGATCGTAGCTCAGAAGCCAAGGATTAGACAATCTCATAAGAGCAGCATGCAGCGCCTGGTGATCAGCAATCGAGAAGTAGTTGGAGTATAGCTTCTCGGCCTTGAAGTAGAACGGGGGATCCAGATATAGGAAGGTCCGGTCAGGCGAGAATCGAGCGTTGTCCGCATTGAGTCTGGCCAAACAGTCCTCCCAGCTGCAGCTCCAGACGAAGGCGACGCGGTCGCGCAATAAGCTGGCCTGTCGTATTCGACGCACTAGCGTCGGCTTCGGGAAACGACAGTCAATCTTGTACACAGAACGCTGGGCAATCCCCCCGATGGGACCAGCGCTTCGGGCAAGTATGCCAGAAAAACTTGTGCGGTTCAGGAACAGGCATTTGAAAGCGCGATCGCGTACACCCTCGGGCTCAGCAGCTCTTTGGGCATACCAGTTCTCAAGCGTGACTTCCGCCCCATCCACCGCCTCAACGAGCCAATCAGTATCAAAGAATACGCACTGCCAGAAGCTGGCAATGAGCGGATCCGCATCCGCCAGCCCGATCAGATCTACCACGCCGTCGCAAGCGAGCTGCAAAGCCACGCTGGCACCACCGGCGAACGGCTCGACAAACAGACAGGGCCGCAATTCATTAAGACGCAACACGTCGTGGATATAGGGGACGAGTCTCCGCTTGGAGCCAGGGTATCTAAGTGGGCTCAGCAACGGCATTCCCGGCTTCAGCGTCGTTGAGTCGCCTCGATTTGTAGCTGACATACGCTAAGTACAAACACGAGAGTCCTGGGTGGTAGGATGCGAGCCGATAATGGACAGTACGGGCTCAGGCGCTTGATTGTTACGGTCGAAGAAGTCGCGTGAAGCGGCTAATAGATCTTTAACAGTTGCATACAACTCGCAGTGTGTCACCTCATGCTGGAAGTGACGCCATAACATCTCGATCGGGTTCAACCACGGGCTATAAGTTGGCAGATACAGTAGCACGAGACGTCCAGAGGCTGCCCGAACAACGGCTTCCACTTCGTCGTCTTCACGGGTATAGGCGTTGTCCCAGGCCACGTAGATGGTTCCCGTGGAATGCTTGTGTACCAGGCACTGCAGCAGTTCGGCAACCTCCTGGCGACGTTTTCGTCTCCGGATGATAACCACGCTTTCACCTGTGTGATAGTTGGCAGCCCCGAGGCCATAGTGTGTATTGGGTTGGCCCGGCGTGGGGATCATGACCTGTTGCCCTTTCGGACTCCACACGGCCCGCAATGTCGGCAGCCAACTGATATTGAACTCGGCCGCATAGTAGAACACGTCACCTGGCATCAGGTTATCGCGAGTGTCTTCGATCGTCTTCTTATTACCTGATACTCAGGATCCGGGCTGCTGATCGTATGCCGGGGACGACTGAGCACGACATCGGCGTCCTTCAGGGTTCGCCGTATCGTCTCCGTTGAGATTCGGATCCCGGTCTCTTCAGCCATATAGTCGACGAGGCGTTGCAAGGTCCACGTGGAGAAGGCCAGGCCCAGACTGCGCGGCCGGCGACGTACGGCAGCGGTCAGCCCCTCACGATACGCGTCTGTCACCGCCCGGCCACGACCCGGACGCGGGGTGTCTTGCAAGCCGTCAACTCCTTCGGCCAAGTACCGCTTCAGCCAACGCAGGACCGTCGCCTCACTCTCTCGCACGATCCCTGCAATCTCGCCAACCTTCAATCCCTTCTCAGCCGAAAGCAGAAGCATTTGAGCTCGGGTCCGCACGCGAGGAACCTTGGTGGTTCGATACACCTCATCCAACTCTGCGAGTTGTTGCTCTGTTAGTGGTGGCACGTAAGTTGGTTTCACGCCACCATCATACCAACAAACGCCAATTCGTCACAACTTTCGTGTTTGTACTTAGTGACGGGTCAGAGTACGTGTTCGTCCAAGCTATAGGTCCTCAGGCGCGACTTTGGTTCTGTACAGCTCGAGAAGTTGCTGTTTCGCCACTTCTATGACCTGCATATCGCCGAAGGCGGCGAGTCCACCCTCCGTGACCCTGGCCATATTGAACAAAGGCATATAGATGTCGGCTGTGCTCGCTTGTGAGTCTTTGGCGACGAGGAAGGGAACAATCTGGACGAATCTCTTCATGTCGGCGGCGCGTCGGTACCGGAGAACCAGGCAGTAGAGATTGGCCGATCCTGCGGCTTCTGCGAGCCGAACCATCTGTATGTACGGTGAGAGATCGACGTCGAACGTCTCAGAGGTCTCAAGTGCATCGCGTAACGGGACGCCTCCACGCAGGACCTCGTACTCAATGATCTCGCGGGTGTTGAGGTCGAACTTTGCTGAGATTACCGCGATACTCTCAACTCTGCGGATGGCCACTGTACCATCGTTCCTCAGTCGCAACGTTGGCCCGAACATATCCACGTCGAGGACGGGCTCTATGGACGACTCGAGCTGGCGCCGGGTGATTGACAGGGTCTCCGCATTCTGAGCCAGCGTCCACAACATGAAAGCTGCGATGAGGGTCTGGATGATGACGGCGAGCGCCTGAATGAGGTCGAGGTTGTTCGAGAGCCACTTCCGTATGAGTTCGTCCAGCATTGGCATCCCTGAGGGGTCAGCCCCCTGGCTGTTTTTCTGCCGAATCATCCGTAGGCGTGAAACGGCCTGCGTCGCCGGTGGGCGAGCAGGCCGCGGACAGTGGCAATCCCGGCGGCGCAGCTCAGCGGCGGCTACGCGGGCTTTTGCTTATGTTCGCCTGAAGTATAGCACGTTTCGGAGCGCACGCAAGGCGTCGCGTCCAGAGTTCTTGGAGACGTTCGGAACGATAGCCTGTCATTCTGAGGGCCGCTGTGCCGCCGCGTGAGCGATGCACGGGACAGCAGCAGGACGACGGCGGCATGCCTGGAGGCAGAAACTTGGTCTGTCATTCTGAACGAAGCGGGTCACACGCGCGGGAGCTGAGACCCTTCACTCCGCTCCAATTGCGAGTGGCGTCAGGCCGTCAGACAAGCGGAGTGAAGAATCTCTGCGTCTTCGTCATTGCAGCCCGCTTCGTTCAGGGTGACACCAGTCACGTTTCTGAGTAGCGGGTCGGACAGGCGCCAATATCAGTAATGAGTGACCAGCGAGGAATCTCAACACCGAGCATGTGCATCCCAGAGATTCTTCGCTGGTTGTGTCTTTCCGGTGCACGCCTCGCAGTGGACCCGCTCAGAATGACAACATGCGGCGGAGTCCACCCAGCATCCGCTCCGGCTCACTCACCCCGCCCGCCAGTCCGGCAGGTCGTCCAGCGGATACAGCGGGCGGGGGGCGCGCTCCCAGCGGAACTGCCGCAGGTCCCACGTGGACAGGCCGGGACAGTCGGCCATCAGCGAGCCTTTCATAAGCGCGTGCAGGCTCTGGTAGTTGAAGTACATCTTGACCACGATGAGCTGCGCCTGCGCCGGCTCGACGCCGAAGCGGCGGTAGACCTCCGGATCGGCGCCGCCGAACCCGCGCCGCTCGCTGACCAGCAGTCGGATGGCGCCCACGCTCAGCAGGGCGGTCCGGCCCAGCTCGGCGCTGCCCCACGGGCCGGCGGCGGCCATGCCCGCCGGCGCGACGCCCTCCACGCGGGCGGTGATCGTCACCGGTTGCCCGAACAGGCGATCCAGTGTGCCGCCCACCGGGACGGTGATCACCTGCCCCGCGCCGGCGTTGATGGCGGCTTCGACCGCCGGTGCATCCACGATCGGCACCAGCGCCAGCCCGCCAATCTCCTGCTGCAACAGCGCGCGCAGCAGGCAGGTGCTGTCGCCCGTCGCGCCGGACAGCACGCTGTCGGACGCGTCGGCGACGACGATCGGCCCCTGCGGCGCGGCGGCCGCCTGGCGGATCGCCTCGGCCGGCGGCAGCCGGCGGATGTCCCAGAAGGCGGCCCGCATCGCCCACGCCTGATTGGCCAGCTCGGCCGCCAGCTGCTGCGCCTGGGCCGGGTCGTGGTCGGTCACGGCGACCGCCGACCAGCCCAGCTCCGCGACGTCCAGCCACGGTTGCACCGGGAAGGGCGAGACGGCGAGGACACCGGGCTGTTGCTCCATACGGCGCGCGGCGTCGAACCACGTGTGCATCGGTGGCTCGTCCGTCGAGCCGCGATCGGCCGGCGCCAGCAGCGGGATCTTGTGCCAGCCTATGGTGGGCGACACCTCGCCGCGCACGGTGGCGAACAGCAACCGCGCCGCACGCTCACCGGTGTCGAACGGATCGTGGGGCAAGGTCCGGTATCCCACCAGCGCCGTCGCGTTCTCGACGATGCGCCGGGTGATGTTGGCGTGATGGTCCAGCGAGGCGACCACCGGCAGGTCGGGGCCGACCATCTGCCGGACCGACTGTAGCAGGTAGCCGGCCACGTCGTCCACCCCGTCGGCCGCCGTCGCTCCGTGCAGCGACAGGAACACCCCATCCACCGGCAACGCCATAACCAGGCCGGCGACCAGGCGCGCCTCCAGCAGGGTGAGGGCTTGGGCAGTGATGCGGCCGGCGCTGAGCGCCCAGGCGCGCACGATCGGCACCGGCTCGACGTCGCCATCAGCATTGGCTGCCGCCAGGAAGCCACCTATCTCGCCGACGCCCGCCGTCCGGTCCAGGATGTCGCGTCCGGTGTACAGCCCGTTGGCCTCGAACTCACGCAGTCCGGTCGGCAGTGGGCTGAAGGTGTGGGTCTCCTGCCAGACTTGTGCCAGTGCGATTCTCACCTTGTTCCCCCCAATCCCGGCCAAGCGCCTTATGCGCCCTGGCACATGTCGCGCAGTGCGCTTTCGATGCGGTTGAGCGCCTCGTCGATGATGGCCGGCGTGTGCGCCGCCGAGAAACCGTGATGGCCGGTCGCCATGCGACCGTAGCTGTGGAAGTAGACGCCGCGCCGGGTGCAGGCACGCAGGAATCTGGCCGCCAGGGCACTGTCCTGTTTGAGCGTGTCGGCGTAGGTCTTCACCTCGCCGGTAATTCCGAAGTGGAGGCCGAACCGGGCACCCAGCCCCTGCACGCGCGCCGGGATGCCGGCCCGGTCGAACAGGCCGGCCAGTCCCTCGTATAGCTGATCGGCAAGCCCATAGATGGAGTCGTAGAACCCCGGCCGGGTGATTTCCGCCAGACACGCGCGCGCCGCCATCACCGCCAGCAGATTGCCGCTGTAAGTGCCGCTGTGCACCACGTCGCCCACCGGCGTGGTCAGCTGCATGATATCCTTGCGGCCGGTGACGACGGCCAGCGGCACCCCGTTCGCCAGCGCCTTGCTGATGACGCACAGGTCGGGCGTCACGCCGTAGTAGCCCTGCGCGCAGCTGGGGCCGGTGCGGAACGCCGACAGCACCTCGTCATAGATCAGCACGATGTGATGGCGCGTCGCCAGGTCGCGCACGAACTGCATATAGGCCTGGTCGGCCACGATGCAACCCGAGTTGTAGTTGATCGGCTCCATGATGATGGCAGCGATCCGGTCGCCCTGCTGCCGGACGGCCCGCTCGAGCGTCTCGGCGTCCTTCCACGGCGCAACCAACACGAGTGAGTCGAGTTCATCCGGCATGCCGGCCGACTCGTGGACAAGCGGCACCAGCTCACCCGGCCGCGGCGGCACGTCGGGAGCGTGGGCATTGTACATCGCCAGGTCGTGCAGGCCGTGGAAGTGGCCCCAGAACTTGAGGTACTTCTTCCTGCCGGTGAAGGCGCGCGCCAGGCGCAGCGCCAGCATGGTGCCCTCGCTGCCCGTGTTGGTCAGTTTGACCGCCTCGGCGCACGGGATGGTCGCGACGATTTGCCGGGCCAGGTCGAGCGTATACTCCGTTTCGTAGCCGGCCAGCACGCCTATGTCCAGCGCCTGCTGGATGGCTGCCGTGACCGCCGGGTGCCTGTGGCCAAGGAAGGCGGCCCCGTGCGACAGGTTGAAGTCAATGTAATCCTTGCCGTCGACGTCGTACAGCCAGGCGCCCTCCGCGCGCGCCAGGAACAGCGCGTAGCCAAGTGACGGATTGAAGCGACCCGAACCGGCGACGCCGCCGGGCAGATACTGTTCCGCGGCTCGTTGCAGCTTCTTGACCCGGCTGGTTTCGTCGATGGACATTCTGCCCTCCCAAGAACATAGCCGCCAGTGTCTCCACCTCACCCCCCAGCCCCCTCTCCGCTTGCGGAGAGGGGGTTAAGGGGGTGAGGTAGGTACCGCTGTTTTCGTGCATTGTTGGTGAGCGGCACGCTCGTGGCGGTACCCAAGAGAATGGCGATCAGCAGTCAGCGGGCCCGGCGGCGCCGACGTGCCGCGCGCCTGCGCGAACATCGGGATGTCCCCGCGGGGACATCCCGGCCGATGGCCCACGAGCGAATGCGGGCCCCGACCGTGGTCGGTGGACACGCCAGCGTGATGGTAGGCCGCATCCATTGTACTCCAGAACAGGATGCAGGGAAGTTGCGGGGCGTTCGCCGGACACCCCCGACAGTGCTATAATTCCGCCAGTCTTGGCGCCGGAGGGCACATGTTCCCGGATTATCGTCTCCGCCAGCGCGAATACCTGCTCCAGATCACGCGCGCCATGACGGCGCATCTTGACCTGCCGTCGCTCCTGAAACTGATCCTCCAGAGTGCCGTCGAATTGCTGGGGGGACAGATCGGGCTGATCGTGTTGCGGCGAAGTGATGGCTCCTTCTATCCCCGTGCCAGCTACGGCCTGGCAGTACAGTCGTTGCACCTCCTGGAGCCGCTGTGGCGCGACCTGCCCGCGCACGCCGACCGGCAGCGTTGGCAGATTCCCGACCTGACCGTGCGTCTTGGGCTGGTCTCCAGCGCAATCGGCCTGCCACTGCGCCAGGTGGTGGCGTTGCCGATGATGATCCAGGATGAGGTGATTGGCATCATCTACGTATTCCGCTCGTTTGGCGCCGACTTCACCCCGAACGACCGCAAGCTCCTGGGTGATTTCGCTGACCAGGCGGCGGTGACCGTGCAAAACGCTCGCCTGTACCAGCAGATCGAGGAAGAGCGCGCCCGGCTGAACGCCATTATTGAGAACAGCGGCGATGGCGTGATGATCCTGGAAGGTGACCGCGTCATCCGCACGTGGAACCGCGCCCTTGTCGGCATGACCGGCGTCACCGCCGAGGATGCCATCGGAAGGCACTGCTACGACGTGCTTGACCTCCGAAATCAACAGGGGGTAAGCGTCTGTCGCACCGCCTGTCCGCTGGTCAATCCCCCCGCCGACGGGCGGCTGTATGCCGAAGGTGACACGCGTCGTCGCGATGGCATCAAAGTCAGCCTGGCTGACAACTACTCGCCTCAGTACAACGCTGATGGCGAGCTGGTGCATGTCATCGCCAACGTGCGCGACGTCAGCCGCTTACGCGAGGCCGAGGAGATGAAGAACATGCTGCTCTCAGTCATCTCCCACGAGCTGAAGACACCCGTCAGCATCATCAAGGGCTATGCCGGCACGCTGGCCCGCCAGGACGCCGACTGGGACAAGGCCACTCTGGCCGAAGGATTGGCCATTATCGAAGAGGAAGCCGACAATCTCAATGAGCTGATTAACAATCTGCTGGATGCCAGTCGCCTGCAGGCAGGTGGTCTCAAGCTGCAATTTGCCTACCTCGACCTCCCCTCGATGGCCGAGAAGGCCGTCCAGAAGCTGCGCACCCAGGCGCCGCGACACTCGTTCTCGGTGGACTTCCCGCCCGATTTTCCACCGGTGGCCGGCGACTATCAGCGCATCAGCGAGGTGCTCAGCAATCTGATCGGCAATGCCATCAAGTACTCGCCGGCGGGCGGTCTGATCCGGGTTGCCGGCAGTGTGCGCGACAATGAAGTGGTTGTCAGCGTCAGCGACGAGGGCGTGGGCATTCCGGTCCACGAACAGGAGCGCATCTTTGAGCGCTTCGCGCGGGTTGATAACAGTCTGACACGCCAGACCCCCGGCGCCGGGCTGGGATTGTTTCTGGTCAAGGCCGTGATCACCGCTCACGGCGGGCGGGTGTGGGTGGACAGCCAGCCGGGACGGGGTGCCACGTTCTACTTCACCCTGCCGTTGGACGGCCAGGTCTGAAGAGGGTTGTGTCAGTCCGCGCTAATCACCGTTTCCGCCGCCGGGTTATGTCTCTCCCCTCACTGGGTGAGGTACGTGCCGCCCTATTCACACCCTGTGGTGACACCTACCCCAATGGGCCACCTCTGACCAACAGCGCCATGAAGGCGAGTCCTGACGTTTGCGCCGGCACCCTCAAACAGGCGTGCAAAGTGCTCGGCGTTCCCGGCAGTCACTTTGAGAGGGTTCATTCGCGGAAGAAAGTCTCGACTCTGGTGTGATCCTCTTCAGAGGGATAAGCCTCGATGAAACTGATCCGATGCCACGGGAACATGAAGCGGGTGCAGCCCGGCTCGATGAAGACCAGGTTCTTGCCATCGCGTGCTCTCGGATTGGTGCACAGGACATAGCTGGACTGAGGATCCGGCAACCCGTCCATCTCGGCCATGATCGGGTCGGTGCCCTGTAGATGTAACACTACCGTGAATGCCATACGGGTATACTCCTCATCTCTAGAGAACTTCCAGGTCAATGGCCATGTTGCCAATCTGCAGCTGGTCGCCATCGCGCACCACCTCGGGCAGATAGGGAATGAGCCGGCGGCCATTGACAAAGGTGCCATTGATACTCGCCAGGTCTTCCACCACGATGGCACCCCTGCGCGCTTTCAGACGCGCGTGACGGCGCGACACACCTTTTTCCAACCCCCCGAACTGCGTCAGATCCACATCCGGAAAGGTGCTGGCAGCGGGGTCAAGGCGGCCCAGACACACCGGCTGTTCCAGGCTGACCTCCAGTGATCGTGCGGCATCCACAATGTGCAACCTCACCCGCACCGATTGATGCTCCGTCGCCATCTCGGTCACTGGCTCACTCGGCGCGCCTCCCCAGCTCAACCCCGCATCGCCGGGCAGGGCAAACTCGTCCGTTTCGGTCGGCAGGAACGTTCCACACTCGGTGCAGATCAGCGAATTGGCCACATGTTTGGCGTGGCAATTGGGACATTCAATCATCGTGTTCACCGTGAGTTGTCAACGATAGCGCTCGCGTGCCATAACGCATTCGCTTGCGCCCCTCCGGCGATAGCATACCGGTGCGTGCCAGTTGGCCGGCTTCCAGCATAGCGGAACGCGCCAGCTCGGTCTCACCCATTGCGGATAGCCGCACCGCCATCGCCTCCAGACGCTGCGTGGCAGAGTCGGTGAGGCCGGCCGCCAGCTCGGCCCCCACCTTCTCATGCATTCTGAGCAATGCTACCCGGGCCAGGGCGTTGGGAATCGCCGTCGGAATGTCAGCACTGGAAATGCGCCCGATGCTTCCGGTCTCCGACCTTGGCACCAGCTCGACCATCACATCAGCCGTGGCAGAAGCCACATCGCCGGGCTGGCCAGGGATATCGGCCTCGATTCGCAGACTGGCAATCGGCTGGAGACCCGGCGGCACAGCCTCGATATGATACTCCAGGAGCACCAGCTGACGCTCCCCGACACCAAGTGGACCCAGCCACACCGGCGGCTGACCCTCACCGACAGTCAGCCGCCTCACCTCCGGTGCCACCAGGAAGGCCTCCCGCAGGATTGCACCCGGTGCGGCTGCTGCCTGCAATGTGGTTTGCCGTGCTGCCACACGGGTCAGGTAACGGATGGCATCGTCAAGTATCTCCGGCACGCGCTGTGCATTCCCAATATAGAACACCCGTCCACCTGACAGATGGGCCACTTCATCCAGCAGGTCCTCGTTCCAGTCATCGCCGATGCCCATCGCCGTTATATGAATCTGATGCCCACCGGCCCACTTCGCGAGTTCCAGACAGCCCGCTTCATCGCCGTAGGTGCGTCCATCGGTCAGGACCACGACATAGTTCAATGAGGTCTTGGTGCGGCCACGCACCACCTCACGCATGCCGGCTCCCAGTCCCTGCAGCAACTCGGTGCCGCCCGCGGGCTGGACCACACTCAACGCCGCCTTGACCATCGCCTTGTCCACATTGCGCCGCGCCGGCAGCAGCACCTCGGCACGGTCGTTGAACACCACCAGACTGAGCGAGTCATTCGGCCTGAGACGATCAACAATGCGGCGAGTAGCAACCTGCACGGCCTGCTGGCGTGGACCCTGCATCGAGGTGCTGTGGTCAATGACGAGACACAGGTTCAGGGGTAATGGGTCCAGCGCTGCGTCGGCACGCAGGGACACACTGACCAGCGCATACAGCGCTTGAGGATCGGCCAGCGCCGGCAGGCGGGTATGGCTCGTGAGGACATGTGCGGTGAGCGCTGACTGCTGGTCGAGATCCAGTGGGCCGGTCGCCTTGCGAGACGGGAGCGGCTGAGACCCCTGTGCGCTCATCGTGCTTCCTCCGTCAGAATGTCGGGACCAGAGGCGCACCGGC
>Ga0101944_10003321_pt1 | contig 22879 bp, 18 predicted proteins | sample DewCreD2012metaG_FD_75245 | JGI IMG/M metagenome (GOLD analysis project Ga0101944, IMG submission 75245) | Hot spring sediment bacterial and archeal communities from British Columbia, Canada, to study Microbial Dark Matter (Phase II) - Dewar... ... | reverse complement strand
AAAGCGGGATTGCTCGGGCGACCGAGACGTCGTGCCGACTCCCTTCGGTCAGACACACATAGGTGGGCAGATACCCGTCGTGGTCCAGGAGCATGTGAAGCTTGACGGCTCCTTTGGTCTGGCGAAACTTGGCCCAGGGGAACAGGGAAAGACACAGAGAAAGGGTTGTCGAGTCCAGGGAAAGCAGCTTGTTCTTAAACCGGAACCGGCTGTGGGGAGCGGCCTGCCTGCACAACTGGAGCGTCTCGTAGAACAAATCCCGAAACATCTGCCAGGGCCGATGGGCATTGGCGTAGGACAGGGTGGACTTGTTTGGTCCCTGCCTCATGCCCAGATGCTTCAGCTTGCCCATGCAGCAGGCCAGGCCCCCGCAGATCTCCCGCAGACTCTTGGCCTGCGCCAGCTGGCAGAACAGCATCGCGACGAAATGGTCCCACGAATTGAACCCCTTGGCATACCGCTCGGCTCGATACTTAACGACGAGCTCGTGAAACTGCCTCCGGTAAAAAAGGCCCATCAGTTGACTGAAAAGGCTCGCGCACCGTACCATCTGAACGCCTCCTGGTCTGGGGTTTTTGATTGCCTGGTAAATGTACCCACCCAGGAGGCTTTTTTTCAATCAGACTCCCTTAGTTTCCCAAAACCGATTTTGGACAAGAGTGATGAAAGACTATCCGACGGAAAAGTATTTTCGCGATGCCAAGATCCTGCAGATTGCTGGAGGGACGAATCAGATGCACAAGATCGCGAACATCTTCTTCCTTTGAATCATCAAACCGGTCCGGCTCGCCGGCATATGGATCCTGCATATGCGTCGCAAGGCTCGAGAGCTTTCACCGTGGAGATCCTCTGGAACGGCTTCGCAGATTGGGGGAGCCCGCCGTTTACGAACTAGCCTTGGGGAGGGCAGCCCGATGAAAAATCCAAGGAGCAATTTCCCTGGGAAAGATGGAAATCTTCTCTTTGTGGCTCTCGCTCCTTTTCTCTTGCTTGTCCATTCCGCCTGCACCGGATGCCAGCCTTCGGCACCGCCTCATCCCGAGGTGGGAACAGTCACACAAGCGAACTCTGACGGATACAATTACAAGAAGGACGGCAACCGCAGAACGGACTTCATTTACAACCAGTTGTGGTATTTCAACTTCCTGGACGAGACGCAGGACATTGCGGGAGTGGCGGCCTACGGGTTGGCCAACCCCGAAAACCTCTTGGCCCAGAGGGGGCTAACGAACTCTTTTGGAATGATCATCCGGGAAGAGACGGACACGGAAAAGTCATTTCCGGTTTACAGCGAGCAGTGGGACCCCTCTGTTCCGGGCAACTTTCACGCATCCGAGACGTTCGAGCCGGCTGAAGGGTTCGAGTTTCAGAACCCCGGCGGGACCATCGACGTAACCGAGATCGCTCCGGGCATACACAAGTACGCGGTGAAAGGGGAGTCTGTCTCGCGCGACCAGCTGGGCCAAGTGACCAGAGCAATCTATTGGGACCTGCAATACACACGGGGGCCGGGCCCCGGATGGAGGCCATGGGTCGAATGGCCTGTGCCTCACACCCTAAGCATCTTTCCTGCGTGGATTTCTTACCACATGAACATGCCGAATGCTTACGTTGACGGTACGTTCCGGGTGCTGGACAATACCGTTTCGCCTCCAAGCGACGTCACCTACACATTATCGAATGCCAAGGGATACCACGATGGCTTCTACAGCAAGTTCGTGTTTTCGATCTTCGAGTGGGATTGGCTGGACTACAAACAATATGGGGTGCCCGGCAAGTCGGAAGAAATCTCCGTCCATCTCCTGCATCCTCACGCGCCCCGATACGCCTGCAAGGGAGGCTGGGAGACCTGCACGCCCGGCAATCTTCGCGTGTACTATGGGGGCAAGGAGTACAATTTCTACAGGGGAAAGCGTGAAGAGGAGAACCAAATCTTCGTGACGTACGCTCCTCCGGATGAATGGTTTGAGGACCCACAGGCCCACGGGGTTCGCTGCCCCCTTTACGCCACGATTGAGGCCCGAGACCGCGACGGGACTCTTCGCCTCCACCTGACTTGGCAGAAGAAACGCCACATCGTCGTCTACTACGACGTGCCAGCTCCATTTGAAGACACGGTGACCTATGAGTTGGTCTCTGATTTCGACGGGTATTTCCTCAACGATTCCGGAGGAAAAGTGTACATCCAGGGGCCTGGATGGTCGGACTATTCCGGACCGGCATTCCCGGGGACATAAACTGGCGGTTTTTCCCATCGCGTTCTCGCCTCGGGACAGGATCCAGATGCATACAAGGAAGGAGAAATCCTCATGAGCGGAAACGATGTCGACGTGGTCATCGTCGGAGGAGGGATCGGAGGACTCATCGCGGGAGCCATCCTTGCCGGAAGAGAGGGACTCCGCGTGATGGTCCTCGAGAAAGAAAGATTCTTAGGCGGCAAGATGTTTTCCTTCGAGCACTCGGAGTTCGACTCTCACGAGTTCCAGCATCTCCTGTATTCTCTTGTCCGCAGCCGTGTGATTCGATCAGACCCTCCTCTGGAAGAACTTCTCAAAGCGAAAGTTTTCAAGGAGTTCATTTTCGAAGGAGGATGGCACGGATTCATTGCTTCGGACCGAAGCCGCATGTCCTTTATCCTGAAAGCCCTTGGAAGCGACCTCAAAGTCATACCCAATCGCGGGTTCCGCTGGTGGCACCGGAACGACTGGCACGAGCTGCGGGCCCTTCAGCAGGACTGGAGCCGAGAAGAGATCCGGGAGGGACGGGAAGTCTCCCGGCAGATGAACCTCATGAGCGTGAAGGAGGCGAGCGCTTACGACCACGTGGACATGGCCGCCTACATGCGTTCCCGTGCCCGCAGTCCCAAGGTCAGGCAGTTTCACGAGGTGTTGGCAGCCTGGGAGACAGGATTGAACGACCCGGCCCTGGTTTCGGCCGGGGAGCACATCAAGACTGTCAACTTGGTTCACTGTTCGGGGCGCGACTTTCAGGCAGGAGGCGCCGGAGAGCCTGCCGGCGGATTCAACAGCATGACGCGTGCCTTTGCCCAAATCATCGAACGCAGTGGCGGCACGATCCGCACCAGCGCCTCGGTTGAAAAGGTGCTCTTCAATGGATATACGGCCCGAGGCGTGAGGGCCGCGACACCGGACGGGCCCCTAGAAGTTGCGGCTCGAGCCGTGGTCTGCAACGTGCCCATGCAGAGAATCTATCCGCTCGTGCCCAGAGAATACTGGCCCCTGGAGTTCGCCGAACGAATTTCCAGGATATGGCCTCTGGCGGGGATCCTGGGCTGGGTCTGCACCAAGCCGCCCATGGACCCAGCTTTCGCAGGGATCTATGTGGTCCCGGTTCTGCCTGGCTGCAGCGCCGCGGACGGCTTTCGCGGAGACGTCCTGTTCTCGTTCGAGGACGCGGGTGTCATCGACCCTACGCGGGTGCCTCCGGGACACGGTCTGATCGCCGTCTGGGCTGGCCTGCTCCCGCGCGATCCCGACGAGATCCACAACCCGGATCTGGTGAATCAGGTGGTCCGGGCCATGTTGTCCTTTCTGCAGAACCTGATTCCGGAGTTCGAGCAAAGGGTCCAGTGGTACTTTCTCACACTGGCTGAGGAGTTGTACAGTCTTTCCGTCACCCCTGGACTCGTGGGGGATCGCAGGATCCCTGTCGCCCATCCCACTGTGAAAAACCTCTATTTCACGGGGGATTCGGTCACCCAGTGGGGCTTCGGAATCTCGGGGGCTGCAGGGGGCGCCATCCATTGTGCGTCCGCCGTCACCGGGAAGGACCAGTCGGTGATCCTGCCCTTTTACATGCGCTGACCCATGTTGTTGATTCCGCCTGACAGGCTCTCACTTGAACCGGGACGCCACGCCGTTGAACACGAAATCGATGACCTCCTCCTTGCGCTCTTCGATCTAGGGCCTGGAAAGGACTTCGTTGACGTACTTTCCTCCCTTCAAAGCCTGCTCGAATGGGCCGGCTTTGTGCGCGGAATCCAGATACCGAAAGGGTGGTAAGGACCATGAACAATGGGAACCTGGGTCGAGGCGCTTTCTATTCCATGACAGGGATCACCGTCCTGAATCTTCTCAATGTTTTCTTGTCCTTTTTCTACTTTCACGACCTTCGCCAGGTCTATGAGGCCGAGACCGGAGGCGGCCCGGAAAGGCTCGAGATCACGGCGTTTGTCGCGATCTGCTTGAACCTCGTGTTTCTATTTTGGAACGGGCTCCAGGGTCGCTCCGGAGGCGTCTAAGCGGAAAACCTTTCGAACGCGCCCGCACCTTCTGTTTCCAACGAGCAACAACATGAGACTGCCATCTTGGGTCATGGAGGTTTGTCTCTTGCCTCTTGTGGCTCTCGTGCTCCGCGAGGCCCGTCTGGTTTACGGGCGGGAGAAAGCAAAGCATATTTTTTTGGTGGACCGTTTTGACGTTCCCTTGCCCAGCCCCTATACTTCCTGGCGGTTCAGGACGGAGAAAATCCGTGATCGAACTCAAGGACGTAAGCTGCCGATTCGCCGGCCGGGTGCTTTTCGAGGGCGTCAATCTCTCCATCCGGCGAGGGGAGATCGCTTTGCTCCGGGGCAAGTCCGGATGCGGGAAGACCACCTTTCTGCGAATCCTGAGCGCCTTTCTCGATCCGACCACCGGCCGCCTGGAACTCGACGGCAAACCCTACCGTTCGTACCGGTACCCGGAGCTGAGAAGCAAGATTGTCTATCTCCATCAGACGCCCGTGCTCGAGGCGAGCAAATCCGTTCGAGAGAACCTGCTCGCGCCTTTCTCCCTTGCCGCCCACAAGGGGAAGCCGACGCCGAAGGAGGAAACGATTCTGCCCCTGCTGGCCGCGTTCCACTTGGACCGGAGCCTTCTTCCTCGCGACGCCAGGGAACTTTCCGTGGGGGAACAGCAGAGGGTAGCCATCCTGAGGGCCTTCCTGCTGCAGCCGGACTATCTTCTTCTCGACGAGCCGATCGCGAACCTCGACGCGGAATCGGCCCGGGCGATCCGCACCTGGCTTTCCGGCGCGACCCTGGACCGCGCGGGCCTCGTCATTTCAAGTCATCAAGAGATGGAAGACCTCCCTGCCAATCGGATCCGGCGACTCGAATTTGCGGAAGGAAGCATTCTTGAACGGAGCTCTTGACATCGGCTGGCCCCAGATGGGCCTATGCCTTGTGTTCGTCCTTGCGGCAGGGACGGCCTCTCTTGCGCTTCGCCTCGGGTTGCACCGGGACCTTCTCTGGGGCACCGTGCGGACCTTCGCCCAGCTTGCGCTCTTGGGCCTGGTCCTGCGCACCATTTTCGAGCTGAAGGCCCCCTGGCCGATTCTGGGCATTTTTTGGTTCATGGTGTTTTTCGCTGTCCTGACCATCCGCGGCAGGGTCCGGGAACGGGCTGTCCGCTATTTCGACTCGACCTTTCTTTCCATGTTTCTTTCCTACACGCTGATCACGGTGATGCTCACAGCCGTCATCGTCCGGGTGGACCCCTGGTACGAGCCCCGGTACTTCATCCCTCTGGGCGGCATGGTGATCGGCAACTCGATGAACGCCATTGCCATTGCGCTCGACCGGCTGTTCAGGGATCTGAGAACCAACCGGAACCTCGTCGAAATGAGACTCTCCCTGGGCGCGACCTGGCGCGAGGCCTCGGACGATATCGTCCGGGGGGCGGTCAAGGCCGGCATGATTCCATCCATCAATGCCATGATGAGCGTCGGGATCGTGTTCATCCCAGGCATGATGACCGGCCAGATCCTGGCGGGATCGGATGTCCTGCTGGCCGTGAAGTATCAGATGATGGTCATGCTCATGCTGGTGGGCTCCACGTCCGTGGGGAGCGTGCTCGTGGTGTTCCTCGTGCTCAGACGCTGCTTCGGCCGCTTTGGCACATTGCGGCTTTAGTCGTGAAAGGGGTCCCCCCTCACGACTCTTAATCTGCACCCGCGCCCGTCAAAACACGTACTCGCGCCCCTGCTCGAGAAGCTCTACGTTTCCCATGCCCAGGGCCCGAATCTCCCCGGTGATTTCGTGGGCGCAGTCAGGTTTGAGGTGGGAAACCAGAATTTGGATCTCCGCCGGGATGCGGGCCGCTTCTTCGGCGAAGGAAACGGTTGAGAGGTGCTTGGAAAGGTCGGCGATCCGGGCCAGGCGCTCGGGGAAAGAGGCCTCCAGAATGACGGCCTTCAGGTTTCGTGCTGCCGGCAGGATCGACAGGAGCCCGGCAGTGGAAACCGTGTCACTGCAGATGGCCACAGCCGAATCCGGTCCCTGCACAAGATGTCCGTGGCATTGCACGGCATGATCCATGGGAAAAGGCGTGATCGCCACGCCGGGAAGCCGGACCGTTTGGCCTTGGGCAAGAGGCTCCATCCGCAGCATGTGGGTTCTGCCGTTCCAGATCTTCGTGAAATCCGGCCAGATGATTTCGTTGAAGATGTGCTCGCGGAGACTGCGAATCGTATCCTCCGGCCCGTACAGCAAAACAGGCTGGTCGATCAAGGGGAGCACGTTGTCCAGCAAGAAGGGCAGTGTGACGATATGATCGATGTGGGAGTGGCTGATGAACACGTGGCTGATCCTGGCCTGCTCCCGAACCGAAAGCACGTCCGTCAGGCAACCGGCATCGATCGCGAAGCGGTCTTCCACCAGGTACGAGGTCAGCCGCATTCCCGGAGCGCTGCCGCCGTAACAACCCAGGACCTTGAGTTTCAAGGCATCCTCCCTCACGCCAGGCGGGCAAAGGCCCTATCGGTAATCGACCTTCTTTCATCCCCCTAGGATTGATGTTATCAGTCGCCTCCCACAAGGGTCAACGAAACGCCCTGACAAGGAACAAGGATTGACCCGCCCCAGATCGACCCGTCGATTGTTGACTCTCGAAAGGCCTTGCCCGTATTCTGTCTGCCGCATGCCGCGCCCAGGGGAATCCGGCCCTACTGGCTCCAGGCGCCCTGGGCGGCATGGCAAGCTCCTTTCGACGTGGAGGCGGCCCCGGCATGAATGTCTTTTTCGTGGTTTTCGGACTTTATCTGTGCTCGATCTTCCTGAAGCAAGCTCTGCGGCACAAGGGCGAAATCCGGTCTGTTTTTCTTGCCTTGGCGTTGTTCCTTCTGCCCCCGTTCATCGCAGCCAGCGTGATTTACGAGGGGAACGTCCTGGGAGCCTTCGACAAGAGCCTGCCCGCCAACCAGGACCCGGCCAACTGGTGGGTGGTCCCCATCACCCCCGAAAAGGGCGAGCCTTGGCATTTGAACGTCCTGGCGACCTTGATCACGGTCTCTCTCCTTTATGTGGGCGTGACGGTCTTTCTTTGGCTGGTCTCTTCCGTTTTTCTCAAACGCAGGGGCATCGAACTTCTCTCCATGCACCGGGCCGTGATCAAGTGGTTCCTGGTCATTGCCGGAGCCGTGGTGCTGTTGAGAATCAACCTCTGGCCGGTCCTGCTCGGCATGGGCGCGGCCTCCATCGTGCTCGGCTTCGCCCTGAAGGAGATGCTCGAAAACCTTTTCACCGGAATGGCTCTGGACAGCGAAGGGGCCTTTCACAGCGGCGACTGGATCCAAGTCGGCGAAAACGGCCCGATCGGCAGGGTGTACGAAAAGAACTGGCGCTCCACCAAACTCATCACGCTCAAAGACGAATCCATCACTGTGCCCAACCGACTCCTCGGCGGAGAAAAGATCCTCTGCTTCAACAAGCCCGATCCTCTTTTCGCCCGGACCCTGCGGGTCGGCACCTCCTACAACGACCCGCCTGTGAAAGTGAAAGAAATTCTCAGAGACATTCTGATCCGGGAACCCGGGGTCGCCAAGTCTCCTCCTCCCAGAGTTCGAACCATCGAGTACGGCGACTTCGCGATCACGTACGAGATGAAGTTCTGGATCTCCGACTACCGCCGGCATCAAGAAATCAACGACTCCATCATGACTCAGGTCTGGTATGCCTTCAAGTTCTACGACATCCAAATCCCCTTCCCCATCCGCACGGTCCACCTGAAAGAACAGGACCAGCTCACCAAGGAGGAAGCGAAGATCCAGGACGAACTGGCAACCAAGCTCAGTTTTCTCGCGGGACTCGACTTCTTCAAGCGCCACATGACGCTGCGCGACCTGGATCTGTTGGCCCGCAATTCCTTCCGAAGACACTACGTAAGCGGTGAGCCCATCATCCAGCGGGGCGAGATTGGAGACGCTTTATACCTCGTGATGGAAGGCACCTGCGAGGTCGTGTTACCCGACGGCCAGAGGCGCCAGATCCGACCCGGCCAGTACTTCGGCGAGATCGGGCTCCTCGGCGCCAGCGCGCGCACAGCCGATGTCGTGGCCGGCAAGGAAGGATCCGCCGTGCTTCGGGTGGACAAGTACTGCATGGACGTGCTGTTCGGGCGCTACCCAGACCTCCTGGGCGAATTCGAACAAATCCGGAATGCGAGAAAACAGGAGCTGCCCGCCGAGGAGGAACCTGCCATCGCGCCGGCACCTCATCCCCTGCTCCGGGCGGCCAGGTGCATCGCCGACTTCCTGAGGCCCTGGTAGACGGAACCTATTTTCCCTCCATTCGGACGATCTTGTCCCCAACACACTCGGATACCATCAAGGCCGTGACCGTATACTTCTGCCTCGGGTCGAAGCGCTCCTCGCCAGCCTAGGGGAAGTCCTCCTTGTAACGCCTTTCTTCCTCGTAGGCCGCCCGAAGCCCAAAGGCGTCAGCCTGTTATAGGTCACTCTGAAGCCGCTCCGTTCCTTGTGGAGGCTTTAATAAAAGTCGTAATTCACCTGCACGTTGGCCACGGATCCTTCGTATACGCAGGCCGGAGTCAACGACCCGGACGTTCGGCCCAACGCATGGAAAATCCCTCGGAACAACCTCTTCCGGCAATGTCTGTTTGAGTTCCGCCAGCCCGGATCTGTCCAGGATGCGGGAGGCAATCGGACGCGCCGAAACGCGCCTGTTCTGTTTCGGTGAGGTTGTGTATCCGGCCGGCAGGGAACCGATGGGAATTGACGCAGAGCGAAAAACTGAATTTCGAGTCATTCTTTGAATCGGCTCCTTCTTTGCTCCTATACTGAAGCCTGCAGGCATCGGACAGGCCTAGCCACGGAGAAAAGGACGGAGGAACGTCATGGGCATAAGGAGATCAAGGTTCCCTTCCCTGTGTTGGGCAGCGTTCGTACTCCTTCTCATCGGATGCGCAGGAAAGGATGAACAAGAGGAAAACGCCCGCCCAGGGTACACGGTTTCCGGAAGCGTTACCCGGTCGGTCGCTCCCGACCCCGGTCTCTGGATGTGCAAGCTCGCGCCCCTGATCGGCCTGATCAGCGGATTCGGCCCGGAGCGCTGCGACGCGAGGGGGGACGTCTATCTCCAGTTGATGACCGAATGTCCTGCCTTGTCCGGATGCCTTCCGGACTTGGTGGCCGAGGTGACCATCCCGGACGCGGACCTGTCCGCACAGGACGCCTCGGTCCCGTTTGCTTTTTCCAACGTGCCCGATGGCACATACTTTCTTTCCGGCTTCCTGGACGACGCGCCCAACATCCTCAACCCGGCCAACATCGCCGAGACAGGCGACCTGGTCATGTTCGGGCTCAGCGCGCCCCGGTGTGAGAAGGTAACCATATCCGGCGGTGACGTCTCCGGATTGCGGGCAGAACTGGACAGCGTGATGCCCTTTGCCCTTCCTATGACCGATGGATCCTGCCAGAAACCGGACGACAAGGATCCGGAGATCGTGGACGACGGGAACCTCTACACGGTCACGGCCACCGTGATCCGGTCCGTAAAGATCACGCTCTTGGACAGGATCCTCTTTGGCACGGACGGGATCGGCCCCTTGTACATTGCCTTGGTCGACGAGTGCTTCACTTCGGAGGGCAGCATCGGGTCGCTTGTGACCGAGCGGCACTTTGACGAAGTGGATCTCTCCAAGGAAGGCGCCGCGTTCACGTTTACCTTCGATCCGGTACCCAATGGAATCTATTACATCAACGGGTTCATCGACGACGTAACCGATGCGACCGAAGAGAGGCCGCTGCCGGCCGTAGGGGATCTGGTCTCCTTCCACGATCTGGGACCGGGATGTACCAAGGTCATCGTCAATGGTTCGGACGTCACTGCAGACCCCTATCCTTTGAACATGATCATGGTGTTCGACCTGAACGACATCTAAGCCGCTGGGCAACGGAACGCCCCCTGAACACAAGAGTCCATCCGGCCCCACGTGTTCGGTGTTCACCTGTGGGCTCGCCCCCCCAGGCGGAGAGCTACACCCGGTTGGGGCTGGCCGAAAGACGTCCAGGAATGCCGCTAGAGCCTTTCTCGGGCAAGAAAGTCCAAAAGAGCCCGGTTCACCTCCTCGGGCTTCTCGGCAGGGCAGAGGTGACCCGCGTCCCGGATGTGGACCCTCGTGGCACGCGGGATCTTCTCCTCGAGGAAGATGCCGTACTTGGGAGGCGTCAGCCTGTCGTCTTCCGAGGTGATCACCAAGACCGGGACGCGAATCGAGGGAAGCCGCTCCACTACGTCGAAGGCGTCGCAGGCCCTGAAATCGCCCAGGACGACCTGGGGCCCGGCCTTAGCCGCGGCCTCCGCAATGAGTCGGAGCCGCGCCGGGTCGGTCTTGGGCGAGGTCGCAAAGGACAGAAAGGACTCAAGATAGCCGCTGAAGTTCTCCTGGATGGTCTTTAGGATCACGGGCATGACCCGTAGCCGCGCTCCAGTCCCGATGAGGACCCCCGCGCAATAGACGTCGGGAAAATCAAGCAGGAGCTGCTGGGCAATCGCCCCGCCCATGCTCAGGCCGCACGGAATCGGCTTGGGTGCGCCAAGGCCGCGGGTGAACTCGGCCACGACCTTCGCATATCCCTCGATCGAGTCCATCCCCTCGCCTTTGCTGGCGCCGTGGCCGGGCAGGTCGATGGCAACTGCATTTGCCAGCCCTGCCAGGCCTTCGATCTGCCCCAGCCAGAGGACGTGCGAGCCGCCCGCGCCGTGGATGAAGAGCAGGGTGGGCTTGCCGGGATCCAGGGGCCACCCAGCCGAAACGTAGGCAATCCCGTTTTCTTCCCTTTGCAACACCGGCAGACTCCTCTTTGTCCCCTCAGCCGGCAGCCTCCTGCCTCAGTCGGTCCAGATCCAGCGGGCAGGGCTTCTCGGGATCGACGTAAAGCCGAATCGCCCCCGCCGCGCAGCGCTCCACGCACAGTTCGCAGCCCAGACACGCCTCCCGGTCGTAATGGCGATCCTCTCCCACGAAGGATACAGCCTCAATCGGGCAAATCTCCACGCACGCGTTGCAGTGCGTGCACTTCTCCGGGTCGAAGGAAACCGAATAGCCAGACTGGGCCGTCATGGACAAGCCCGAGTCTATCCTTTTCGTGATCCTCGTCGCCTGGAGGCTCACGCAGCAGTCCGGACAGCAGTTGCAGATGACCCCGGTGGAGCCGCCCGTTGCCACTTTGAAGAACGCTTGGGTCACGTGGCCCCTCTTCCGGAAGGACCGGATGATCTCCAGGGCCTCGGCCTGCGTGATCCTCCTCGGGTGGTACTTGCCGCAGTGATCGAGCCAGAACGTGGCCAGGTCTCTGCCGACGGCGATGCAGGACTGGAGCGGTTCGCAGCTCCCTGTGGCCTTTTTGCAAGGACAGTCCATCACGACAAGGAATTGCGGCTCCTCAAAGATGATCTTGGTGGCGTATCTGTAAGGGATGGCGCGCCTGTTCTCATCCGAGACCATGCGGACATCCTCGTTCAGGGTGAAGATCTTCCTCGTGTCTTCGGCCGAGAGCACTTTCGAGTGGTAACGGTCGAAAATCGCACCGCCGACGGCTCCGAGGGGCCTGAACCAGGTCATTCTCTTGATGATCTGCAGGCAGACGTGGACCGTCTTCACGTAAGGATAGTAAAAGACGAAGTAGACGTAGTTGTGGAGGAACCGGTCGATGCGCCAGCCGTGCTTCTTGAGCATGGCCCGTGTGGATGCTCTCAAGGACTGGGCCTTTCCATGATGAGGTTGCACGGAGTTCAGAGCGGAGCCCGTTTCTATCAGGTTGCAATGAGAGGATCAAGCCGGCCCCAGTCGCCCTTGCAGACTCTTATGCGAGCAGACGGCGCATCGCTGGGAGCGCCGCTCGGACTGGATGCGGAATGAGCAGCAAGGGCAACCGCTAACGACTCCATAACGGTTCGGGGAGACTGGCGGCGTCGATGGGAATTCGCCGCAAGGGCCGCACCCCATCGACGGGCTCCTCGCCGCCGGGGAGCTTCATGCCCCGAACTTGACCAGTCTGCCCGCATGAGCCAGAGCAAGGCCCATGAGGTTCACCGCGGGCTGGCGGCCGAGTCCTCCGCTAAGGCAGCTCAATTCGTCGAAGGTCTCCACCCGGTCCACCCGCGCAGAGGCCGCGTGGAGCATTACCGGAACCGGATGCCAACTGTGGCTCTTGAGAAGAGACGGCGTGGAGTGGTCTCCGGTCACTACGAGTACATCGGGCTTCAAGGCCCGAACGCGGTCAATCAGGGGATCCACCTCTTCGAACACTCGGACTTTTCCGTCGAAGTCTCCGTCCTCGCCCCGGGAGTCGGCGTACTTGACGTGGAGGAAAAAGAAGTCGTACTCCCCAAACCGACGCTCGAGCGCCTCGACCTGGGAGGGGACGTCCGGCGTGACGGGATGAAGATCCATTCCCAGCAAGCGAGCGATTCCACGATACATCGGGTAATTCGCAATGGCCAACGATCGCAGCCCGAAGCGTTCTTCCAAGGAGGGATACCGCCTGTATTTGGCAAACCCCCTGAGCAGCATCATGTTGGCCCGCGGTTCGTCCGAAAGGATCACGCGGACCTGGTCCAAGATCTTCTTCAACCGCGCGGCGGTCTGCTTTCCCTCAGGGGCCGTGGGCTCAGGATCCAGAGGAGGCGCTCCGGTTCGCTGCGGATCGGTATCCGCGATCGCCTCGCTCAGGCCGTCTGCCCGCAGTACGAAAACCGCCCTGTATTCCTTTTCCGGCATGAGAAACAGTTCACACCCGGCGGGCACGCGGACGCTCTTCTTGACCTTTTCGCACAGCCGACCCGCCTCCTCAGTCGGGATCCGGCCCGCCCTGCGGTCGGAGATATTGCCCTTGCCATCCAGGGTGCAGAAGTTCGCCCGGGCGGCCAGGTCTCGGTCGGTCAAGTCGAACTCCACGCCCGCGGCCGAAAGGACCCCCCTGCCGATGTTGCAGCGGATGGGGTCGTACCCGAAAAGGGCGAAGTGAGCCGGCCCGCTGCCCGGACTGATCCCTGGATGGATCGGATCCAAGAGACCGCAAATCGAATCCCGGGCCAGTCGGTCGAGGTTCGGCTTGCGGGCAACCTGAAGCTCAGTCCCACCCTTGCCGGGCATGGCCAGCCCGCCGAGACCGTCGAAAATGAAGAAGACGATCTTGCTATCGTTCCGGACGACGAGCTTTTCCAGGACTTCGGGATCCATGGGCCGTCTCCTTTCTCTGCTCGTTCCTTTCGCTCGGAGAAATCCTTTCGCTCGAAACGCTACTGGCGCAGAGCCTTCAAGAATGCGCCCAAGGGGAGCGTGTTCAGCACATGTTCCCTGCCGAGCCAGCCCCTCCTGGCCTGCTCGACCCCATACCGGATGAGGTCGAGGTCTTCGATGCGATGGGCGTCCGTGTTGATCACCACCTTGACTCCCCTTCTTCTCGCTTCCATGAGGTGAAGATCCATGAGATCCAGCCGGTCCGGGTGGGCGTTGAGTTCCATGGCCACGCCCAGTTCGGCCGCGCACGACAGAACCTCGTCCATATCGAACGCGATGGGCCCCCTGCGATTGAGAATTCTCCCGGTGGGATGGCCAAAGATTTGAACCCGGGGATGCTGGAGCGCCTTGAGGATTCTCTCGGTCTGTTGGGCCGGCGGAAGGTTGAACTTGGAATGGACCGCGACCAGAACGATGTCGAGTTTTTCCAGAAGCGCATCCTCGAGGTCGAGCGAGCCGTCGGAGAGGATATCGATCTCCATGCCCTTGAGGATCCGAATCCCTTCGTGGCGCTCCGCCACCTTCTCGATTTCCTTCCACTGCTTCCGCAACCGCTCGGCGTCCAGGCCGCCGGCCACGGAGACGGCCTTGCTGTGGTCCGTGATGGCCAAGTATTCGTAGTTGCGGGCCTTGCACGCCACGACCATTTCCTCGATCGTGTTCTGGCCGTCCGACCACGTGGAGTGCATCTGGAGGTCTCCCCGGAGATCCCGAAGTTCGATGAGATGCGGCAAGGCATTCTGTTGGGCCGCTTCGATCTCCCCCCGGTCTTCCCGCAGTTCCGGCGGAATCCAGGGCAGGCCCACGGCTTTGTATACCTCGCTCTCTTCCCGGCCCGCAACGAAGCGACCCGAGGAGGGCCCGGGGTCCGCTTCGTCTTTGCCCTCCTTCCGTCCCCGGCCTCGAGCCGTCTTTTCACCCTTGTCCACCCGGAAGACTCCGTATTCAGACACGCGCAGCCCCCGGTCGATGGCAAGCCTGCGAATCCGGATGTTGTGCTCCTTCGATCCCGTGAAATAGGCCAAGGCCGCGCCGAAACTCTCTCTCGGCAGAATCCTGAGGTCCACCTGCAGACCAGAACCGAGAAAGACCGTACCTCGGGTATCGCCCGCGGATTGTACCTTGGCGACCCCGGGATAAGAGACGAAGTGTTCCATGATTGGCCCGGCTTCCCGCGCCACGGCCAGAATATCGATATCTCCCACAGTCTCCTTGCGGCGCCTGTAGCTGCCGGCGACCTCGATCCTCTCGACCCCCGGCGCCTTCTCCATATACGCCTTCAAGGGAAGCACGTACTGGTCCGCGTCCGAAAGTTTGAATCGGCCCTGCTGGCTGCGGTACGACTCGATGCCTTCAAGGATGTTTTTCTGGATTTTCTCGCCGAACCCCTTGAGCCGGCTCAGCCTGCCTTGCTCGCACGCTTCCTGAAGCGCGGCCACCGTGGTGATGCCGAGCTCCTCCCAGAGCTGCTTGGCTCTTTTGGGGCCGAGGCCCGGGATCCGGAGGAACTCCAACAGCTCAGGGGGGATCGACCGCAGAGCCTCTTCATGTCGACCGAGTTTTCCGGTCTCGACAAGTTCCCGGATGTGCGCAGCCATCTCCTTGCCGATGCCTGGCAGACCCGTAAGATCAGCCCCTTCCTCCACCAGCTTGCGAAAAGGCGTGCCGTGGCCCCGGACCGTGCGAGCCGCGTTCCGGTACGCGCGCACTCGGAAAGGGTTCTCTCCCTGAATTTCGAGCACGTCACCGAGCTCATCGAGAATCCGGGCAATCTCGACGTTCTCCATGTCCGGTCTTCTCCTGTCAGAACATCTCGGCTTCGCTTCTGTCTCTTCTGGCTGATCTGCAACTCGATCTCTGCCTCAAGCCATCCCAATCCGGCAACCCAGGCTCAGGGCCGCGTCGAGCCTTCTCTCAGCACGCCTTTGGAGCGCAAGAGTTCGAGAAATTCCTTCTCGCCCAACACCCTGACCCCGAGTTTGCGCGCCTGAGCCAGCTTGGAGCCCGGGTCCTCTCCGGCCACCACATAGTCCGTCTCCTTGCTCACAGACGACAGCGCTTTGCCTCCGTGGGCTTCAACCATTTCCTTGGCTTCCCGCCTGGTCATGGTCTGCAGGCCGCCCGTGAAAACGAACTTGAGCCCCTCCAGGGGCTTTTTCCCCCCTGCGGCCGGCTCGACGATCTCCACTCGGCCAGAGAGAAGATCCTCGAGCACCTGACGATTTCCAGGATCCTGAAAGAAGGCATGGATCTGAGCCGACATTCTCGGGCCGATTCCCTTTACCTGCTGCAGCTCCTCCGGGCTCGCTTCCGCCAGAGCGGCGAACGATCCGAAATGCCTTGCCAGGTCCCGAGCCACGGATAGGCCGACCTCTGGGATGCCCAGAGCATACAAAAATCGGTGAAGGTCCACTCGCCTGGCCTTTCGGATGGCTTCGACCAGATTTCTTGCGGACTTTTCTGCGAACCTCTCGAGAGGTTCCAGTTGTTCTTGTTTGAGGTCGAAGAGGTCAGGAAGACGTTTGACGAGGCCCTTAGAAACCAAAAGCTTGGCCGTCTCCTCGCCCAAACCCTCGATGTCCAGAGCGTCCCGGGACCCGAAGTGCTCGATCCGGCCCACGAGCTGGGCGGGGCAAGCGAAACCGTTCGGGCAAACCGTGAAGGGGCCTCGCTCCTCGAGTTTGGCGCCACAGGAGGGGCACCTTTCGGGCATCCGAAAAACAGGACCCCTCTGACTCTCGTCGCCCTCAGGGACGCGCTCGACGATCTGGGGTATGACGTCACCGGCGCGCTGTACCCGGACCCGGTCGCCGGCCCGGATGTCCTTCCTGGCCACCTCCTCGCGGTTGTGGAGGCTCGCCCGGCTGACGGTCACGCCCCCGATCTCCACCGGCCTGAGCAGGGCGATCGGCGTGACCACGCCGGTCCTGCCCACGCTGGGTTCGATGGCGAGGACGCGCGTAACCTGCTTGCGGGGCGCGAATTTCAAGGCAAAGGCCCACCGGGGATGGTGCGAAGTGGAACCCACGATCGCCCGCTGAGCCAGCTCGTCGAGCTTCACCACCACGCCGTCGATCTCGTACGGAAGTTCGTCCCGCCGGGCGGTCAGCGATCTGTGATACTCCAGGGCCTCGTGCACTGAGTGAACTCTCCGGCAAAGATCGTTCACCCTCAACCCCCAGGCTCGCAGCGCGGCCAGGACCTCCCACTGGGTCTTGATGTCATCGGCCCCTCCGGCCAGGATGTCGTAAAAAAACACGTCCAAGGGCCGGGAGGCCGTGATCCGGGGGTCGAGCTGCCGCAGAGAGCCTGCGGCGGCGTTTCGGGGATTGGCGAAGGGCTTCTCTCCGGCTTCGGAGAGTTTCCGGTTCAACTCGTGGAAAGCGTCCACGTGCATGAGCACTTCCCCCCGGACAGAGAGGAAGGGGGGCGCCTTCCGCTCTTCTTCTCTCAGCCGGAGGGGAACCGTTGGGATCGTGCGCACGTTCTCCGTGACGCCCTCGCCCCGGATTCCGTCTCCCCGGGTGGAGGCGCGGACCAGAATTCCCCTTTCGTACACCAGTTCGACCGAAGCCCCATCCATCTTGGGCTCGACCACGTATGCAATGGAAGCCTTGCCTAGGGCCTTCCGCAGCCTTTCGTCGAAACGCCTCAAGGCCGCTTCCTCGGAATCCGAGTCCAGGCTGAGCATGGGCGCCGCATGCACGACTTCGGGAAACCGGTCCAAGGGAGCGCCGCCGACTCTCTGGGTGGGCGAATCCGGCGTCACGAGGTCCGGAAACCTCTCTTCGATCTCCCTAAGTTCCTTAAAGAGCCGGTCGTACTCCTCGTCCGAGATCTCCGGCGAATCCAGCACATAGTAGAGATAGTCGTGCTTCCGAATGAGCTCCCGCAGCGTGCAGGCTTTCTTTTCGGCCGCCTGGCGATCCATTGGATCCCCCTTTTCCAGACAGTCCGATGACTTTCCGCCCCGATTCAGAATAGTGAATCCGACGAGCCTTTTTCAAGGAAGGACACCGCACAGGACCGTCCGCCGGCTACTTAAGTCCAGCGACTTCCGCTCCCAGCCGTCTGAAAAAAGCGACCATGAACCTATGCCGCCCCTCGGCGATGCGCCATCCAGTGGCCGTGAGCATACGGTCCCGAACGTGCACAAGTTTCACTCGGAATTCCCGGTAGGCAGTATCCTCTTGCCCGTAAGGACGGGCATTCGCAAGATCTGCCTCAGAATTGTGCAGCCTAGCCCCCACCTCCCCGGCGAAAAGAAACGCCCGGCCTATCCCCACGGCGCCGATCGAATCGAGCTTGTCGGCATCGAACAATACTTTAGCCTCGAGGCTCTGTGGCCGCGGGCCAGAACCGCGAAACCGGTGGGCCTCGACGCAATGGACAACGGCCCCGATCCAATCCTCGGGCAGTCCCTCCTTTTCGAGAATCTTCCGTGCCAGTCGGGCCCCCAGGGCAGCATGGCAGATCACTCCACCAGAGGAAAATTCCTCGGCTCTACCCACGTCGTGCAAGTACGCAGCGGCCTCGAGAATCTCAAGATTTGCCCCCTCCTCCGTCCCAATCCGTCGACACAGATTCCAGACCCGTTCGACGTGGTCCCAGCCGTGACTGCCAGGGCTGCCTCCCATTCGTTCGAGCGCCGCCTGCCGAATTCGACCCAGGACATTCCCTGCGATCAAGCCCCCTTTCCTCCTTTCCCAGCAAAAGGACGTGCCCTCACCCTGAGGAGGGACAGGATCTGTTTATTACCCGAGAAACGGGCGTCATGGAAAGAGGGGGAGCAAAACCCCATCTAGACGATTGCTCCCGGCACCAGGCTCCGATAGAATCCTTCGAAAGGACACAGCGTATACCGACTCCAAGACCCCCGCGCCGTACCGGGCCGGAGTCCGGTCGTGGAAACAGGATCCCGCAACAAAACCTGTGAGCCGATCCCCTGGCACAGGAAAAACCGCCGCAGGGGACGAAGGCCCCACGCTTCCGGCCAGCCAGCCCAAGGGAACGATCTGGCTGCACAAATCGCCGAAACCGCAAGAAAAGCTGTTCTGGACCTGTTCGGCCCCCGTCTCATCCCCGAAAACCCGTTTCTTCTTGAGATCAAGGTGACGGTCCATCCAGGGCCGGTCTGGAGGGCCGAAGCCGAGCTGCCGGTCGAACAGCAAATCCGCGCGGCTGTGCGCGAGACCGTGGCCCGGGCCGAAGCCTACCAGTACGGCCGGCTATACTGCTACCGCTGCGAAAGCTCACACTGCAGCCACTCCGTGCCTCCCAAACCCTCGTGCGTGTTCGCGGGATACGCGCCGACCGGTCTTCCCCGGTGGGAAGAACTTCCGCAAGTTTTGCTTGAACTTCGCCACCCGGACGTGGAGCGCCTCTACAGCCCCCGAGGCAGGCATTTCCTGACCGTCTTCCTGGATCCCGAGTATCTCAAACACCGCCAGCTCGACGTCTTCGGACGGCAGTCCAAGACATACGACATCCTCGGCCAGATCGTCTTCGGCTTTCTGGATCTCGTACCGCCAGGTACGACCCCCACCAAGACAGAGCGGGTCGCCATAACGCTGCAGGCTGTCGAGTCCAGACGGCTGGACGGATCGCCCCGCCTCGATGTGAACGTCCTGGCGCGGTTCGCGGACGGGTCGCTGGTTCTGGACAGTCTCTCGGACGGACCTGCCGTAAACCGGAGGATCTTCGGAGCGATTCTAGAGGCCAGACAGCGGATCGCGGCCCTGGCGCCGAAAAGCTCGAACCCAAGGAAGTCCCTGCCGCACGATACCTGCCTTCGCGCACAGGAAATCCTGCAGAGGGCGGCCAGGACTCTCGAGCATCTGGGCCGCCAGGCCGCGCGCCGGACTTCCCACGCCGAGGACCGCCCGAGGGAGCGAAGGCCCACCTCCAAAGCCCTCCAGGACGCCTTAGCAGCCTCAGAGGAAAAGGTTCTCAGCGACGTGTACCGGCAAACCATCGTCGTTTTAGGGCCCAGAAACAGAGTACACGTCTTCAGTCACCAAGGCCGGCACGTGACGAGCCTCGTCCTCGATGCAGAGTCGGTGCAGAATCGTTTGAAAAGGCAGAGATGGCAACCCATGGAACCCGAGGAGGTCCGGCGTTTCCGCTCCCGGGCGGCCGCGCACGGGTCGGAACGAGAGGGAGACCTTTCCGCCGGGCAGGAGGCCACACGAGCGTGAGCGGCGGGACGGCACCGATCAGCAAACTGGGAGAATTCGCTTTGATCGAGCGAGCCCGGACCCTGCTGGGCAACGAGTCGGATCCTCGGGTTCTCGTGGGCATCGGGGACGACACGGCTGCCCTCCAACCCACCCAAGGAAAGATTCTGCTCGTCACCTGCGATACCCAGGTCGAAGGAACCCACTTCCGCAGGGACCGAATGTCCGCCCACGATCTGGGCAGGCGGGCCGCAGCCGTCAACCTGAGCGACATCGCGTCCATGGGCGGCGCGCCAACGTTCGCTTTGGTTTCCCTGTCCCTCCCCCCGGATTTTCCCTTGTCGGACTTCGACGATCTTTTCAGAGGGATCGGCGACCAATTCCGGGCGTTTTCCGCAAAAGTCGTCGGCGGCAACCTGGCCTCCACAGCCGGCGGCTTGGTCTTGGATATCACCCTCCTCGGAGAGGTCGCCCCCAATCAGATCCTGACCCGATCGGGTGCCCGGCCGGGCGACCGGATATGCGTGACCGGATCCTTGGGCGCATCCGCGGCCGGGCTCCGGGCCATCGAGCGTTTCGGGGAGGCCGCGGAAACGTTTTTCCCGGAATTGGTCCGCGCCCATCGCCTGCCTTCTCCCAGGGTGCTGGAAGGGCAGGAAATCGCGCGATCCGGCATCGCCACGGCCATGATCGACGTGAGCGACGGCCTCGCGGCCGACCTCCTTCACTTGTGCGACGCCAGCCGGGTGGGCGCCGTCGTCCACATGGAGCGGGTTCCGGTCTGCCGAGAACTCCTCCCTGCAGCCGAGCGCCTTGGCGAGAGCCCCGAGATTCTGGCCCTTTCGGGAGGCGAGGATTACGAGTTGCTCTTCACGGCCCGGGCCGGGCCGGAAACAGATGAAACCCTGCGACAGATCGCTGACGCATGCGGTGTTGCCCTCACGATCATTGGAGAGACCGTGCCGAAGGAGGAGGGGACCTGGATCGTGCATCCGGACGGCCGTAGGACTCCTCTTACGGCCCAAGGGTGGAACCATTTCCGCTGAATCATCTTTTTTCGAGAAACGAGCGGATGAAGGCCGCCACCTCGTCCCGGCCGAAATAGACGCCGAAATGGCCCTCGCACAGGATGTCCGCATCCAGCGAAAGGAGGAGGGCCAGGGACTCCTGGTAACGGGCCCGCTCGGAAAGCAGGTCCGGATGCAGGGGGCCGTGCACGTCCTGAGCGAACAGGACCCTGGACCCCTGGGATTCTACAAGGTAGACAACCGATCCCGGCGAGTGGCCTGGAACGTGGATGGCCTCGACAAAGCGATCGCCCAGGCAGATCCGTTCCCTGGGCCGATTCAGCTTGAGGTCCACCCGAAAGGGCTTGATCTTCGTCCCGTACCAGAGCGCGGCCGTGACTTTGTTGTCGCCTTCCTCGAGATACCGCGCGTCTTCGCCGTGCGCAACGATGCGGCAACCCGTTCTGTCTCTCAAAGCGGAGGCGCCGCCGGCGTGATCGTAATGGCAGTGCGTAAGCAGGAGAAGCTCCACTCTTTCCGGATCCACCCCGCACGACCGGATGTTCCTCAGCACCCTCCCCACAGAGTTCCCGCAGCCTGAGTCCACGAGGGCCGTGCTTTCTCCGAACCGGACGAGATAGATCGCAGCGTCCTCCGGAGCCGTGTAGTCGCCACCGCCCACCTGGTAGATCTCGTCCGTGATCCGCATCGGATGCCTCGCCTCCCTTCCAGCCCGTGACCCCGGCATTTCCGCAACGGGTCAGAGCCCCATGGCCGCCCGAATCTTCGGAATCTCCTTGCGGGCCGCCTGCCTGCCCGCCTCCATCAGCTCCCTCTTATGGTCGAAGTCCATGATGCCCACGGAGCCCACATCAGGCTCGATAAGCACGTCGAACCGCGACCGGTTCAGCCGGATGAGCTCACCCCCCATGATCCCGATCGATTCCAGGATCACGGCGAGAGGCCCGGGGGGCTCTGCCTTGAATTCGCTTCTTCCTTTGGCAATGTTCACCCCGACGATCACGTCCGCGCCCAGGTCTTCCGCCACCTCGGGCGGCAAGTTCCCCATCACACCCCCGTCCACGAGAAGCTTCTCTCCCCAGGGAACCGGCTCAAACACCCCCGGAAGAGCCGTGCTCGCCCGGACCGCTTCGCTCAAAGGGCCCTGAGTAAACACCACGCGCGTGCCGGTTTTCAAGTCCACAGCCACAATCGCCAGCGGAATCTTGAGGTCCTCGATGTTGCGGCTCCGCAAGTGCCGGTTCAGATACTCGCGCAGGGCCTCCCCCTTGGCCAGACTCCGCTGAATATTGAAAAGGCTCAGGTCGAAAATATCCTTTTTCTCGATCTGAAAGGCCTTCCACTCGAGGTCGAAGGAATCTGCGCTGTCCGCGTAGAGAGCGCCAACCAGGCTTCCGACGCTTACGCCCACGATAAGATGAATGGGAATTTTTTCCGCCTCCAGCTCCCGAATCACACCCACGTGCGCGAACCCCCTGGCCCCTCCACCGCCCAAGACCAAAGCGAGCCTGTGTTCGCGCTGTTGCTCCGGTGTTTTCTGCTCCAACACAGCACCACAAGATGCCGCCAACAAAAGGAGCAAGGCCAGAGCCGAAAACTTTCGGATCATCCGCAATCCTCCTATACACAACAGAAAAAGGCTTTGCAGAACCCGCGGGCGGGAACCTGCAGGCTCCACCATTCCCACACGGCAAAGTTTTTAGCCGCGGCAAAGGGCAAAAGCAAGGCACGAAGGTCTCCCCTCAGGTGGCTAGAACGGTTTCTTCTGCCTGGATCCTTGGAAACGTGCATGCCGTCGCGGCCACAAGCACGAATGCGGCCGTGGGCAGGACCTAAAGACGGACCCAGCAGAGCGCATCCCGCCCTCCCCGGTATCAACAAAAAGGCGTCCACAATCTCGCCCGAAAAACCGGCAGGCCCACCCATACCAGAGCCAACGTTCCGAAATTGGAACAGACCGCAAAAGCAAGCGAAAGGAACCGTGGTTCGGAGAAAAGAGCGGCCAGGATGGAATGGACACAGCGCAGCCTTTCCGGCGAGGAGCCGCTCCAGCCTCACGGTGACGTCAAAGTTTGGGGTGAGATGGGTGAGAGGTGGGCGAGGGGTGTGTGATCCGGCCAAGGTTTAGCAA
>Ga0101944_10003320_pt1 | contig 22885 bp, 20 predicted proteins | sample DewCreD2012metaG_FD_75245 | JGI IMG/M metagenome (GOLD analysis project Ga0101944, IMG submission 75245) | Hot spring sediment bacterial and archeal communities from British Columbia, Canada, to study Microbial Dark Matter (Phase II) - Dewar... ... | reverse complement strand
GTGTTAGCCTGCGTTCGCCCCGAGGCGCGCCCGGCGTCTTCGCAAGCGAAAACCGCGGTGGGCGCGTCAGGCCAGCGCCTGCGCCAGCCGCCGCCAGCCGTCGTCCTCCAGGCCGGGCGAGAACGGCCGGTAGAGCGTCACCCGGTCCAGAAGGCCAGTGTAACGGTCTTTCAGCGGCCCCGCCAGTTCGGGCAGAGAGTCCGCCTGGACCGCGAACTCGGCCAGCATGGCGTCGTCGATCAGGCCCGGCATCTCGCCCCACTGCCCCTGCGACGCCAGGCCGGAGAGGCGCTCGCCGATCTCGGTCCAGCCGTGATGCTCGAGCACCGGCCGGTAGGAGGGCGTGGAGGCGTAGAACGCGATCTGCGAGCGGGCCAGGTCCCGGTCCGCCGCGGAGGTCAGCGCGAACACGGAGGCGGCCAGCGCGATGCGGGCCGGGTCCCGCCCGGCCCGGGCCGCGCCCTCGGCGATGGCGGGCCGGAGCACCTCGCGCAGATAACGGGCGGTGTGGAACGGGTGGACGTGGAAGCCGTCGCAGACCTCGCCGCACAGCCGGGCCAGGCCGGTGTTGACGCCGGCGATGTAGACCGGGATGTGCGGGTGCGCGATCGGCCCCGGGTTGAAGAACGGCGTCATCAGCGTGTGCTTGAAGTATTCGCCGCGGAAGTTGAGGCGCTCGCCGGTCTGCCAGCAGTTCCAGATGGCGCGCAGGGCCAGCACCATCTCGCGCAGTTTGTGCGCCGGGCTCGCCGGCCAGGGCATGCCGAAGCGCTTCTCGATGTGCGGCTTGACCTGGGTGCCCAGCCCGAGCAGGAAGCGCCCGCCGGACTGGTCGGCCAGGTCCCAGGCGGTGTGGGCCAGCGTCATCGGGCTGCGCGCGAAACCGATGGCCACGGCCGTGCCGAACTGCAGGCGCTGCGTGTGCTCCCCCACCAGCGCCAGCGGCAGGAACGGGTCGTGCTGGGTCTCGCTGGTCCAGGCCGCGCCGAAACCGAGCGCCTCGGCGGCCCGCGCCAGCGCCGGGATCTGGCCGAGGGTGTTGGTCATGAAGGCGAGGTCGAGGTGCATGGCGTTCTCCGTGGGAGAGGATAGACGACTGACCGTTTTCAGGCGGCCGGATCATCCATGGCGGGCCAATCGATCTCCTTGACGCACGACGCGGGTGAGAGGTGGATCAGGCACTTCACCAGCGCCACCAGGTCGGTCAGCGGGATGGCGGACCGGCCATGCTTCTTGAGGGCCGGCGCCGCGCCGGCGCTGAAGGGCACGTCGGTGGCGAGCGAGCCCGGGTTGATCACGGTCACGGCGACGCCGTCCCGGCGCAGGTGCTCGCGCAGGGCGTGGGCGGCGCCGCGCAGCCCGAACTTGGAGGCGCCGTACGCCACCTCCGGCGCGCGCGCGTTCTCCAGCCCGGACGTCGAGCCGATCAGGATGAGCTTGCCGTGAGCCGACTGGCGCAGGTTGGGCAGGAGCTTCTGGATGCAGCGGATGGCGGCGGTAAGGTTGACGACGATCACGCGCTCGTTCTCGTCCGGCGGCACGCGCGCGAAGTCGTACTCCGCGCCGAAAGCGTCCGTCTCCCAAATCCCGGCGTTGTAGAGCAGGACGTCGACGGGCTGGCCGTACAGCGCCTCGGCCAGGGCGTCGGCGGCGCCGGGAAGGGCCAGGTCGGCCTGCACCCACAGACGCCGCGCGCCGTCCGGCAGGTCCAGCTCCGGCCGCGTGCGCGACACCAGCCAGGCGACGTCGCCGGCGGCCGGCAGCCCGGCGTTGAAGGCCGCGCCCAGGCCGCGGCTGGCTCCCAGGATGACAAAGCGGGTCATACGCCGGTTTTCTCCGAGGTCACAGCGCCTGCAGCAGCCACAGGGTCAGCAGGCCGAGCCCGATGGTGAGCAGGACGTTCTTGCTGAACCAGGCGACGGCGATGGCCAGCAGGCCGGCCAGCAGCCGGTCGTTGGCGAGCGAGAGATCGAACCGACCGCCGGGCCAGAGCATCTCCGGGAAGACGATGGCCGAGAGCACCGCCGGCGGCACGAAGCGCAGCGCCTGGCGCAGCCGGGGCGGCATGGGCCGCCGGTCCAGGGCCAGCAGCGGGACGGCGCGGATGGCGTAGGTGACCAGACCCATGCCGAGAAGGGTGAGCCAGAGAGTCATACGAAAGACCGATCAGCCCCGGTCGCGCGACGCCAGCCGCCGGTCGCGCGCGGCGCTCTCCACTGCCACGCCGACGCCGATGCCGGTGAACGCGGCCAACAGCAGGCCGAGTTTGAGCGGCAGGGTGTAGGCGGCGACGGCGACCAGGCCGGCGGAGACGGCGGCGGCCAGGCCGGCGCGGTCCTTGAGCGCCGGGACCACGAGGCCGATGAAGGTCAGCGCCAGCGTGAAATCGAGCGCCCAGGCGGCCGGGACCTGCGCCCCGAACAGCACGCCGGCCGCGGTGCTGGCCTGCCACACGCTCCACAGGGTAAGCCCGGCGCCGAGGAAAAACCAGTGCTTGTGCGTCACGTCGCCGGGCGCCTGGTAATTGACGATGGTCGTGGCGTACGCTTCGTCGGTGAGCAGGTAGGCCAGCGTCAGCTTCCAGCGCACCGGCAGATGTTTGACGTACGGCTCAATCGAGGTGCTGTACAGCGCATGGCGCAGGTTGACGACGAAGGCCGTGACGACGACGAGCAGGGGCGGCGCGCCCGCCCCGATCATCTGCTGGCCGATGAATTGCGACGAGCCGGCGAAGACGACCGACGACATGGCCTGGGCGGCGTCGGCGGGCAGGCCCGCGCCGAGCGCCAGCACGCCGTAGATCAGGCCGAAGGGGATGACGCCCAGGGCGATGGGGAGCTCGGAGCGGACGCCGGCCAGGAATTGGGCGTGGGGGTGCACGGCAGGATTATAACCCGCGCCGGCCGGACCTCCGGGTTCATTGAGCCCCTTCGGAAACAGGTTTTCTGGCCGCGGATTTCGCGGATTGCGCCTATCATTGGGCCTGTCGTCAGGCGGCGATGCGTTTCCCGCCGGCGGCCCGGCGGCCGTGTGCCCCGACACGGCATCCCGTGCAGGTCTGCAAAGTCTGGACCCCCGCGGAAGTCGGGGGACGACAACGTGGGGCGGGACAGAAGCTTGATAACGAGGCGATCCTTGATGAAAGACCCTTTGGGCGCCGTCGGCGCCACGCTGGAGGCCTGGGAAGCGCGCGCCACCGGGCTGCTGCCGCCGCCGGTCCAGCGCAACATGCGCGTCGAGTTCGTGGCCGCGATGCTGTTCGGGCCGTTCGTGGCCGGGCTGAGCTTCCTGCCCGTGGTCCTGCGCCGGCTGGGGGCCTCGCCGGAATGGATCGCCTTTTACCTGGCGCAGAACTTCATCGGCTTCCTGCTGACCTCGGTGAGCGTGCTGGTGATGCCGCGCCGCCGGGGCCTGATGCGCTTCGGCGTGACCTTCTGGCTGCTGTCGCGCGGCTCGTTCGTGCTCATGGCCTTCCTCAACGACGCGCAGGCCCTGGGCTGGCTCACGCTGTTCTTCTGGGTCGCCGAGAGCTTCCCGGTGCCGGTCTACACGCGCCTGATGCAGATCATCTACCCGGCCCGGTCGCGCGGCCGCGTGATCGCCCTGATCCGGGTGGGGATGTCGGCCACCGGCCTGCTGGTGACGCCCGTGGCCGGCTGGCTGCTGGACGCCGCCGGCCATCGGGTGCTGTTCCCGTTGGTGGGGGTCTCGGCCGTGCTTTCCGCCCTGGTCTTCACCCAACTGCGCTTTACCGACGCCGACGTGCCGGAGAGCGCGCCGGCCGACCCGGGCGGGCTGGGGCGCATCCTGCTGGAGGACCGGCGTTTCGCGTTGTATCTGGCCGGGCTGGCGGTGTTCGGGGTCGGCCTGCTCTCCGGCGTGGCGCTGCACCCGCTGGTGCAGGTGGACCGGCTCGGGCTGAGCTACGGCGAGATCGGCTGGCTCGGCCTGGTCCAGTCGGCCTTCTTCCTGGCCGGTTACCTGCTGTGGGGGCGCCTGATCGACCGGCGCGGCGGCGTCTGGGTGCTGCGCCTGGTCTTCCTGATCGCGGCCGTCATCCCCGTCAGCTACATGCTGGCGACGGCGGGCTGGATGCTCCTCCCGGCGTTCGCGGCCCTGGGGCTGGTCAACGCGGGGCTGGACGTGGGCGGCCTCAATACCGTGATGCAGTTGACCACGCCGGAGCGGCTGGGCCAGTACTCGGCGTTGCAGACGACGGTGCTGGGGGTGCGCGGGCTGGCGGCGCCCTTCATCGGCGTGTGGCTGGCGCAGGCTCTGGCGCTGCCGTTCGAGGCGGTCTTCGGCCTGGGCCTGGTCCTGATCCTGGCCGGCGCCGCGCTGCTGCTGGGGGTGCGGGCCGAGGCGTGAGCGTCACTTCTCCCAGCTCGGGCGGCCGAACATCTCGAACTGGCCGCCGGCCTCGTCGTAGCGCATCAGCGGCTGCAGCGTGTAGCGGTCGTTCTCCAGGCCGCGCAGCTCGACGATCTCGGTGAGCTTGCGCGCGCCGTCCGCCAGGCGCCGCTGGCAGGTGAGGACGTGGACGGCGGACGCGATCACGCCGCGGATCTCGCCCAGCCCCAGGCCGATGTTGGCCATCAGGCACATGGCCTCCAGCCGGGCCAGCGCGTCCTCGGCGTTGTTGGCGTGCAGGCTCATCAGGCTGCCGTCGTAGCCGGTGCTGGCCAGCTGCAGGGCGTGCAGCGCCTCCGGCCCGCTGAACTCCGCGCACACGATCCGGTCCGGCCGCATCTTGGCCGCGGTCAGCAGCAGGTCGGTGTAGCTCAGACCCGCGCGCCGGTGCGGCTCCAGGTGCAGGCGGCGCGGGTGATGGTCCACCGGCAGGTCGGCGCGCTCGCCGACGACGATCACGCGCTCGTCCGGCGGCACGCTCTCGGCCAGCAGGTTGAGGATGGTGGTCTTGCCGCTGCCGGTGCCGCCGGCCACCACGATGTTGCGCCGGGCCCGCAGGGCGCTCAGCAGCAGGTCGTGGACGGCCTGATTGAGCGAGCCGTACTCGAGCAGGCGCTGCCAGGTCATGCCGCGCGTGTAGAACTTGCGCAGGACGAGATACGGGCCGCCGACGGCCGTCGGCGGGAGGACGGCCAGGACGCGCGTCCCGTCCTCCAGGCGCGCGTCGCACACGGTCTGGCCGGGCTTGAAGGTCTCGCCGGCCAGCGCCAGCACGGCGTCCACCAGGGCGCGCAGGGCCTCGGCCGACTCGAACTGCACGCCGGCGTCCTCCAGCCGGCCCTGGCGCTCCACCAGCACGCGCTGCGGACCGTCGATCATGATCTCGGTGACGCGCGGGTCCGACAACAGCGGCTCCAGCGGCGCGAGCGGATCAGAAGTCGTTTGGGTCGTCATCGTCCGTCTCCCTCTCTCTCATTTGCCTGAAGCCTAACGCATTTGCGCCCGCGCCGCCTCCGCCGTTTGCACAGCGGTCAGCGATCAGCCGTCGGCCCTCGGTCGTCTGTGATCGGCTATCTATCTTCCGTCTTCCCCAGCCAGCCTCGCTGCAGCGCCAGCGCCACGGCTTCGGTGCGCGAGCCGGCGGCGGTCTTGTTGAACACGCTGTTCATGTGGAACTGGACGGTGCGCTCGCTCAGGTTGAGCCGGTAGGCGATCTCCTTGTTGGTCAGGCCCTGGGCGGCCAGCCCCAGCACTTCGAGCTCGCGCGGCGAGAAGGGGTGGGCGGCCGGCGGCCTGGGCCGGAGCGACGCGGCCAGGTCGCGGGCTTCGTTGAGGGCCTGGCCCGCCAGCTCGCCGAGCCGGGTGACGGCGGCGCGGGCCGCGTAATTGCCGGCGGGCACGGCCCGGTCGTAGGCGCGCGCCTGCGCCACGAGCAGGTCGAGCGTGTCCAGCAGGCCGGCCAGCGGCGGCGTCTCGGCGGCGCGCGGCCGGGCGCTGACGCCGAAGACCGAGGCGAGCAGCGCCTCCGCCAGATCGCCGGCGCGGGCGTAGCGCGCCTCCGGGTCCTTGGCCAGCGCGCGGCTCACCACGGCCCAGACGGCCGGGCTGAGGCCGTCGATGGGCGGCGGCGGCTCGCTGATGGGCTTGAGCAGCAGCGCGATGACCTCGCCGTCCGGGGCGTCGAAGGGCAGGCGCCCGGCCAGCATCTCGTACAGCATCACGCCCAGCGAATAGATGTCGGCGCGCGCATCCACAGGCCGGCCCTGCGCCTGCTCCGGGCTGAAGTAGGCCGGCGTGCCCGAGATCGAGCCGGAGAGCGTCACCGCGCGGCTCAGGCGCGCCACGCCGAAGTCGGTCAGCACCGGCTCCACGTCGAGGGGCAGCGGCGCCTCCGGGTCCAGCGCGCCGGCCTCCCGGCGCAGGATGACGTTGGCGGGCTTCACGTCGCGGTGGACGATGCCGCGCGCGTGAGCGTAGTCCAGGGCGGACGCCAGCGCGGCCACCAGGCGGACCGTGACCTCCGGCGGGAGCCGGCGGCCCGCGCCGTGCAGCCGGCTCAGGTACTGGTCGAGCGGCAGGCCCGGCAGCAGTTCCATGACGATGTAGGGCTGGCCGTCGAGCAGATCGAAGTCGAAGACCTGGACGATGTGGGGGTGGCGCAGCGCGGCCACGGCCTGCGCCTCGGCCCGGAAGCGCTCCAGGCGGGCCGCGTCGTCCGCGAGGAAGCTGTGGAGGACCTTCACCGCCACCGGGCGGTCCAGGCCGGCGTGCTGGCCCAGGTAGACCTCGGCCATGCCGCCGCGGCCCAGGCGCTCTTGCAGACGGACTTTGGAGACGGTTCGGCCGGTCCAGTCGGACATGCGGGCCCTCCGAACGTCAGTCTAGCGCGAAGGCGGGCCGGCGGCCTCCGCCATTCCCACAGGGTCGTTTCTCGAATTTTGTGTAATTTCCCGCCAGCCGGGGCGCACGGCCGCGCGCCCCAACGCGTTTACACAGGCATCGGGATACGGCCCCCACAGGGGAGTTACTGCGCCGTGGTCCACACCGCCACATCGTCGAAGTCCACCTCGAAAGACGGCGTGCGGAAGGAGCGCGCGTACAGGCCGAACCGACCGGAGGCCAGCGCTTCGTCGGTCACGGTCGTCACCAGCCGGCCGTTGGCGTAGAACTGGAACTGCCGGCCGGAGGCGCGCACGGCCAGGAGGTTCACGGCGTCCGCGCCGGTGTTGACGTTGGGGTCCGGCCGATCTGAATGGACCAGCACCGTGAACCGGCCGTCCCGGAGGACCTGGATGCGCGCCCGGCCCTCGCAGGTCACGCCGAACAGGTAATAGTTGAAGTCATCCTCGGCGCGCACCTGCAGGCCGTAGCTGTCGCCCTCGCCGCAGGCGCCGGCCCGGATCGTGGCCTGGTAGTAGAAGTCGGCGGTGGCCGGCCAGCCGCTGAACACGTACAGCAGCGCGGCGCGCCCGGCCTGGATCTGCAGCCGCCCGTCCTCGATGAGGCTGCGGCCGAAGTTGGTGTTGCCCACGCCCCAGTAGTGCTGCGGGGGATCGAAGTCCTCGGCGAAGAGCAGGGCGCCGGCGCCCGCCGGCGCAGTCGGGGCCAGGGTCGGCCGCGGCGTGAGCGTCGGCGTGGCCGTGGCGGTGGGGGGCGACGTGAGCGTCGGCGAAGGGCTGGCCGTCGGCGAACTCGGCGCCGTCGGTGACGCCGTCGCGGTGGGTGTGGCCGTCGGGCTGGGGGCCGGCGGGGTGGGGAGAGCCGTCGGCCCGCCCCCGCCCGCACCGGTGGCCGTGGGCAGAGACGTCGGGCTGGGGGCCGGCGGGGTGGCCGCCGGCGCGGTCGCCGTGTCCTCGGGCGGCGCGACCACCACCGCCGTGATGGCGGGCTGCGGCAGGGTGGCGGTGACGGTGGCCGTGAAAGCGGGCGCCGCCGCCGGTCCGCCGCTCAGGGCCGCGTAGAACAGCGCCGCTAACCCGAGCAGGGCCACGCTGAGCATGCCGTAGAACAGGAACAGCAGAATACGCCAGCGCGTGCGGATCGGGATGTCCAGGAGCCGCCGGTGGCCGTGGTCCGCCGGGGCCGGCGTCGCCGCGGGATTGGGGAGCGGCCCGGACGGGCTGTAGTAACCGGCCGGGGGTTTGAAGGCCGGCGGCGGCTCGGCCCTGGGCAGCGTGCGGGGCTGGGAGGCGAGCCGGCGCGGGCCGCTGGCGCCGGGGGATGGCTCGGCCGGGGCCGCCGGCTGAGCGTGAGAGGCGTCCGGCGGCGTAGCCTTGGGCGGCGGCGTGTCGGCCAGGCCGGCTGGTCGGTCCGTGATGGTGACGGGCGATGGCGTCTCCGCCGGCGGCCCGGCCGGAGGCGCGGGCGGCGCTTCTGACAACGCCGGCCGATCGGCCGGGCGCGTCTCCGCCGCCGGCGGCTCAGGCCCGGCGATCGGCGCCTCGGATGTCGGGATGGCAGTATCGGCCGAGGCGGGCGCGTCTTCCAGCGTGAGGTGCGGCAGCAGCGCCACGTAGAGCCGCGGCCCGACGCCGTTCACCAGGATCAGGTCGCGGACGTTGCTGAAGGGCCGGGCGGCGATGATGCGCCGGGCCAGCGCCGGGCCGACGCCGGGCAATTGGGTCAGCGCCTCCAGCGGGGCGGTGTTCAGGTTGAGGAGCTGAGGCGGATTGGACTTGGTCATGACAGGCGCGGGCCGGCTACGGGCCGAGCGACCAGGCGGACAGGTCGTCGAAGTCGGCGCGCAGGTTGGAAGTGACGCCGGCTTTGGCGAAGACGCCAAAGAAGCCCTCGGCCGGAGCGACGTCATCGACCGAGTTGACGAACCGGTCGTTGACGTACAGGCTCAGCTTGCGGGCCTCGGCGCGCACGGCCAGCAGGTTGGTGGCGTTCGAGCCGGCGGCGGCCTCCGGCGTAAACGTGAAGTCTAGCAGGAATTGGAATTCGCCGCCGGCGCGGCGCACCAGCCGGTAACGGCCGTCGCACGCCAGCCCGAACAGGTACAGGTTGTTGTCGTCCTGGCCGCGGAAGACCAGGCCGGCGTAATCGCCCAACTGGCAGGCGCCCATCCGCACCAGCCCCTGGTAATAGAAGTCGTCGGCGGCGTAACCGTTGAAGGCCCAGGCGATGGCGCCGGGCGTCTTGACCAGCACGGCGAGCTGGTTGTCGTCGAAGAAGATATTGCTGAAGTCCGTCTCGCCCACGGACCAGTAGCCGGGCGGCACGAACGTCTCGTTGAAGATCTGGGGGCCGACGCCATCCAGGCCGGAGTTGGAGACGAAGGCGGTCGTCGGCGTGGGCGGCGCCTCGGTCGGCCCGGGCGTGGCCGTGGGGGGCGGCGTGGCCGTCGGCTGCGCGGCCAGCGTGGCCGACACCGCCTGGCTGACCTGCGTGGCCAGCGGGACGCCGGGCTCGGTCGGCGCCGGCAGGGTGGCCGGGGCCGCGCTCCAGCGGAAGGAGAGCGTGCCCGTCATCAGGGCCAGGGCTACAGCCAGCAGTGTGAACGAGAACAAGGCGAACATCACGCGCGGGCCGGCGTAGCTTTCGAACAACGCGGCGCTGACCTGCGCGCCGAGCGGCACGAGCGCCCGCGAGGTCGCCGGGGCCAGTTGCCGCCCGGCCATGCGCGGCTCCGGCGCGACGATCACCACCGGGTCGATCACGTCCGGGGTCGGCGGCGGAGGCGGGGCGCCCGTGGTCCGGTAGGTGGTCGCCTCCAGCGGGGCGTTGACGTGGACGTGGACCTCGACCGGCGGGCTGGCCGGGGCCGGGGCGGCGCGCGGGCGGCGTGGCCGCGGCTCACGGGCGGCGCGCGGGCGCGCCACCTTCACCCGCGGCGCGACCAGCGCGAAGACCTCGGGCTCAAGGCCCGGCACGCGCAACAACTCTTTCGTGCGTGTGAACGGCCGGTGCGCGATGATGCGCTCGGCCAGCGCCGGGTCCAACCCGGGCAGGGCGGCCAGCGCCTCGGGCGAGGCCGTGTTCAGATCGAGCCTGGGCGTGCGCGCCGTAGTCACGGTGTCCGTCACGGGTTCAGCCCGGCGTCGGCCAGGGCCTGGGCCGGGGCGGTGTAGTTGCGGTTTGCGGCCAGGGCGGCGCGCCAGTCGGCGGCGGCGCCGTCGCGGTCGCCGCGGGCCAGGCGGGCCTGTCCGCGCCAGTATAAGACCTCTTCGAGGCCATCGGCCTGCGCCAGCGTGGCCTCGGCCAGCGCCAGGACGTCGTCGTAACGGCCGGTGTGGAAGTAGGTCTCCAGCGGCGCGTGCTGGTACCACAACATCCGCCAAGGCAGCCCGGCCTGACGGGCCTGGTCGTAAGCCTGCGCCGCGCCCGGCCAGTCGCCCAGCGCCGCCAGGCTGGTGCCCAGGTTAAACCAGGCGAAGGCCAGGTCCTGCCCGGTCAGCGTCTGCGTCTCGGCGCGGGCCCGCTCGGCGGCGCGCTGCGCGTCGGCGGCCGGATCGTCGCCGAGCAGGGCCAGCAGTTGGGCCTGCCGCTCGGGCGGGTGCAGGACGATGAAGGTGTAGTTGAACGCGCGCCACTCGCGCTCGACGTCGGCGTACGCCTGGACGAAGTTTGGGCCGCGCAGCGAGTCTTGCGTGGTGAACTGTTGATGTGGGTCAGAGTAGCCGGTGACCAGGGTGTAGTGCCCCTCCCAGCCCTGGTCCGGCAATACCAGCGTGGTCTCCAGGATCACGGGGAAGCCGGCGGCCACCAGTTGTCTCACCAGCTCCAGAGTGCCGCCCTGCCGGACCTGGGCCTCCAGACCGATGCGTTGGGCGTAGGCCGCCAGTTCGGCCGGCGAGACGTTGCGGTCGTCGGGGTTCGGCTTGAGGGCGTTGGCGGTGTTGGCCTGGGTGCCTTTCCAGCCCCAGTAGCTGAGGGCCATGGCCAGCGTCGCCGGGCCGCAGTTGTTCACCTTCTGCCAGACCTGGGTCACGCCGGTCAGTTCGATTTGAGCGGGGCGCTGGGCGGCGGTCGGCGTGGCCAGCGTGGGCGCGGAGACGGCCGCGGGTGTGGCCAGCGGCCTGGCGCCGGCGGTGGGGGCGGCGTCGCTCGAGGTCACGGGCGTGGGCAGCGTGTCCGGGAGCTGCAGCACGGAGCGCCGCGTGGTGGACCAGAACTGCTGCCAGCGCCAACCCAGCCGTTCCGGCCAGTTGGGGACGACGACGAAGCTGGCGCTCCCCAGGGCCAGCAGGACGACGCCGCTGATCAGCCACTTCCGCATATCGGTCGTTCGCATAGATCACGTGTCCGGGACGCAATTATAGTGGACGCCCTGCCGGGTCAAAAGGGGACAGCAGCCTGGTGACATTATGCCAATGGGCTGGTGAGGGCGGTCAAACAGGCGCGGCGGGGGCGAGGTCGCGACGATCCGGGCCGGGGCGCGTCCGCATTAAACGAGCCCAGCCCGCTCATCTGGCCCCGGCGGTGGGCGCAGGTGGTCAGGCCGGTTTTCGCCGCTGAGGCGCGCGCCGAGGGGACGCGGGCGCGCCGGGTTCAGTGGCGCTGGATCAGGCCGCTGGCTGCGGCGTCCTGGTCATCGGGGACCGGCGTGATCAACCCGATGAGGCTCAACACCACAAACAGCGTGATGATTCCCCCAATGATGAGGGCGCCGATCATCAACATCGCTTCTCCTCCCGGCTTGTTGAACGATCACGCCACTTTCAGTATGCACATTCGGCGGGGAAATCACATCACCCGATTATCCCAGACGCACCTCAGAAATATGATGGACGCGGCCGGGGGAGGTTTCGGTTAAGGTCTGGTTGATTCGGGCCAGGCGCTGGGGCCCACGTCCGGCCGGGGCTGGCTAGAATTAAGCCATGCTCGATTGGCTCGAGGAACTCTTCATGGGCCTGCCGCCGCTGGGGACGGTGCTGGCGATCCTGCTGCCGGTGCTGGGCTTCGTGCTGCTGGCGGCCGGCGTGCGGACCCTGTGGGTGCGCCTGGGCACGCCTTTGCCGGACCCGTTTCGGCGGGCCAGCCGCAGCAGCATCGGCCTGTCGCTGGACGAGCTGACCAGGCTGGCGCGCGATTACTACAAAGCGCAGGGCTACGAGGTGGTGGCCGACGCGGGCTCCGGCGAGCAGGCCGGCGAGCTGATGGTTTTTAAGGACAAACAGCGCACGCTCGTGCGCTGTCTTTCCGGGCGTGAACCGTTGGGGCCGGAGGCCGTGGACGAGATGGCGGCTGACCGCGAGCAGCTTCAGGCGCAGCGCGCCGTGTTGATCGCGCCCGCCGGCTTTCTCTCGGGCGCGCGCCGGCGCGCCGTGGCCCTGGGGGTGGAGCTGCGCGACAAGACGCAGATCGAGTTGATGCGCAACATGGCCGAGCGCCGCGCATTTTGACGGGTCCGGCTGTCCGGCCAGCATCGTCCGCATAGAACCTGTCTCTAAACCTCAGCAGAGGCGTCGCCGACGGCACTGCCGTCGGCTATCGGGCGGGTTTAGAGATAAGCTCATAATCAACCGGCCCTGCCTGTCAACAGCAGGGCCTTTCAGTTTGCCGCGCGAACGGAAAGCAACGAGGCCCGTCAGCGGGCGGGCAGGGCGGCGGGCGTCAGCGCCGGGGCCGGCTCGACGCCCTCCAGCTGGGCGCGCAGCAGGCGCCGGTACAGGTCCGTCTGCAGCAGACTGTGCGGGTCACAGCGCCGTTTGAGGGCCCGCAGGCGGCGCAGCGTGTCCTCGCCTAAATAGCGCGCGGTCACCTCGGGCGTGAGCGTGCTGTCCTTGGCGAAGTAGAACCGGCCGCCGGCGTCGAGCACGATCTGGTTCAGGTCGTTCGCCAGCGCCTGCAGGCGGGGGCGGTTGCCGGCGCGCTCCTGGCCGCCCGTCACTTTGAAGTCCATGGCCAGCGAGTAGCCGTCCACGGCGTGCGTCAGCAGGAACTTGTCCGGGCGGTGGCGCTTGGTGACGCCCAGGTAGGTGGGCAGGCCGCGCTTCTGGGCCAGCCGCAGCATTTCGAGGTACGCGTCCGGCGCCGTCGCCAGCGGCAGGAAACTCTGATACTGGATCAGGCCGCCGCGCCCGTACGAGCGCTCCCAGTTGGGGACGTAGTCCAACAAGAAGTTGAAGGCGACGAGCGACTGGAGGTACTGCTTGCGGTGCTCGACGGTGGCCGAGTACAGGTACTTGGCGGTGTTGATCAGCCAGGTGCCGGGATTGTTCATGAAGAACTGCATCCCCAGCCACATCATGGACTTGGGCACGACGCCGAAGAACGTATCCGGCAGGATCTGGTAATCCAGGCTCAGGGTGCGGGCGGGGTGCGGGTCCTCGTCCGCGTGCAGGTAGTCGGCGCCGTGGATCTGGCCGCGCCCGTTCCGGTGAGTGCCGTCCACCCAGCCGACGATGTAATCGAAATCGGCCTTGAACTGGTCCAGGTCGCGCAGCATCACGCCCAGGTTCGGCGTGGCCCAGGCGTGGACGCGCACGTTGCCGGAATGGATCCGCTTGAGCCGCAGCGTAATGGACGTGAACACGCCGAGCAGGCCGGCGCCGCCGATGAGCGCATAGAACAGGTCGGCGTTCTGCTCCGGGGTGCAGGTGACGTGCTCGCCGTTCGGCAGCCAGGCCGTGAACTCCAGCACGTGCTCGCCCAGCGTGCCGGCCTTCCAGTTGTTCTTGCCGTGGATGTTCATGCCGAGCGCGCCGCCCAGCGTCGGGTACATGGTGCCGGAGACCACCGGCGGCCAGTAGCCGTCCTCCAGGGTGTATTGCCAGATTTGCTGGAGGGTGACGCCCGGCTCCACGCAGATCACGCCGGTGGCCGGGTCCCAATCCAGGATACGGTTCATGCGGCGGATATCGAGCACGATCTGGCCGGCGTTGAGGGCGGCGTCGCCGTAGCTGCGGCCGGCGCCCCGCAGGGCGATGGTGAGGCCGTGGCGCTCGGCCAGCCGGAACAGAGCGGCGATCTCTTCCACCTGCGTCGGCCGGTAGAGATACGAGACGGTCTTGATCGAGTGCCCGAAGTTGTCGAGGGCGGCGAGGCGGTCGAGGGGGAGTAGTTCAGTCATGACGCTGACTTTGCGGTACCCGGGCGCCGGGCGTCAAGTGCCAAAGGGCATGTGACAAAAATCACAATATGTCGCCTGCCCCGCGGCGGCCTGCTCAAAATTTCAGGCGCCGGAAGAGGAAGGAGGGGATATGGCGGATGATGAACATCAGCAGCCCCCAGCGCGCGGGCGTGTAAATCGTCTGGCGGCGGGCGCGCAGCGCGTTCACGATATCACGCGCCGCCTGCTCCGGCGTGATCACCCAGAAAGTGCGCGCCGAGGCCCTGAGCATGTCGGTCTTCACAAAACCGGGTTTGACCGTGAGCACGTGCACGCCGCGGCGCGTCAGCCGGTTGCGCAGCGCTTCGAGATACGTGGACAGCGCCGCTTTGCTGGCGTTGTAGGCGGGCGCGCCCACCCGTCCCCGGTCGCCGGCCACCGACGAGACGCCGACGATGTGGCCGCTCCGCTGGCGCTCGAACAGGGCCGCGGCCGGGTTCAGCCAGGCCAGCGCGCCGAGCACGTTGACGTCCAGCATCTGGCGGTCCTTCTCAAAATCAAACTCATCCGGGCCGACCGGCACGAGAACGCCGGCGTTGTAGACGACGACGTCGAGCCGGCCCATCTCGGCCAGGATTTTCCGGAACAGGCCCGGCGCCTCGGCATAGTGCGTGACGTCGTGGGCGTAGGCGCGGGCGCGGTCCGGCCCGGCCTCGGCGTTGAGGGCGGCCGCCAGTTGCTCCAGGCGGTCCAGGCGCCGGGCGACCAGCGCCACGCGGTAGCCGGTCTGCGCCAGGCGGCGGGCCAGCGCCTCGCCAATGCCGGACGAGGCGCCGATGATCAGGGCGACGGGGGAGGGGAGGAGGGCGGAGGCCATGACAGGCGGCGGCTAAGGATGGGTGACGGCGGTGAGGAAATCGGCGAAGGGGCCGTAGGCGGTGGTGACCGCGTCCGGGCGCTGCTCGCTGATGGTCAGGCTGTAGAGCGTGTCCATCTCGAACGTGACGATGGAGTCCGGGCCGTTGACGTTGGCGAGCGGATCGGCGGCGTCCACCTGCTCGGGCCGCACGCTGGCCGTCACGCGGCCATCGTCCGTCTTCTCGGCCTGGCAGACGAGCTTGAACGGCCGGCCGGCGGCGCGCGCCGCGCGGACCTGCCCGCCGGTCAGGGCGCTGATGCCGATCGGGTTTACGTCCTGGGGCTTGACGGGCACGCCCATCAACACGGTCGCCAGCGCCGAGACTTTGACCGCCGCGTCCCAGCCGTCCACGTCCGCGCTCGGATCGGTCTCGGCGATGCCCAGGTCCTGGGCCTTCTTCACCGCCGCCTCGAAGCTCAGGCCCTGCTCCATCTCGGACAGGATCAGGTTGGTGGTCGAGTTCAGGATACCGCGGAAACGCCTGAGCTGGACGCCGGGCAGGGCCTCGCGGAAGAGCGAGAAGATCGGCGTGCCGCCCATCACGGCGGCCTCATGCAAGAAGCGCCGGCCCTTTGATTTTGCCAGCGCGCTCAGTTCGGCGTGGGCGTGGACGACCGGACCTTTGTTCGCCGTGATCACATGCGCCCCGTGCTCCAGCCCGGCTTTAAGGTAATCAATAGCCGGCTGGCCGGTCTGCGGGTTCAGGGAGGTGTTCTCGAAGAGCACGTCGGCCTGGGCGGCGGTCAGCCAGGTCCGAATGTCGCCCTGGTCCCAGGGTGTGCCGGCCGCGCGGCCGGCCAGGGCCGCGTCTATATCCAGGCCGGCCGGGTCCGCCAGCCAACCCAACCGGCGGGCCGCCAGGCCCGTGATGGTGTAGTCCAGGTTGTAGCGCTCACGGACTTCGGCGGCCTTGTCGCTGAGCAGGCGCGCCAGCGCGCGGCCCACATTGCCGAAGCCGAGCAGGGCGAGGTGATAGGTTTTCATCGCTCTCCGAGGACAACAGCGGTCGCGCGGACGCGCCGACGGCGGGCATTATAGCATCCGGCCCTTCCAGAGAATGAGAGGGTCACGCGCCCAGCCGCCGGGCCAGTTCATTCAGCGCCCGGGCCGCCTCGGACAGACGGGCCGGATCGACCAGGTCGGGCGTGTCCTGCGCGGTGTGGACAACCTGGGTCATCAGCTCCACGGCGCGTTCCGACGTCAGCGCCAGGGCCGGCCGGCCGTTCATCAGGAACAGGCCGTGATCACCCTGGAACCACGGCTCGCCGGGGGCCAGGCCCGGATAGGGCGAGAAGCTCGCCTCGATCACGGCCGCCGTCTCGGGCGCGCAGCCGTACAATGAAAAGGCCGTGCGCCCTGCGCGGTAGCCCAGCCCATCCAGATTGATCCCCAGCGCGATCTCGCCGAAGCGCCCGGCGTTGCGCCGGAGATAGTCCTGCTCGCCGGGGTTGGCGTAGTCGTCCTCGCCGTTCATGGCCACGATCTCGATCCCGAGCCGGCCCGCGTAGTCCGCCAGCAACTCCGCCAGCAGCAGCAGCGTGACGACGCCGGCGGCGTTGTCGATGGCGCCGGGCGTGCCGGCCTTGGCGTCGATGTGCGCGCAGAACACGAGCCGCCGCGCCGGGTCGCCGCCTTTGCGGGCGATGACGTTGCAGGCCGCCGCCGGCGCGCGCTGGGCCTGGATTTCCACCGCGATCATCTGGCCGGCGTGCCGGGCCAGGCGCTGGCCTTCGCCGTCGGTCATGTAGACCGACGGGATATCAAAGTCGCCGTCCTCGATCAGCGGGAATGGGTAGCGCGCGCCGGCCATCTCGGGATTGCGGGCCGTGGCGGCGACGAGGGCAAGCGGCGCTTTGGCCTCCAGCAGTCCGAGGAGGCGTTGGTGCGCTTCGACTGTGAAGAACGGGAAGTTCTTGGGCAGCAACGGCTCTCTGGCGATCTCGCCGCGCAGCAGGGCGATCCGGCCGGCCAGGTCGGCCGCCGCGAGCGCCTCGACCGAGTCCACGACGGTCAGCGGGGCCTCGGCGCGGACGCCGGGCGAGTAGGGGCTGGCCTGCACCGCGAAGGCCTCGCCGCCGGCCGTCAGTCGCGCGCCGGACGACGTCCACGCCAGGCACGCGAACGCCGGAGTCTCAACCTCAAACCCGAAGCCGGCCGCGGTCCGGGCGAAGAAGTCGGCCGCCGCCCGGTTGCCGTCGCTGCCCACGCTCCGGCCCGGCAGGGCCACGCACAGGTGATGCAAATAGGTCTGCGCCTTGTCGAACAGAGGGTCCATGGATGTTTCCGCAGAGAGCCGCGGTAAGACACCGGCGGCCTCAGGATAGCTGAAACTGGCCGGCGCAGGCCCCTGACATTAGTGAGCATTGACACTGTGGGGCCGCTGGTTGCTCTCATATTCTAATCTGGCCGGTTTTGTGTAAGATGAGGCGGGGGCGCCCTAACGGAACAATGAGCGGATGAACGTGAACCAGTCCGGCTCAGGGCGGGCGCGCAGTCTGCGCCGGGGCGGCTCGGAACCGGGGGCATAGCGCCCGGCGTAGCGACGATTGCGCGGTTCGACCAGGGCGCTGGTCACCGGCACACCGGCTCGCAGCAGGAGGTATTCGGCCCACTTGACCTGGCGGCGCTTCACGCAGAAATACAGCTCGTCGCCGGCCAGGCCGCGGTCCCACACTTTCACGCCGTGGCGCAAGAGCAGTCGTTCGATCTCGATGCCGCTCCAGGACGAGCGGCGGGCGACCCGAATCGTTGGCGCGTTGGACGAGGTCACCGAGGCGAAGAACTCGCCGATCAGGCCGGCGACGCCGGCCCGGCGATAGGCGCCGGCCCAGTCCGCGTTGATGAAGGTCGAGATGGCGCCCTCGATACGGTTGATGGGGTCGAAATATTCGGGGATATCCAACCAGTCCATGGCGACGGCCCCAAGGTTGATTAGAACTTAAGTTCTATTATACTCGTAGCCGACAGTTTGACAAATCAGACCAGGGCGAAAGCCGTGGCTTAGAAGGGATCAGGGAGATACTCCCTGGCGACTGCCGGGCGATACCATCGGCCCTGACAGCAGTTTGTTTGATTGAGGCCGACGCAGAGAAAATGGCTTGTGGCCTGACTCGCACAACAAGGGGAGTGGTGGGTCGTGAAGCGTCTCGGTCCGTTTGCAGCCATATTTGGCTTCTATGCCTTTTTGGCCTGGTTGATCTGTGACCAGCTTGAGGTTGAACTGGACCTGGCGTCACTGGTCGTGGCGGGGGTTGTGGCGGCGTTGACGGGCTTCACCTGGTTTTTTGTGAGCGATTGGTGGGACACGGCTACGCGTCCGGGCCAGCCGCAGAGGGTCTATTTGGAGACGAAAGAAACGCCGAGTCGAATCGTCAGCGAGGCTCTCTGGGCGCTGGTGAGGCTTTTTCTGCTGGTGGTTGGGATGGGCATCATCCTCGGTGTTGTCATCTCCAGGGGTCTGGAAGGATATCCGTAGCCAACGTCACGCCAGCCAGCCTATACTCCAGGCGTGACATTTTCGCGCCTGCGTCTCAACCCGACAGCGGCGGCGCTCGGCGTGGTGCTGGGCGTGTACAGCTGGCTGGCGTTCTTCTACCTGCCGGCCGGCGTGTACTGGACGCCGGACGTCGGCCTCAAACGCATCCAGGCCGCCAACGTGCGCTGGGACGCGGGCCTGGACCTGAGCCTCGACTATCCGGGCCGCGCGCTCGACCCGGCGCTGCGCTTCCTGCCCTTCCGCGAGAATTTCTATTACATCCACCAGGGCCGCGTGCGCTTCAGCCAGCCGCCGGTCATCGCGGTGTTGAGCCGGCCGCTCCTGGCCTGGTTCGGGCCGCGCGGCGAGCCGGTGATGGCGTTGATCGCGGGCCTCGTGTGCGCGTGGCTCACGGCGCGGCTGGCGCGGTCGGTGGGCGCGGAGCCGGCCTGGCCCGCCGCGCTCCTCGCCGGCCTGGCGACGCCGCTGATGGTGTACAGCCCCTTCCTCTGGGAACACACGCTGGGCGCGGCGCTGGCGCTGGGCGCGGTGGTGATTGTCTTCGAGGCCCGGGTCGAGTGGCCGCGCGCCGCGCTGGCGGGCCTGCTCCTCGGACTGGCCGGCGCGGTCCGCAAAGAGCTGCTGCTGCTGGCCCCGGTCCTGTTGATGGTGATGGGGCGGCGCGGCCGCCGGTTGGGCGCGGCCTGCGCCGGCGCGTTCGGCCTGCCGCTGCTCGCCTGGTGGGCTTACGCCTTCGCCGCCAGCGGCCATCCGGTCCCGCCCGAGTTCCGCATCAGCACCACGCCGGGCCTCACGTCGCTCGCCTACTTCTGGCACGCCGGCCTCGGCCTGCCCGCCGACTTCGTGTTCGATCCGCGCTACGGCGGCCTGGGCGACGCGCTGCTGCTGGCCGTGGTCGCGTATGCCCTGGTCGGTTGGAAGATGCCCGCGCCCTGGCGCGACCTGATCCAGGCCGCGGCGCTGGCGGCGCTGCTGGCGGGCGCGTGGCTGAACCGGGCCGAGCCGCTGGCGAGCGGCGCGCTGTTTGGGCTGCTCAGCGCCAGCCCGTTCCTGGCGCTTGCCTGGGCCGGGCCATTGGCGCCGCCGGCGCGGACGTTGCGGTCGGCGGCTGGCGCTTACTATGCGCTGACGGCGCTGGCGCTCGGCGTGATGACGCCGGCCGGCCCCTACCTGTCCGGCCTGGAGTGGGGCGCGCGTTACAGCCTGCTGGCCTTTCCGCTGGCCGCGCCCCCGGCGTGGCTGGCCCTGCGCCAGGTCTGGGAGCGGGCGCGCACGCCCGGCCAGTGGGCGGCGCGTATCCACTTCGCGCTGGCGGTGGGCCTGAGCCTGTGGAGCGGCGTCTGGATGCTGACGGGCGTGAGCCGGATGCGCCAGCCGACCGTGGACGCGGGGACCCGGGCGGCGTTGCTGGCGCTGGCGGAGCCGGCGGTGGTGACCAACCTGTGGTGGCTGTCGGCGGCGGCGCCGGACCTGTACCTCACGCGCCCGCTGTTCCTGGTCGACTCAGACGAGGACCTGCGCGCCTGGCTGGCGGCGGCGCGCGACGCGCGGATCACGGGCTTCGTCTTCGTCAGCTACGCGCCGCTGTCGGAGGGCGTGGCGGCCGGGCTGGCGCCGCCGGACGTCCGACTGGAAATAGAAGAGACGCGCTTGCTCCCCAACGGCATGACGGCCGGCCGCTTCACGCTCACGGACAGCCGCCAAGATTGGCCAGCACCGTGATCGCGCCCGGCCCGGCGGCGGTGGCGGAGTTGCCCAGGCTGTCGCTGGCCGTCAGCGACCACGTGATTGTGGCGTCGTAGAACGACGCCAGCGACGTGCTCACCGGCCAGGTGACGCTCCAGGTGGTGCCGGCCCGGGGCGGCACCAGCGGCACCGAACCGGGGACCGGGAGCTGGATCATGTTCGTGGCGGTCCAGTCCACACGCGCCGAGGCCACGCCGGAGGGGTCGCTGATGTCGGCCGAGAAGGTCACGTTACAGCCGCCGGGGCCGCGGCTGCCGACCGAGACGGCCGAGTTCGGCTGGAGGTTGGTGATCGACGGCCCGAACGAGTCCGGCGTCGCCGTCGGCACCAGCGTCGGCGTGGCCGTCGGCGGCAGGGTGTTGGTCGGCGGCGGCGTGAGCGACCGGCACTGCTGAAGCGTGGGATCGAAGAACTCGCCGGGCGCGCAAACCGGCGTGGGGCTGAGGGTGGGCGTGGCCGTCGCCGGCGCGCTGGGAGTGAGCGTGGGCAGGCCCGGGAAGGGCGGCGGGAACTGCGCGGCGCAGACCGGGCCGGGCGTGATCGTGGTCCAGCGCACGGCCGGGATGTTCAGGCGCTGGCCCAGGCTCAGCGGCGCCGAGGGGCCGAGGTTGTTGACGGCGGCGATGGCGGCCGGCAGCACGCCGTAAGCGCGCCCCAGGCAGAACAGGGTCTCGCCGATCTGCACCGTGTGGACGCCGGCGATAGGCACATTTGGCGGCGCTGTCACCGGGACGAGCGTGGCGGTGGCGGTCTCCGTCGCGGTGGGTGTGACGGTGTCGGTCGGCGCGGCCCCGGTGGGCGTCGCGGTGAGGGGGCTGGCGCCGGTCGGCGAGGCGATGCCCGGCGGCGTGGCCGTGGCCGGCGGCGCGGCCGTCAGCGTGGCGACCAGGGCCGCGCTCTCCGGGTTCTCGGCCAGGAACTGCCGCACGTCGTCCTCGGTGAGCGTCTGGCGCAGGCTGGCCTGGCGGCCGAGCACCAGCCGTTCCAGGTTGCCGAGCTGTTCGTCCACGACGTCGTTGCTGCCGCGGCACGAGCCTTCCAGACAATCAATCACCAGCAGGTCGTCATCCGGTTCATCCGGGTTGCCGGGCTGATAGGTGAAGACGGCGTACGAGCCGCGCACGGCGGCCACGCCCACCGGCGTCTCCACTTCCAGCTCGCCGCCGGTCAGGCTGACCCACAGCTTGCCGATGTTCAACTGCACGCGGCCCAGGAAACCGCCGTCGGCCGCCGGCGCCGCCGATTGCAGGACGAAGGCCGAGTCGGCGGCCAGGCGCAGGATCGTGCCGTCGCTGAAGTCGAGGCGGGCGCGCGAGGCCTCGCCGGTCTGCACCTCGCCGCCGGCCCGCAACTGGAAGCCCACGGCGACCGCGGCCAGCGGCGCCGTGACGGCGAAGGCCCCGGTGCCGGCCTCCGTGTAGACGACGAGCCACGAGAGGTCGAGCGCCAGGCGCTCCGCCCCCCGCAGCGATGCCAGGATCTGGCCACCCCCTTGCAGGTCAGGGATCCCCACGACGTAGCGGCCCTGGCTACGCCGTGCGCCTTCGCTTAGCAGGCGTTGCGTGGTCTTCCACCAGAAGTTGTCCGGATCTACCGCAAGCGTGGGCCGATCGGCCCAATCCTCGATGATCGGCTCGCACCAGCCCGTCGGGCCATCGAGCAGCAGGCGGCACGGCGCACCAAGATAGGCCGCCTCGATGGCGGGGATGCTGGTTGCCATCGGGAAGACCAGCGGGAACGCGTCACCCGCACAGTAGGTCTCCGCCACCTGCTGCTCGAAGCGCGGTATGACCAGCGCTGGATCCGTGAACCACGCCAGCAGTGCTTCCGGCGAGCGGGGCACATCGGGTGCTGCCGACCGTTCTCTCGGCGCCGTCACACTCAGGAGCGGGGAATCCAGCAGCTCATGCTGCCACCAAGCCTCATAACGCGCTCTGATTCGCTGCCAGTCCGGCGTATCTATGCCCATGGCCTAGACCCTTCGAATGCGTTCCTCATATAGACCTCATTCCACGGGAGTTGCTGCTCAGCCTACCCTCCTGTCTGTCGTTGCGAGGCAGAGCATGGAGCGCGCCGAGTGCCATCAGGCGCTCGTTACTGCTCAGCCTACCCTCCCGTCTGTCGTTGCGAGGGCGCGGAGCGCCCGAAGCAATCTCCACGACGCTCTACCGAGATGGCTTCGCCGCCCCTCGGCTTCGCTCGCTGTGCTCCCCCCGCTCAGAGCTTGCCGTGAGCGCAGCGCAGGGGCAGCTTGCAATGACACAAGGTAAGCACAACGGAGGTCCTTCGCTATGGCTGTGGCGGCGGCCCGTGGCCCGGGGGGATGGTCTCACCGTCGGGCAGGGCGCGCAGGTAATCGCAACGGACGAACTTGACGTCCTCCCAGACATGGCCCTCAGCCGTGAAGGTGTCAATGTCCACAATCCAGCGCTTGGTGCCGGCTTCCAGCCGATAGATGTGCGGGCTTTCCGGACACTTGAGCAGCACGTAGATCGGCGCACCGATGTCGAAGGAATCCTGGCTTGTCCATTTGCCGGTGCCTTTTTGGCCGGCTGCGTCGAGCACGAGGTCCACCAGCGGTCTGCCGGTGATTTCGTCGATCTTGCGAAAGATTTGGGCGGTGATGTCGATCAGGTAACTGTCCAGCTCACCCCGGTTCCATTCCTCAAAAATCTCGGCTAGTTCGTGCGCCTCCAGCCCCAACCCACGTCGCAGGATGTCGTAGGCTTCCGCAATCAGTTGCATGTCGCCGTATTCGATGCCGTTGTGTACCATTTTGACATAGTGCCCTGCGCCGCGCGGCCCCATATAGGCCACG
>Ga0101944_10002542_pt1 | contig 22906 bp, 15 predicted proteins | sample DewCreD2012metaG_FD_75245 | JGI IMG/M metagenome (GOLD analysis project Ga0101944, IMG submission 75245) | Hot spring sediment bacterial and archeal communities from British Columbia, Canada, to study Microbial Dark Matter (Phase II) - Dewar... ... | reverse complement strand
TGGCGATCTTGACGGCGGCGATGGCGGCCTCGGCCTTGAGCGCATCATCGGCGAGGAAGGGCTCGACCGCCTTGAGTGCCTCCAGGCTCGGCACGCCGCCCATTGCGCCGAGTGCCTCTTTCTTCTCGTCGGGACGCCGAGCCGCCTGCATCGCGTCGGCCAGCAGCCGCAGCCTCTCCTCGGCGGGCCGCTCGCTGGGGAGCGCGAGCACGCGCAGGCAGCCGCGAAGTGCCAGGACGTGATGCGCCACGCTGTCCGTGGCCTTTGCCACCTCCAAGAGGTCTGGGGCGACCGAGCCGTCGGGCCAGTCGGCCAGCGAGCGCACCGCCGCGTCCTTGACCTCGGCGTCGGGGTCCTTGAGCGCGGCTCGGACTGCCCCCAGCGCCTTCTTGCCGCCGAGCCGTCCGAGGACGCGGAGCAGTGCGCCGCGTGCCGGCCCCTGGGCTCTTGGGAGCGCGGCCAGCACGGCGTCGGCGCGCTTCTCTTCGTCCTTCGCCCTCAAGCAGATTGCGGCCACGGCGCGCTCGGCGGCCGCACGGTCCTTCTCGTCGCCCTTGAGGAGGAGCGCGACGAGTGCGGGCAGGGCCTCCTCGCCGGCGAAGCCGCCGAGGGCCTTGAATGCCTCGGAGCGCACGGCGTCGTCCTTGTCCTCGGCGGCCTTGAGGAGCGCGGGCACCGCCGCGTCGTCCTTGCGGGCGGCCAGGGTGCGGATAATGTCCAGGCGCAGCGGCGCGTCGGCGCCGGCCATCGCCTTCACGAGGGCGTTTGTCGCCGCGGAGCCGGGGATTCGCGCGGCGGCGGCGCGGACGGCCTCCAGCTCCTTGCCCTGGGCCTTGGCGAGCGCGCCCACGAGGGTGGGGACGGCCGCCTCCTCGCCCAGCTTGGCAATGCCCTCGTAGGCGGCGAGGCGGACGCCCTCGTCGCCATCGGCTGCCGAGGCGAGGAGGACGGGCAGCATCGCCCTATCGCCCCGCGCGGCGAGGAGCTTGAGGAGCACGACCTTCAGCTCGGGCTTTGCTCCTTTCATCTTCTCGACGACGGCGGCCCTGACGGCCTCGGAGGGCATCATCTCCAGCGCCATCATCGCCGCGGCGCGGATCTCGACATCGGCATCCGCGAGCGCCTCGAAGATGACGGGCAGCTCGGCGGGGCCGCCCGCTCGCCCGACGCCGATGAGCGCGCCGCACTTCACATAGTCCTCGGCCTCGATCAGGTTGCCATACAGCTTGAGCGCGGTCGCCTTGTCGCCCTGCTCGACCAATCGGTCGGCGAGGAGGAGATAGCTCACGATGGCGACGCGCCAGACGCGCGGCGGGGCGGCCTTGCTGGCGCGGGCGAGGGTGTCGGCGGCGGCCCTGTCGCCGATGCGCGCGAGGGCCTCGACCGCCGCCAGCTTCACCCCCTGGTCGTCGCTGGCCACGAGCTTGATGAGGGCGGGGACAGCGGCCTTGTCGCGCCGCTCGCCGAGGGCGGCGATGAGGCCCACGCGCCAGTCGGCGTCCTCGGCCCGTGCCAGGGCCGTCCGCAGGGCGTCAGTGGCCGTGGGGCTGGGGTTCTTCAGGAGGGCGCGGCGGGCGTGCTCGCGGACGCTTGGCGGCTCGGTCTCCTTGGCGTCGAGCAGCTTCGCCAGCGGGCCAACAGCGTCCTCCGTGCCGATATTCTCAAGGCGCTCCAGGAGCGCGATGAGGGCAGGCTTGGGCAGCTCGGGCCTCAGGCGGGCGAGGATGGCTTTGACCGCCGCGGCGCGTTCGGCCTCGGCCCCTGGGCGGCTGGCGCGCCAGCAGATGCGTTCGTAGATGCGGTTGGCCTCCCCGCGCTCCTCCAGGTTGTCGCCGCCCAGCCTGGGCAGCAGCGCATCGAGCGCCCTGGCGTGCGCCGCCTCCCACTCGGCCGCCGACCGCTTCAGCGCCTCCCCTTGACCCTGCAACTCCTTCAGGAGGTCGTCGTGGGAGGCTTCCACGGCAAGCGAGTGAGGTGCAAAGGTCAGGGCAAGGGCGAAGGCAAGGGCTTCGGCCACCGCACACCGCATTGGTCGCTCCTTCTGTGGCATCTGCGATCTGGAACCTGGAATCCGGAATCCGCAATCCGCAATCCGTGTTGCGGGATTCGTTGCGCCTTCCGCGTGCAAGTATGCACGCCCTACCACTTCTTCTCTTCGGCTCCGAAATCGGCAATCGCAAATCGGCAATCGTCAATTCTACAGGTGCCAGGGCGGCCGCATAGGCGGCGCGAGCATCCGATTCGCCGCCTCGTCGCCCACGATCTCCTCCTTCACGGGGTCCCAGGCGAGCTTGCGCCCCACGCGAAAAGCGAGGTTGCCCAGGATGCACAGGCTCGTGACCCGATGGCCGATGGCGACGTCCATCACCGGCCTCTCGCGCGTACGGACGCATTGGAGGAAGTTGCCCATGTGGTCGTTGCTCACGGGCAGACGCGTCTCGCCGGCCCCGGGCTCGACGTAGACCTCCTTGGGCGACTGAATGCTCCCGTCGCCGCCGTTGACGACCAGCTCGCCGCGCTCGCCGAAGTACTTGAACCCGAAGGGCGCGCCGCCGTAGTTCTCCCCAGGCTGGCACCAGTAGAGAGTCCAATCGGGGTTCTTGAACTCGTACTTCACCGTGAAGTCGTTGGGGCAGTCGAACATCCCCTTCGGCGCGGCCCCGCTCAGGCACTCCACGCTCACAGGCCCCGTCTCGTCAACGTTCATTCCCCAGCAGACGTTTGAGAAGATGTGCGCGCCGCGGTCCCGTATCTGCCCCCCGCCGAAGTCCAGGAACCAGCGGAAGTTGAAGTGGCACCGCTTCGGGTGGTAGGGCACCCACTTGGCCGGGCCGAGCCAGAGGTCCCAATCGAGGCCCGAGGGCACGGGCTGGGGCGGCTCCCAGGGGCTGGCGGGGTTGTTGTAGTGCCATGTGCGCACTTCGCGCACCCGCCCGATGTGGCCGTTGCGGACGAATTGTGCGGCGTAGCGCCCCGCAGAGGTCGAGCGGGCCTGGGTGCCGATCTGGACGACACGCCCGAAGCGCCGCGCCGCCCGCACCATCGCCTGCCCCTCCGCGATGGTCGTCATCATCGGCTTCTCGCAATAGACGTCTTTGCCCGCCTCGCAGGCCAGGATGGTGTGCAGGCCGTGCCAATGATCGGGCGAGGCCACCACCACCGCGTCCACGTCCCGACGGTCCAGCAGTTCGCGGAAGTCGCGGTAGACGCCTACCTCGCGCTTGCAGCGTTGGGCAGCGGCCTGCGCGTGACGCTCATCCACATCGCACACCGCCACGGTCGGCTCGCGGTCGTTGTGGGCGAAGCGGCCCAGGTGGCCGCCGCCCTGGCCGCCCACGCCGATGTGGCCCATGCGGATCTGATCGCTCGCCGGCGCCGCCAGCGCGCCCGGCCTCAACACCAGCGGCGCGGCCGCCCCTGCCCCCAGCCCCGCCAGAAAACCCCGCCGCGTCATCCTCGCTCTCATCACCATCGCTCTCCTGGAGAGTCACTACCGTGGCCGCGGTTCACGTGGCACTAGTGCGTACTGCGGGCTTTAGAAACCATCTCAAGACCCCCGCGGGCAGCATCGCCGCGCCGCGCCAGGCGCTTCGCACGTGGCACCGCCGCCCCGCTGACGCCGGCAGCGCAACCCCTGTGGGTCCCGGATGGTTTCTAAGCCTCGCCCCAGGTCTTGTCCCTTCGTCGTCACAGGCTCCGACCCTCCCCCTGCCCCCTCCCTGAGAGGGAGGGGGGTTGGAGACCCCTCTCCCGCTACCACCTCCCTGAGAGGGCGGGGGGTTGGAGACCCCCCTCCCGCTACCACCTCCCCCGGAGGAAGGGGAGCTGGCACCCCTCTCGCTCACAGGGGAGACTGATGTGGGTTGGCAACCCCTCTCCCTCTCAGAGGAGACTGATGTGGGCTGGCAACCCCTCTCCCTCTCAGGGAGAGGGTAGGGAGAGGGTGGGAGCCCGAGCCGTTGCTGACCCGTGCCCGGCGCCGACAAACTTGTCTCAAGGCTCCTCTGGCGCTCTACGCCAGCAGGGCGCGAGCGTAGAAGATCACACGCACCCATCAAGCCTCCTGGGATGTTGCCCGCCGCGGTGTTGTCCCGCTCCTTGCGATCTCACCCCGGGAAAGGGGGCAACGTGGCGGATCTGCCTCGGATGCCCGGTGCAAACCCGAAGCCGATCCGGGCAAGCACTCACAGCTCCCCCTGCCCCCTCATCGCGGGACCGCTGGAGGCGGCGGCACCATCCCGCCCTTGGCCGCGGGAGTGAGGCTCATAGGCTTCGGAGCACGCGCAGGATCTCCTCGATGTCGTCGGCCACGGGAATGGGCCGGTTGGCATGGCGAGCCCGCGCGACGCCGAAGCGGCCAAACTTCTCGCTGAACTGCTCGCCCTCATAGGCGTGGTAGCCCACCGTTGCGTCGGGGTCCTTCAGCAGGTGGCCGGTGAGGACGCACGCGACGCGTTCTGCGGGGCCGATGACGCCCTCCTCGCGCAGGAGCCTTGCCCCCGCCACCGAGGCGGCCGAGGCCGGCTCGCACCCGAACCCGTGCGCGCCCACCACGGCCTTGGCGTCCAGGATCGCCTCGTCGGGCACCGCACGCACGACCCCGTCCGTGACCTCCAGCGTGCGGAGCGCCTTCTCGAGGTTCACCGGGCGGTTGATCTCGATGGCCGAGGCCAGCGTGTGGGCCTTCCGCCCCTCGGCGTCCATCTGAGCGTAGAACGCCTTCACTGCTGCCTCGTCCACGCGCCCGCCGTTCCAGCGCAGGCCCGCCTGGTTGACGAGGCGGTGAAGGGTGTCGGCCCCCGTCGAGTTGATGATGGCCACGCGCGGGATGCGCGGGATGAGGCCCAGATAGCGGAGCTCGGCGAATGCTTTGCCGAAGGCCGAGCTGTTCCCCAGGTTCCCGCCAGGCACCACGATCCAGTCGGGCACTTCCCAACCCAGCCCCTCCAGCACGCGGTACATGATCGCCTTCTGCCCCTCGAGGCGGAATGGGTTGAGGGAGTTCATCAGGTATAGGTCGGTCCTATGGCAGACCTCTTGGACCTCTCGCATCGCGTCGTCGAAGTCGCCGGCGATCTGGAGCGTGGTCGCGCCGTAGTCGAGCGCCTGCGAGAGCTTGCCGTAAGCGATCTTGCCCGAGCCGATGAAGACGACGGCTTTGAGCAGCCCCGAGACCCCCGCGAAGAGCGCCAGCGACGCCGACGTGTTCCCCGTCGAGGCGCACGCGGCGTACCTCGCCCCCATCATGTGCGCGTGGGTGAACGCCCCCGTCATCCCGTTGTCTTTGAACGAGCCCGACGGGTTCAGCCCCTCGTATTGGAGGAACAGGCAGCCGGGCTTGAGGCCGACGTAGGCCCCCACGCCATCGGCGCGCCGGAGCTGTGTCTGCCCCTCCCCGATCGTCACCACCTTGTCCAGCTCCGCGAACGGCAGCAGCTCGCGGAACCTCCACACCCCGCTGTAATCGAGAGCGTTGCGCGACGACGCCCGCCGCTCGTCGAAGAGCGCCAGCCGCGCGGGCACCGGCACACGCTCCCAATCGTAGGCCACGTCGAGCAGCGCCCCACACCGCGCGCAGCGCTGATGCACGCTCCTCAGCTCATACCGCGCCCCGCACGCCGGCCGAATGCACTCCTGCCACGCTGCACCCTCGTCGGGCGGCGCCTGTGTCCCGCTTAGTGACGATACGCGAATCATCGCAAACGCCTCCGCGGCCGTCTCGGCCTGGCGCCAACCGCGCCCGAGCCGACGGGCCATAGTATCGCAAATCGGGCCGCCCCTTTCAACACGGCGTGGACGGCGCGGCGACCTCCGGGCGACTGCGCCCCCGGCCACGCGCGCCCCCGAAGCCCGCGCACTTCTGGGCGAGACCTCTGCCCGCTCTTTCGCACCGCGAACGCTCCGGCCCGGAGGCCGCTGGCCGCAGGCGCTCAGCCGAGAGCGAGGCCGGCGCTGCCGCAGGGCTTTGACTCCCCGCTCCTGAGGCGGTATACTCGCGCGGGGAGGCCGGCAACGCTCCGCTGGAAGACCCGATGAGAGGCCCCACAGCACAGGCAGGTCTGGCGCTCGCCCTCCTTGTGGCGACGGGAGCGGTGGCGCATGCACCCTACGCGCTCCCCTGCCCGCGCACGAGGCCAGGCGGGGTGAAGATCGATGGCGACATTGACGCGTGGGCCGAGGACCGCTTCGTCACCGTGACCCATAACCAGGCGTCCTTCGGCCAGCCGCGGTCGGATGGCGACATCGGGTTCCGCTTTGCGACCATGTGGGACCGCTGGTTCCTCTATGTCGCGGTGGTGGTGAAGGACGATTCGCTCGTGGCCGCGCCCACGCTCGCCCGGCTCTACGAGGGCGATTGCGTGGAGGTTTGCCTCGACGTAAATAACGACAGCGAAGGCGGTTACGACGCCTCCGACTTCCAGTTCGTCATCAGCCCCACCGGCCCCGAGCGCAAGCCCCGCGTGAACCTCTACCGCAACCCCTTCCTGCGCATCGAGGACCGCCCCTTCGTCCACATCGCATCTAACGTCACCACCGATGGTTACGTCATCGAGGCCGCCTTCTCGTGGCGCCAGCTCGACGTCGAGCCGCGCCTCGGCCAGATCGTCGGCTTCGGAATCGGCGTCCGAGACTACGACGCCGACGGCTCAAAGAAGGGCCTCACATGGGCACCCGCCGCAGACCCCGCAGCTAACCCCCTGCGCTGGGGCGACTTAGTGCTCGTCAACCAGCCCAACGCCGACGTCTCGCTCCTCGTCGAGCCCATCAGGGAGAAGAACGAGCGTTGGCAGCGCCTCCTCAGCGGCACCGCTCGCGAGGCCGACAACGAGGTCGCCATCTCCATCCGCCCCACCCCCGTCGGTCGCCTCTCCCTCGGCCTCGGCTGGAACGTCCAGTTCCGCGACGGCCGCTTCCCCAACTGGTCCGATGCCGCCTGGGCCGCCTTCCTCGACCTCTTGGCCTGGACCCGCCCCGCCTGGCTCCGCTACGGCGTAAACCTCGGCCAGTGGGAGGCTAAGAACGACGACGCCGACCCCACACACCCCAACTGGGAGGGCTTTGCCTTCCGCTCAAAGGCCATGCAGCACCACTTCCGCGTCCTCGACCTCTGCCAGCGGCGCGGCATAGACGTCCTGTGGGCCAACTGGTGCATCGGCGACAGGGCGACAGGTGTTCATTGGCTCGCCGAGAGCGCCCACAGCCCCGCCGCCGGCGACCCCGATGGCGACCCCTACAACGACGCCCCCTACGACCCCGCCGAGCTGGCCGAGAGCCTCGCCGCCTGCCTGCACCACCTCAAGGCCGTCCGAAACTACTCTTGCGTTAAACAGGTCTCCCTCTGGAACGAGCCAGACCAGGGCTGGGCCTACTCCTCACCCTCCGCCGACTACCCCAAGACCTTCTGGCCCTACTACGACGCCCTGGCTCGCTCGCTCAAGGCCCTGGGCCTCCGCGACGCCATAAAGATTGTTGGGCCAGAGACTTCCACCGCCAGCTACGAGACCCTGCCCGACCTCGCCGGCCGCCCGGTCCGCTCGAAGGAGGTGGACATCTTGGCCCACCACGACTACCTCGGCTATGCCGACTACCACCGCGTTGACCGCGGCACCCCAACCGCCCGCGCCACTAAGGCTTACGCTGAGCTCCGCTCCCTCGGCCTCCCCATCGCCGTCACGGAGTTCGGCAACATGGGCAACGGCTCCGAGGAGGTCACGGGCGAAGAGGCGGTCTGGGCCGGCTCGCTCTCCTGCTGCCGAGTTGTCATCGAGGGCCTCAACGCCGGCGTCGCAGGCTTCCTCCGCTGGGAGTTCAAGCCCTACGGCGTGTCGTGGCAGAACTTCGGCGCGCTCACAAGCCTAAGCCAACGCTACCTTTACGAGCCATACCGCCCCGTCTTCTTCCCCCACGCGCTCCTGTGCCACGCCGCGACAAGGGGGGCCGATGTCCTTCAGACCATCGTCCGCGGCGGCCTGGACGAGAACGCCGTCCCGCGCGTCACTTGCGTCGCCCTCCACCACCGCGACGCGGGCACCACCCTCATCCTCCTCAACGACGGCTTCCAGGCTAAGAAGATCACGCTCCGCTTCGATCCTAAGCTTCCTGGCGGCATGCCCTTACGACTCGGCCACCTGGCCTACGACGCCACCTTGCCCGAGACCTTCTACAAGTATCCCGACCTCACTGTGGCGAACGGCCAGGCCACGCTCACCATCCCTCCGCGCAGTATCCACGCCTTATCCACAAGGCCCGACTTCACACAAGTGCCGCCCCTGCCTATACTTCCGCCGAGAGATGAGCCTGAATACGCGGCCCGCAAGGCCGCCGGCCGCGACGAAGAGGCCACCACGATGCACTTCAACGCCGACTACGACTGGCGCGTCTGGCAGAGCACCGCCGGCCACACCGCCTTCACCACGGCTACCGACCAGGCCGATCCCGCAAATCGCGTCCTGAGAATAGCTTACGACTTCATCGGCGTCCGCCTGAACCAGCGCCCCGAACACGTCGTCGCCCACACCGACCTCATCGTCCGCGGCCGCCCTCTCCGCGTCGCCTACCGCCTCCTCGGCGACGCCCAGGGCCACCGCCTCACCTTCGTCTTCCTCGACTCCAAAGGCGAAGTCTTTCAACACCAAGACCATGTGGCGATTGACTGGACTGGCTGGCGGCGGGTCGAGAAGGCCATTGACACCTTCCCCGAAGGCTGGGGCAACTGGAACGGCGACGGCAAGCCCGACTACCCCCTCCGCGGCTTCGGCTTCGTCCTAACGGCACCATCCACCGACTTCAAGGGCAAGGGCATCATCCAGATAGACGACGTGGAGGTCGTCTCCGCACCGCCAGCGACACGTGCCCAACCCTGATCCCGCAAACCCGACCGACTGACCCGAGATGGTCCCTTTTCCGCATGGCCCTGACGCCGCACTCCGGCATCCTCGCGGTCCTATTGGTCCCATAGGTCCCATCGGCCCCGTGCTTTTTCCTTGACCGCCGCCCCGCCCCGGCGCATAATGTGGTTCGTAGTACGGCCTTCAGGCCGTATCTTGACATGCGAGGATACGGGTTGCAGCCCGCACTACGAAGGGGGCAGGAGGGTGCGGCCATGCCCGACAGCGACGCGCGGCCCGCGCGCATCGGCGGCTACGAAGTCCTCGCCACCCTCGGCAAGGGCGGCATGGGCGTGGTCTTCAAGGCGCGTCAGGTCTCGATGGACCGCGTGGTCGCGCTCAAGGTGCTCCCGCCCCACCTCACGAAGGACGCGGCCTACGTTGCGCGCTTCCTCCGCGAGGCGCGCTCCGCCGCAAGGCTCAATCACCCAACATCGTCCGGGGCATTGACGTCGGCGAGGCCGACGGCTTCTACTACTTCGCAATGGAGTTCGTGGACGGCCTCACGGTGCGCCAGATGCTCCGCCAGCAGGGCCGCATCGAGGAGAAGACGGCGCTGAACATCGTGGGCGCCGTCGCCCGCGCCCTCGAGCACGCCCACCGCCACGGCATCATCCACCGCGACATCAAGCCCGACAACATCATCGTCAGCCGCGACGGGGTCGTGAAGCTGGCCGACCTCGGCCTCGCACGCACGACCGAGAAGCCCGACACCCTCACCATCGAGGGCGTCGCCCTCGGCACGCCCTACTACATGGCTCCCGAGCAGGTGCGCGCGACCACCGAGCTCGACACCCGCACGGACATCTATGCCCTCGGCGCGACCCTCTTCCATATGGTCACTGGCGAGTTCCCCTACGACGGCCCGAAAGCCGGCGCGATTATGGCCAAGCAGATCGCCGAACCAGTCCCCGCGGCCAGGGAGCGCAACCCCCAGGTGTCGCGCGCCTGCGACGAGCTGATTCAGCGCATGATGGCCAAAGACCCCGCCGACAGGCCCCAGACGCCGGCCGAGCTGCTCGAGGAGATCAGGGACGCCCTCGCCGGAAAGGTGCACTTGAGGGCCAAGCCAGAGGGCAGACGACAGACGACAGAGGACAGACGACAGCGGGCACACCACAGACAACACTTGCCGCTTGCCACGCGCCACTCGGCAGTCTCCCCCGGCCTCGTCGCCACCCTGGCGATTGCGGCCATCGTCCTCGTCGTCGCCCTCATCCTCACCCTGCGCCCCAAGCCGCCCGCCACCGCCATGCCCCCTCCCCCATCCGTGCCCGAGCACCGAACACCGATCACCGAACGCCGCAGAGAGTTGACCGCCAAGACGCCAGAGGACGCCAGGAAGACGGCGGTGAGCCCCGCGAAGCCGCCCCGCAAGGAGACGGCTCCGACCGAAGTCGTAGACGACGCTGAGGCGAAGCGCAGAGCCGCCGAGCAAGAGCGCATTGCCAAGGAGCGCCAGGAGGCCGAGGAACTTCGCCGCAAGGCCGAGGCCGCCCTTGCAGCATACCAGGCAGAGTCCGACAAGGTCTGGGCGCTCTTCAAGGCCCGCGACTACCCCGAAGCCGACAAGCTGCTGGCTAACCTCCCGAAGGCTCCAAACCTTCGGGAGGTTATTGGGCAGGTCCCAGACCTTCGGGAGGTTACGCAGGCCGATCTTGAGGCCGCGAAACTCCTCAAAGAGTTCTGGGCCGCCGTCGAGCGCGGCGTGCTCGCCCGCAGGGGCAAGTTCGTCAGCATCGCCGGGCGCGGCGGCAACGTCGAAGCCGTCAGGGACGGCCAGGTCACTCTCAGCGTCGGCGACAAGCAATTCGTCCAGCCCCTTCTCCGCATGGACGCGGCCCAGGCCGCGGCCCTCGCGGACCTCAAGGACGACGAGCGCGGCAATCTCACCCGCGCCATCTTCCTCCTCGCCGAAGGCGAGAAGCTCGACGACGCGCAGAGACTCCTCGCCGCCGCCGGCGCCCCGCCCTCGCTGCCCATCTGCAAGGCCCGCCTCGACCGCATCCTCGGCCACGCCAAGGCCCGCGCCGAGGCCAGAGACGCCGAGGCCCGCGAAGCCGCCGCGCAGAAGGCCTGGCAGGAGATTGAGGGCCTCGGCGCCGCCAAGCTGAGCGTAACCGGTGCCAAACGGCTCCTGGCGCTCCTGGATGAGTTCGTGCACAAGCACGAAGCCACGAAGGCAGGTGAGGCGGCCCGCGAGAGGATTGCGGCCATGCGAGAGCGTGCGAGCGAGGCCGCTCAGGTGGAAGCCAAGCTGAGCGGCTACGCCCTCCAGTTTGACGGCGATGACGACGATGTTGAGGTGCCGTTCGTCGAGGCCCACTGGCTCAAGAGCGGCGTCCTCACGGTCGAGGCACGGTTCTGCATGGAGGCTCCTGCTCGGGTGCCCGCGGCGATCGTAGTGAAGCGCCCTCCCCGAGGTGGGCCGCGCGGCGGCACCTTCATCATCCGCCTTGAGCACGACATACCAGTCTACTTCATCGCCACCGCTGCCCCAGACAGATGGAGCTCTGTGCGAGGGCCGGCCGTCGAGCTGGGGCGGTGGTACCATGCGGCGCTCAGCTACGACGGGAAGCGCCTGGCGGCCTACCTCGACGGCGAGATGGTGGCGGAGCTGCTGGTGAGCCGGCCGCTGCTGGGGGATGAATGCCCCATCCACATCGGCCGCGAGAACTTCGACAACGCAACCTTCGCCGGCCGCATCAGCGAGGTGAGGCTGTGGAATAGCGTGCGCACCCCAGACGAGATCCGTCAGAACATGACCCGCGCCCTCAAGCGCACCGAGCAGGGCCTCGTGGGGTATTGGGACTTCACTGACGGCAAAGGCGATCTGCTCCACGACCGCACGCGGAACCGCGCTCACGGCAAGATCGCAGGAGCGAAGTGGGCGACGCTAGAGGGGAAGCCGAACGCAGGAGGACCCGCACCACGAGCCCCCGACGGCCTGAAGGCCGGCGAGTGGCAGGACCTCTTCGATGGCAAGAGCCTGCGGGGTTGGCGGGTGGTGGAGGGAGCGAACTTCGGCGCCGACCCTAGAGTTGCGCCGAGGGGCGGGATGCTTTTGTTTGAGCGAGGGGGGCTTGACGTAGGCTTGCGTTGGACGGACGAATTCCCGAGGACGGACTACGAAGTCTCGGTTGAGTTCAGACTCGACGCTGTAGCCGAAGGCTGGAACGTCGTTTTCCCTGTGGGGGATTCGCACTGCCGACTTGTCTTGGGAGGTTGGGGTGGCAGCGTGGTTAGGGTGGACATGGTGGATGGCGCTGAGGCCAGCGCGAATCGCACCACTAGACGCATGCGGTTTGAGGCCGGCCGGTGGTACGTTTTGGCCGTGCGAGTAACCCAAGGGAGAATCCACGCCTGGCTCGAGCGCGACCCGATCATTGACCTCCCGAGAGAAGGCCATGTGTTCTCGCTCCACCAATTCCTCGAGCCTATGAAACCCTTCGGGATCTACGTATGCCGGACCACTGCTGCGGTGCGGAATATCCGCCTCCGCCGCCTTGCGCCCGGCCAGTAAGCCGGACCGCGCGGCGAGGCGCCGAAGGCGGCCGAGTGGCAGAGCCTCTTCAATGGCAAGACGCTCCAAGTCTGGCGGGTGGTGGAGGAGTATCCCGGCCACGGCGATGTGCGCTTGGAGAATCGCTGCATCCTGATGGAGCGCGGGCCGACCCTGACGGGGATCTCGTGGGGTAGGGAGTTCCCCTCCGAGGGCTACGAGGTCATCATTGACGCAAGGCGCATCGCCGGCCAAGAGGAGTTCCTGTACGTTACCTTCCCGGTCGGCGGCGAGCACTGCGCGCTGCTCACGGGCGCCTTGCGCGGAGAGGCGACCGGTTTGGCGAACGTGGATGGGCAGGATGCGCGAGCAGGAGGCATGATCGGGAAAGGCGTGCGGATCGAGTCCGGCCGCCAGCATCGGGTCCGACTGCGGGTCACTGAGGCCAAGGTCGAGGCGTGGTTCAACCAAGAAAAGGTGGTTGACCTTCCACTGGCGGGCCATCGCTTCACGTGCCGCGAGGTGGGGCCGGCGGCCCCATTCGGCATTTCCGCCTGGCAAGCCAAGGTGGCTATCCGCAACATCCAGATGCGGCGGGTGGGGGGAGAGTGAGGGGGCAGGAGGGGAGAGGACAGAGGAGAGAGTACAGAGGACAACAGAGTACAGAGGACAGAGGGCGGAGGGCAAAGGGCAGCGGATGTGCCAAGCATACAGAGGGCCAACGGGCGCTGGAGGAACAGGCGATCGCGCGTCGTTGGGGGCGGAGCGGGGTGCGTAAGTGGCTGGGGAATGGCTTGTTATGGAGCGTGCCAATTCTTGGCACAGAGGGCCAAATCCTTGCACGCACGCTTGGTCCTCTGTCCGCTGTGCGCCGCCGCCATCCCATCGGTCTCGCGTGTCGGGGCTTGATTTGCCAGAGGCGTTCCGGTTCAATGGTGGCAGCAGGGAGGCAGCGAGAAGGAGACAGGCATGGACCGGCGTGGGTTTCTGCGGTGTTCGACGGGCTCGGCGGCGGTGGCGGCGGCAGCGGCCGCTCTGGCGGTGGAGGAGCCGAAGAAGGAGGCGGTGCTGAAGCTGGGGAGCCAGGCTGGCCGCATCCCCGGCAAGACGCTGCGCGACAAGGTGCTCCAGCTCCAGGACTGGGGCGGGGTGGGCATCGAGCTGGGCGGGGGCGGGAATGTGAAGGAGGTGCAGGAGGCGATCAAGGGCACGAGGGTGCGGGTGAGCGCGCTGTGTTGGGGTTCGGCCGGCGGCGCCATCGTGTCGCCAGACGAGGAGAGGCGCAAGAAGGGCATCGAGCAGATCAAGGCCGCCCTCAAGTTCGGCGGCGAGGTGGAGTCCACGGGGGTGATCTTCGTCCCCTGCTTCCACAAGCAGAGCGACTTGAAGCCTGAGGAGCTGGACAAGGTGCTCCTCGACGTGTTGCCGGCGATTGGGGACTTCGCGGTGGAGCACAAGTGCCGCGTCCTCATCGAGCCGCTCAACCGGGGCGAGACCTTTTACATCCAGCGCCTGGAGCAGGCGGTGGCCATCTGCGCCAGGCTCAAGCACCCGGGCATCTGCATGATGGGCGACTTCTACCACATGTGCAAGGAGGAGAAGGACGACGAGGCGGCGTTCGTAGCGGCGGGCTCGTGGCTCCACCACGTGCATCTGGCCAGCCGCACGCGCGTGCTGCCGGGGCAGGACGACCGCAGCTTCGTCGCGGGCTTCCGCGGCCTGAAGCGGATCGGCTACCAGGACTATTGCTCGCTGGAGTGTGGCGTCAAGGGCAAGCCCGAGGAGGAGATCCCCAAGAGCTTCCGCTTCCTGGAGGCCCAGTGGAAGGAAGCAACGGTCTGACGCCTGACGGTCCTGACACGCCCCCAGTTTCCGGTCGTTCGGTCTGTGCAGCCCCGAAGGGGCGAACTACGATAGCCCAGGGCGAAGCGAAGCCCTGGGAAGACTGGCCCTACCCTCCCGAAGGTTCCAATACCTTCGGGAGGGTAGGGCCTGGGCGCGCTGGCGGGGTGGGGCGTTACCCTCCCGAACGTATTGGAACGTTCGGGAGGGAGGTGGGGACTATCTCGCGCTTACAGGTCTGATTCCCTTACAACCCCAGACCCAGGGCTTCGCTTCGCTCCGCCCTGGGCTATGATAGACCGCCCTTGCAGGGCTCCAAGCCACAAGACTGACAAACTGGGGGCGTGTCAGGATGAGACGCCCTTCACAGCGCCGACGCCGCGGCGTATCATCCGTCCCCATAGCGTTACGCGCGTCCACGACAGGGCCTATGGGCTCTACAGAGCGACTAGAAGAATGAGGGAGTTCGTAGTGCGGGCTTTAGCCCGTACGCGCCGGATACGGCCTGAAGGCCGCACTACAAACAATGGCTCCAGGAAGAGGGCCGCTCTGAGTTTATTCTCTTGGACGCTCTAAGCCTACAGCGCTCGACGGGCACGAGCGCGTGTGAGCGCGGGCGGGCTATCAGCGGCGAAGTGCGTGGAGGCAGCGGCGGCGCAGGGCGCGGAGGGCGGCGGGGCCGGCGACGACGCCAATCTCGAGCTGGATCAGCCGCTCCTCGCCGGGCTGAATGAAGGGGAGCTTGCCCTTCTTGCGAAGCTCGCTCCGCGGATAGAGGGGCATGAGACACGGTTCGGTGCCGACGACGTACATCCCCTCGCCCATCATCTTCCACTCGGTGAAGTGCGGGAGCTGGCGGCGGTCCCATTGCACGTAGTAGCCGAAGCCGCCGTCGAGCTTGGGGTTGACGAGTGCGACGAAGGTGGTGCCGTCGCGCTCGGCGGCGAGGCGGTGGCGGTAGCAGGCTTCGGGCACGCCGGGCGTGGGGGCGTCCATCTGGTGCCAGCGGTCGGCGATCTTCGCGGCATAGTCGGTGACGGGTGCGGCCTCGCGGCTGGGGGCGATGAGCTCCGTGCCCTTGTCTACCACGGGGAAGCCGGCGTTGATGTGGTAGAGGACCATGAGGGGTTGGGGTTCGAAGCCCTCGTTGACGATGCGGTCCTCGACGAAGAAGCGGCTCTCGCCCAGTCGGGCACGCACGGTGCGGGTGAGGACGATGTTGGGGCCAAAGACACGCGCCTCACGCATGGCGCCTTTGGCCAAGAAGACGTAGTCGTCGCCCTCCCAGGCGGCGTCGAGGCACACGCTTCGGGCTGGGATGTGGGAGATGCGGCCGTGGAGACCGAGCGGCTCGCCTTCGTCGGTGCAGGGTGCGCCGGCATAGGTGAGGCCGCAGGTGCACAGGAGCCCGCCCTCAAAGGTGCGGAGGAAGCCGAGGCCTTCAGGCTCGAAGAAGGCTGGGTGGACAGCGCCGGGCATGGCGTGCCAGGCGAGCGAGCGGCCGCAGTGGGCGGCGTTGTAGATGTCCATGCCGCGGTCGAGCAGCACGCTGAAAGTGAGGCCCGAGCCTGTGGCGAAGTCCACGGCTCGGACCCCGCGCTGGTTGCCGTCGAGGAGTTCGACGAGGCGTGTGCCGCCGAGCTGGGAGATGTCGCCGACGCGGCGAACCAGCTCGGCACGGCTGTAGAGGCGTCCGAAGAGCCTGGCCATGGCAGTGCCTCCTGAGCCGCACACTATTCGGATTCGGCTGGCGGGGCGGGGGAGAGGTCTTTGAGGTACTGGTTGAGGTTCTTGCGGATTGTGTTCTGGATGTCCTTCTTGTGGTCTTCGGCGATGCGGTAGTGGTACTTCTTCTCCAGCAGGGTAAGTGCTTCGCCGGCGATGCGGTAGACCAGGTCTTCAATCTTCATCGGCAGCCTCCGGGATGGTGAACCGCGCATGGCGCGAAAGGACGCGAATCGGGAGAGTGGCAATCAACAGGGTAGCGGGACTAGACCTGAAAGTCAAGGATTTCGGAGAGTTGGCCTTTGAGGGCCTCGATCTGCTCCTCGGTGAGCTTGGGGTTGGGCACGCGGAAGACCTTGTCCTCGCGCGGCAGGCGCAGGCAGAGGAACTCGCGGTCGCCCTCGCGGGCGATGTCCTCGAACTTGAGGATTTTCTTGCGCATGAGGATGAGGCCGAGGAGGTAGAAGAAGTGCTGCTTCTGCTCCTCCTGGGCGGTCTCGAGGCGCGTGAAGAAGTCGAGGAGCACCTCGTCGTCGGCGAAGAGGCGCCGCTTGTGCTCCTTGGGCGGCACGACGGTCTTCCAGAAAGAGAAGACCCCGGGCTCGCCCTTGGCCTTCTCCCAGCAGGGCAGACAGTAGTCCTTGCGGACGAAGTCCTCGCCCTGTTCGTAGAGCGCGGCGTAGTAGGTCTCGTTCTCGGCCAGCTCGCGCCCGCAGGCGCACACGCGCTGGGTCCGGGCGACGTTCCACTCCACGGTTATCTTGGTCCCTTCTTCTCAATCGGCAGTCGGGAATCGGCAGTCAGCAGTCAGCAATCAGCGACCGGCAATCGGCAATCGGCAATCGCAGACCGGGAATCTCATGCCGGCGGCCAGCCCATCTTGGCGTAGACGCGCTGGACGACGGAAGCGGCGATGCGCGTGGCCTCGGCGGCCCCGTCCTCGATCTCTTTGCGGGTGGTGGCGACGAAGGCGTGGTCTTTGAGCGAGGCGAGGTTGATCTCGACGTTGATCTTGGCCCCCCGGAGCGCGGCCTCCAGGAGGATGGCCGCGACGCCGACGTCGCTGATCAGGTTCGGGTTGGCTATCTCCACCAGGCGGTCGAGCGAGCGGATGAGGTCGAGGCAATGGCGGAAGGCGGCCAGCGGCTCGGCGAGTGCGACCTTGAGGGCGGTCTGGATGGCTGCCGCGCGTGCGGCCTTCTGCTCCTCGGTGTCCCTGGGCATGCCGTATGCGGCGCTCACGGTGCCGTAGGCGGCCACGTCGCGGTCCATGAGCTCGAGCAGGCGCCTGTAGCCGGCCTCGCAGCGCTCGAGGATGGAGCGGCATTCGGGTTCGACTCTGGCGAACTTCTTTTTTCCGACGGTGAAGTTGGCGGCCATGCAGGCCATGGCGGCGCCGAGTGCGCCGGCGAGCGCGCTCACGCTGCCGCCGCCTGGGGCGGGGATGCCCGCGGCGGCATCGGCCAGGTACTTCTCGACCGGCCCTGTGCGATACACGGTGTCGTCTCCTCCTTCGCTCAGGTCTCGGGGCGCTGGAAGGTGATGTGGGTCTTCCAGCGGGTGTCGTCGGGCTCGGGGAAGTCGCTGCGGTAGTGGACGCCGCGCGACTCCTGGCGCGAGCGCGCGGCGACCGTGACGATCTTGGCCAGGGTGAGGAGGTTCTGGAGCTCCCAGCCGCCGCGGTAGTGGAACTCCTTGTTCATCACGTAGCGGCACCAGAAGTCAATGCTCTCCTCGGCCTCGCGCAGGAGGTCCTCGGAGCGCTCGATGCCGACGTGGCGCCACATGAGGCTCTTGAGGGAGTTGAGGACGTCGCGGAGGTCGAGGCGGTCCTCGGGGTTGGCGGGGGGCTCTGAGCGGGCGGGCCGCGGCGCGGCATCGCCCGGGGCGGCTGCGGCGGCGCGGCCGGCGCCCTCGCCCGCGCGATGGCCGAAGACGAGTCCCTCCAGGAGCGAGTTGCTCCCCAGGCGGTTGGCCCCGTGGAGGCCCGAGCAGGCGCATTCGCCGCAGGCCCAGAGGCGCCCGAGGCTCGTGCGGGCCTCGAGGTCAATGCGCACGCCGCCAATCATGTAGTGGGCGCTGGGACGCACTGGGATGAGGTCCTCGGCAATGTCGAGGTCGAACTGCTCGCAGACGCGTGCGATGGTGGGGAAGCGCTCACGGACGCGTTGGGCGCCGAGGTGGCGGAGGTCGAGGCGGACGTGGGTGGCGCCCGTGGCGCGCATCTCGGCCACGATGGCCCGCGACACGGCGTCGCGCGGCGCCAGCTCGGCATCGGGATGGTAGCGCGGCATGAAGCGCTCGCCGCGGTTGTTCAACAGGTAGGCGCCCTCGCCGCGCACGGTCTCCGAGACCAGCCACCGCGACGCCCCGGCGATGTAGAGGGTGGTGGGGTGGAACTGCATGAACTCCATGTCCTGGAGGACGGCGCCGGCGCGGTAGGCGAGAGCGACGCCGTCGCCCGTGGCCACCTCGGGGTTGGTCGTCTCGCGGTAGAGCTGGCCCATGCCGCCCGTGGCCAGGATGGTCTGCTTGGCCCACACGACCGTGAGGCCCTGGGTCTGGCTGGAGAGGATGACCCCCGCGCACTCGCCGCCGTCGGCGAGGAGGTCCACGACAAACGTGTGGTCGAGGCATCGTATGCGCGGGTGGGCGGTGGCCTGGCGCAGAAGGGTGGCCTCGATCTCGGCGCCCGTGGCGTCGCCCTGGGCGTGGAGGATGCGCGCGTGGGAGTGGCCGCCCTCGCGGGTGAGGTTGAGCGCCCCGGCGTCCTGGTCGAAGTGGGCGCCCGCGGCGATCAGCTCGCGGACCCGCTGCGGGCCTTCGCGGACCACGGTCTCGACCACCGCCGGCTCGCAGAGGCCCTGGCCGACGGCCAGTGTGTCGCGGATGTGCGCCTCGGCGCTGTCGGGTGGGCCAAGCACCGCCGCCACACCGCCCTGGGCGTAGTGCGTGTTGCTCTCGCGCAACTCGTCCTTGCTCACGAGCAGCACCTGGGCGTGGCGCGCCGCGGCCAGGGCCGCGCTCAGGCCCGCCACCCCGCTGCCGAGCACCAACACGTCCACGAACCGCTGCGGCAGCTCGTGGGTGTCGAACCGCAGCAGGAATCTCCGGGGCTCGATGTGTTTCTTCATCCGTGAGTCCGTAATCCGCAATCCGTAACCCGCAATCAGAGAGGGGCGGAAGGGCCTCTTTGCTTCGTGGTCACGGACTACGGCTTGCGCATTCCTCCTCATTCCCCCTTCGGCTCGGGGCGGAGCATCGGGAAGAGGACCACGTCGCGGATCGAGGGCGAATTGGTCAGGAGCATCATCAGGCGGTCAATCCCGACGCCGAGTCCGCCTGCCGGGGGCATGCCGTGCTCGAGGGCCGCCACGTAGTCCTCGTCTATCTGCTTCATCCCCGTGTGGTCGTGGCCGAGCTGTGCGCGGAACTTTGCCGCCTGCTCGACGGGGTCGTTGAGCTCCGAGTAGGCGTTGGCCATCTCGATGCCGGCGGCGAAGACCTCGAAGCGCTCGGCGATGGCGGGCTCGCCGGGCCTGGTCTTCGACAGGGGGCAGAGCGCGGAGGGGTAGTCGTAGACAATGGTGAAGTCCCACAGCGCCGGCTCCACCGTCCGCTCGAAGACCTCGTTGAGCGCCACGGGGTCGGCCAGGCCCTTCTCGTCCACACCGAGCTCGCGGGCCTTGGCGCGCACCGCTGCCATGTCGAAGGGGTCAATGCCTGCGAACTGTCGCACGGCGTCGTGGTAGGGGATGCGCGGCCAGGGCGCGGCCAGGCGCACGGGGCGGCCCTCGGGGCCGTAGGGCGCGCTTGCCCCCAGGCCCAGCTCGGCGGCGGCCGCGGCCACCAGGCCCTCGGTCAGCTCCATCATCACCAGGTAGTCGGCGTAGGCCCAGTAGCACTCCAGCATGGTGAACTCGGGGTTGTGCCTGGTCGAGAGCCCCTCGTTGCGGAAGTTGCGGTTGATCTCGTACACCCGCTCCAGGTCGCCGACGAGCAGGCGCTTGAGGAACAGCTCGGGCGAGATGCGCAGATAGAGGTCCACGCCCAGCGCGTTGTGGTGGGTGACGAACGGCTTGGCGGCGGCCCCGCCGGCGTGGGCCTGCATCATGGGCGTCTCGACCTCGAGGAAGCCTAAGCCGTCGAGGTGGCGGCGGATGGCCCGGATGACGCGCGAGCGGGCGATAAACGTCTGGCGCACGCCCTCGCTGGCGATGAGGTCGAGGTAGCGCTGGCGGTAGCGGGCCTCGACATCCCGCAGCCCGTGCCATTTCTCGGGCAGGGGGCGGAGCGCCTTGGCGAGCGGTAGCAGGCGGTCAATGAAGACGGTCAGCTCGCCCGTGCGGGTCTTGCCCAGCTTGCCCTCCACCCCGATGATGTCGCCGACGTCGAGGAGGCGGTAGAGCTCGAACTGCTCGTCGCCCATGGTGTCGCGGCGGACGTATGCCTGGATGGTCCCGCTGCGGTCCTGGAGCTTGAGGAAGGCGGCCTTGCCGAAGTCGCGCTGGGCCACGATGCGACCCGCGGTGCGCACAGGCGTCCCGTCGCCGCGCTCGTCGTAGAGCGCCCGGCACTCGGCCAGCGTCAGGTCCTTTGGATAGCGGCGGCCGTACGGTTCGAGCCCCTTGCCTTGCATCGCCGCGAGCTTCCTGAGCCGTTGCTCGCGCTGGTCCTCGGCCATGCATGCTCCTTGGCCACGTGACGGTTCGACGGGGTCCCAAAGGCATCATTGTATCGGCGGGCCGGAACCGATCAAGCGCGCATCGCCCCAGGCAAGAACCCTTACCGCTTGAGCAGGGGCAGCTTCACGGGGGCCTTCGTCTCATAGCAGCGGAGGGCGGCGAAGACGACCTCATGGGTCTTGACGGCGTCCTCGAGGTTGCAGTGCGACTCCTTGCCGGCCAGGATGCACTCGACGAAGTGGTCCATCTGCCCCTGGAAGGGGTGATGGGTCACGTCGGCGCTGTCGGGCAGAATCGTCGGCAGGGTCACCCAGCCCTTCTGGCCGGGGAACTTGTGGCTCCAGATGCGGTTGTCGCGCACCGTCCCCTTGTCGCCGAAGACCTCGATGGGGAAGGTGTAGGGCATGACGCAGTCGGCGTTGACCGACACCTTGCCGACGGCGCCGCTGGCGAACTTAAGCAGCACGACCTCCAGGCCGTCGTACTCCATCGGCTTGTCGGTCTTCTTGAACTTGTTGGCGAGGTAGTCGAACTCGACGTCGGCGCCCTTGCGCCAGCCGCCGCGATAGGCGAAGACCTCGACTGGGTCGGCGGCCTCGAACCGCCCCTGGGCGGCGAACCAGCGGCAGGCGTCCACCGCGTGGCACCCGCCCACCAGCAGCGCGCTCACCCCCGTCGCCTTCCGCCGCGCGTCGTCGTAACCGCTCCACCAGCTCCCGATGTCGTGCTCGTAGTCCGTCTCCACGTAGTAGATCTTCCCCAGCGCGTCGTCGGCGATGAGGGCCTTGATGGTCTCGAACAACGGGTTCCAGCGGAGCACGAAGCTCACGATGGTCTTCACGCCTGCTTTGCGGACCGCGTTCCGCATCGCCTTGAGCTCGTCGAGGCTGTTGGCCACGGGCTTCTCGATGACGATGTGCTTGCCCGCCTCGGCTGCGGCGATCGTGTTCTCGGCGTGCAGGTGTTGTGGGGTGCACACGCTCACGATGTCCACCCCCTCGTGCCTCAGGGCCTTCTCCAGGCTGTCGTAGAGCCCCACGTCTTTCAGGCCGGCCTCCTCCGCGCGCTTGCGGGCGGACTCCAGCTTGCGGCTGGAGACCGCCACGACCCGCGTGTGGGGGTTCTTCGTGAACGCCGCAATGTGCTGGGTGGACACCCAGCCCGCTCCGTGCACGAGCACCCCGAGCTGCCTGTCTGCCATCTCTCGTCCTCCTTTGCTGAAGGCCCCTCGCAGTGTAACCAGTGAGCAATCCAAATGCAACAGGCGTAGGCCGCCTCCCGGGGAGAACGCGGGAAGCGCGGGTACACGGTGACCCCCCTCCAGGTGTGCCTTGGCCAGGGTATCGAGGTCGGCCGGGGGAAGCAAGAGGATGTTGATAGGCAACGTTGGCTCGGCTTTAGTGAGCAGTTGTGCAGGGGTCTGCCAGTGCTTGTGGCTGTTGGGGCGTGCAAGGTTGAAGCAGGCTTGGTAGGTGGCGCGCTTGTCGAATATGTCGCTGCGGCTGTGGAAGGGCTCGATGTCGAGGAGTTCGATCTCGATGAGGTTGTGGAAGCTCTCGACGTCGGCGTTGTGGTTGGGGTTGGAGGTGCGGCGATGGAGGGCCAGTAGTGGGGGATGTCGCAGAGGTGCTTGGTGTCCATCTGGAGGTGCCGGAGGGCGGGCCAGTTGGCCTTGATGGCCCGCAGGTCGCGTTTGCGCTTGTGGGCCTTGCGGCGACGGCGCGTCAGGCCGTGCTGGTGGAGGATGCGCTGGATGGCCCCGGCACGGGCCGGGAGTGCGAACTCGCGATTGAGGCGTGCAGCCCCAAGTCTGGGCGTTCTGGCCCGCTGGGCGAGGACGCGGTGCTCGGCCTCGGGGCTGGTCTTGTGGGGACAGTTGTGGGGTGCTCGCGAGCGGTCGTGGAGGCCGGCCAGCCCCTGGGCCTAGTAGCGGCGGCGCCACTTGCGCACGGTCAGAACGCTGCACTGGTAGAGGCGTGCGGCGGCCTTGTTGCCGTGCTATGGGGCGTGGGCCACCAGGTGCCAGCGGAGGTCGAGCGACTTGCATTTCATCCTAACACGACAACGCTACCTTCCCTGGCGCCAGCCCCAAAGAGTCGTCGTTCTGAGCGTAGGCCGCCTCTGGGCGCCCGAAGTCGAAGAATCTTTCGGGCGTGGTCCGTTTCGGACACCACGGGGGGAAGCGCGGGTAGGGGCAGGTCCCTGTGCCTGCCCGAACTCTATGACGCGGCACAACATAGGTGGGCGGGCACGGGGACCCGCCC
>Ga0101944_10003316_pt1 | contig 22930 bp, 14 predicted proteins | sample DewCreD2012metaG_FD_75245 | JGI IMG/M metagenome (GOLD analysis project Ga0101944, IMG submission 75245) | Hot spring sediment bacterial and archeal communities from British Columbia, Canada, to study Microbial Dark Matter (Phase II) - Dewar... ... | reverse complement strand
GTACGCATATCTCAATCTCACCTCACGGCCCGGTGCCAGTCGATAGAATTGTTTCGGCGGATTTTCGAGAAAATCCTCACGCTCAATATAGAGAATACGTGAAAAAGGCACTTTCCGCGTCCCCATCGCCGGATCTTCCGGATTGTTGACTGCATCGAGTTCCTCCACGGCATCCTCCGGGTAATTTTCTATTACTATCCTCAAGGGTTTCAGGACGGCCATCGCGCGGGGAGCACGCTTATTCAGGTCTTCCCGGATACAGTATTCAAGGAGTGCCATTTCTACCGTGCTGTCCCTCTTGGCAACTCCGATACGGTCACAGAAATTTCTGATCGCCTCCGGAGTGTAACCGCGCCTGCGCAAGCCTGATATCGTCGGCATCCGGGGATCATCCCATCCAAACACGAATCCCTCTTCCACAAGTTTGATGAGCTTCCTCTTGCTGAGAACGGTATAACTGAGATTCAGGCGCGCAAATTCAATCTGCCGGGGATGATACACCGCCAGTTGGTCAAGAAACCAGTCATAGAGCGGACGGTGATCCTCGAATTCGAGTGTGCAGATGGAGTGGGTTATCTTTTCGATGGAGTCCGAGAAGCAGTGCGCAAAGTCATACATCGGGTAAATGCACCACGCATTCCCCGTCCTGTGATGAGGTGCGTGAAGGATTCTATACATGACCGGATCACGCATGTTGATGTTTCCGGATTTCATGTCGATTTTCGCACGCAACGTGCGGCTCCCGTCGGGGAATTCGCCGTTTTTCATCCGTTCAAAGAGGGCCAGATTCTCTGCGACCGAACGATTGCGAAATGGGCTTTCCCTGCCGGGTTCGGTGAGCGTTCCCCGGTACTCCCTCATCTCCTGAGCAGTCAGATCACAGACATAGGCCTTGCCATTTTTGATCAGATCAACGGCAAACTGATAGAGTTGCTCAAAATAGTCCGATGCGTAAAATTCGCGGTCATCCCAGGAAAAGCCGAGCCATCGGACGTCTTTTTTGATGGACTCGACATATTCGACCTCCTCCTTTGTCGGGTTGGTATCATCGAACCTGAGATTGCACTTTCCATTGAATTCGGAGGCAATCCCGAAATTCAGGCAGATTGATTTGGCATGACCGATATGCAGATATCCATTCGGTTCGGGAGGAAAACGGGTATGAACCCGCCCTCCGAATTTCCCCGATTCCGTATCATCTTTTACAATCGAGCGGATGAAATCGGACGCAGGGGGAACTGACCCCCTATCAGCCGCAATCCGGTCCGGAATCTTCGTCTCCTTACTCATGCTTTTGCTTCGATAATTTGTATCGCCTGCGTCAACCGTCGGATCGTTTTCTCTTTCCCCAATATTTCCAGCACTTCGAAGATACCGGGGCTCTCGGCCTTTCCGGTAACGGCAACCCTTACCGGCTGCGCGATGTTGCCTAATTTCGTATGGTATTTCTGGCTGATTGCCGTAAAGCCCTTTTCGATCTCTTCGGCCACAAAGGCGTCGCATCCCTTGAGCCATTCTCGGATATCGATCAGGTACCCGAGGTAATTGTCATTCAAAAACTTTTCTTTCGCCTTGACATTATACTCTATCTCTTCGGTGATATAGAATTTGAGAGATTGCGCGAGTTCAACGAGCGTCTTTGCACGTTCTTGCAAGGTGGAGACCGCCCTCGATAACCACGATTCATCGATCGGTTGTCCCTGTACGATAACGGCGTCATTGATAAGGAACGGCAGCACCTGTTCAGCGAGCTTGCCGGGATCTGATTTCATGATGTATTGGCTGTTCAACCAAAGGAGTTTATCGGGATTGAAGACGGCCGCTGATTTGCCGATATGATCGAAGGAGAAATAGCGTATCAATTCTTCGATGGTGAAGATTTCCTGGTCTCCGTATGACCAGCCGAGCCGGGCGAGATAATTCACGAGCGCCTCGGGAAGGTACCCCATGTCGCGATACGCGATGACCGATGTCGCTCCGTGCCGTTTGCTGAGCCTCGCTTTATCGGATCCAAGGATCATCGGGAGATGGGCAAAGAATGGAACCTGATACCCGAGGGACCGATAAATGTGGATCTGCTTCGGGGTGTTGTTCAGGTGATCGTCTCCGCGAATGACATGGGTAATTCTCATGTCGACGTCATCGACCACGACGGTAAAGTTATAGGTTGGAGAGCCATCCGACCGGAGAATGATGAGATCATCCAACTGGGCGTTTTCGAATGAGACTTTTCCCCTGATACGGTCATCGACTATGGTCTGGCCGTCCCGGGGCATCCTGAAGCGGATCGCTGCTTTCCTCTCGGTCGGAGGGGTGGTCAGATCCCTGCATCGCCCATCATATTTGATCGGTTTCCCCTGCGCGAGTGCCTCCTGCCGCCGCGCTTCGAGTTCCTCGGCAGAACAATAGCAGTAATATGCATTTCCCCCCTCGAGGAGGCTTTGCGCATATTGCCGATAGAGAGTGAAACGGTCTGTCTGTCTGAAGGGACCTTCATCCCATTCGAGCTTGAGCCAGCGGATTCCCTCGAGGATGGAGTCAATGTACTCCTCTGTTGAGCGCGTCCTGTCGGTATCTTCGATCCTCAGGATGAACGAGCCGCCGTGATGGCGGGCAAAGAGATAGTTAAAAAGGGCGGTTCGTGCGCCACCAATATGCAGGTGACCGGTGGGACTCGGAGCAAATCGTACTCTTACCGTTTCAGTCAAAAATTACCTCCTGGGAAAACAGACAAGATATGATATTTGCACTCATTTTCGGCCCCGACATATCGGGGCCTCCGAGGTTTTTTACCTCTTTATCATCTGAATGCGTAATCGAATGTCAGCAAAAAATCCGCGCAAATACCATATCCCGTCTGTTTTATACCATAGTTAATCTCTTATTTTTCTGACCTCTAATTTTACAATTCTCTTTGTTTTTTCGGTAACCTTAAATCTCTCATCAGCCCTGTACCCAACAACCCAGACGATCTCATCTCCCGACACAATTAATGGGATACGATTCCGTTCATCTCTCGGCACTTTCTGGTCAACAAAAAAATCCTGGAGCTTTTTCCGTTTGCCGAAGCCAAGAGGATAAAAAAAGTCTCCGGGTTTCCTTGGTCTTGCCGTGAGATGACCGTATATTGCATCTGCATCGAAGACACCAAGGGATTGCCAGATCCCTTGCTGTTGCCCTGTTGTATCTGATTGCTGGACTTCGTCCTCCGAGGCCTTAATCAGAACTCCCGCCTCTTTCAGGATCGTTTCCCCTGGAATATTCAGGGTACAGGGAGTCAGCGTTACAGGCGCTTCTGAAGTAAGAATCAATGTTGCATAATCCTTGATTACCCGTATCCCTCCTGGCAAGTAAAGCCGGTTGCCGGGTGCGCCGTCCCTGATGAGATTGATCATATCCTCAATATGGATAAACGAGATACCCCGGAGACCTCTCGTTTCATCGATAGCCCGCCTCAGAACCCTCCTCATGATAACCTTGTCCATAATCTCAAAAGGGGCGAGAAACAGTTCGATACGCGTTTCCGTCTTTCTGCTGATGAGCTTCATGAGAGTCTTCGTGACAAGAATCTCAAAATACCTTTCCTCATCCCGAAATATCGACGCGGTTTTTGAAAGAGTTCCTGTTATGTCAGGATTGAATTCTCTGAGAATGGGCATGAGAGAGAGCCGCACCCTGTTCCGCACATAATCCTTTTTCACATTTGAAGAGTCGGTTATGAAATCAATTCCGGAGGTTTTGAGAAAAGCCTCGATTTCTGTACGCTCGATCTCGATGAGAGGCCGTATAATGTTCTTTCTGACCGGCGGAATTCCTGCAAGGCCTGTTGTCCCGGAGCCCCTGAAGAGATGCATGAGTAAGGTTTCCGCCTGGTCATCTGCTGTATGCCCCAGAGCGATTTTCTGTGCATCGATTTCATGTGAGACCTCCTGGTACATGCCGTATCGTAACTGTCGGGCTGCCTCCTGCATGTTGAGCTTGTTGGTTTTTGCGTGGGTTTTGACATCAATTGATTTCATCAGGAACGGAGCATTGTGCTGTTCAGAAATTTTTCTGCAGAATTCTATCTCTCTTTCTGTCTCTCCCGGTCTGAGTCCATGGTCAATATAGAGTGCGTGGAGTCCGAGATTATATTTCCCGCGGAGCATTGCCAGTATCTGCAGGAGACATACTGAGTCAGGGCCGCCGGAGAGGCCGATAAGGACTTTATCTCCGTGAGAAAGCATCGCATGTCGTGTTATGAGCGGTGCAACCTTGCTGATAATGGCTGGGAGCGGCATGCAGTTAACTCCAGGTATCCTTGATGAGGCTTTTTCTGTATTCCTCCCACTCGATGGGCAGAAGGTACTTCTTCTTGGTATTACAGTCCTTGCACGCCGGAACCACATTCCCTTTGGATGATTTGCCGCCGCGAATGAGGGGAATGACATGTTCCATGGTGAGGTCTTTGGGAGGCATTTTCGTGCCACAGAAGTAGCAGACGCCTTCGGCACATTTTCTCTTCCACCACTGGGATTTCCTGAGACGCTGGGCTTTTATCTTTTCCTTTTTTATCTCCTCATCGGTGGTGTGCGTAATAAACGGTTCCATACGGCATGAACGAGCAATCAGAACATCTTCCCGAGATTCCCCAATCCGGGCAACTGAAGTCCTCCGGTCAGTTTTGACATCTCGCCATTGACCATTTCCTGTGCGCGACGCAGGGCCTCGTTGGCGGCCGCCAGAATGAGGTCCTGGAGCATTTCGAGGTCGTCCGGGTTGACGACTTCCTTCTCTATCTTTATCGAAACCAGCTCTCCTCCCCCACTTGCAACGACCGTCACCATACCGCCACCCGCCGTTGCCTCGACGGTTTTCTTTTTCGCTTCTTCCTGCATTTCTGCCATCTTGGCCTGTAGTTTTTGAGCCTCGCGCATGATATCTCCAAGCATCTTCTTCGACATCATATCCTCCGTTTTCTATAGGATTTTTCATAATTGCTCAAAAGATCATTGGTAAGCGAACACAGCTCCATAACTCCCCCTCGCCCCCTCTTAGCTTAAGAGGGGGTTGGGGGGCGTTACTCAGATATTAGATTCATGTCATTATGCTTATGAATCGTTGAGGAATGATAACGTGCATGCCTTTTCATATGACGTCATCATTCCTGTCTCTTTATCGGCATCACATCCACAATTCTGCCGTCGAAGAGGTCGAGGACTTCTTGAATGGTTGTATCGGCCATCACCTCATCCTTCAGATCCTTCTTGCGGATGACCTTTTTCTTCGCGGTTACGACTTCAAGATTCACCGGGGTCCCGAGTTCTTCCGAAAAAATCCTCTCTATTAATTCACGGTTCTTTGTGAGGGAATCGGCAAATACCGAGTCCCCTCCATTCAGGGTCAGAATCAGTTTATCGCCGGCGAGCGTATGGCCGGCTGTTGCCATTTTGGACTGAAGCGGTGGCGTCATTTTCCTGAGGGCGCTCTCCCAGATGTCCTCTGTGAAAACCTGATTTTCTGCTCGGGGAGTTTGCAGAGCCTGCTGTTCCGGCTGAGATTCACGAATTGATCCCCCTTTTAAGCCTGTCGGAGCGTCTTCATATGAAAGGGCATGATCCAATTGACTCGTACAACCTTCTGCTGCCTTCTGCGGAATGGTTGAGGGCTTTTCCTCGGCCTTTATATCTCTCGAATCCGGAGCGCTCCCAGCGCAGCCCTCTAAACTCTCGATTATCTCCCTGAGCGGTTTCAGGTCGCTCAGGAAGCTGGCCTTGATCAGGGCCATTTCAAAGGCAAGACGCGGGAAGGAGGCATTCCTCACATCGACCTCCGCCTTCAGCAGTTCAGAAAGCAGCAGCGTCAGATGGTCTTCGGTTGTTTTCTGCAGGATATTCTGCATGAATGCGAGATCCTCATCCCCAACATCACGTATGGCATCCGGATTCTTTACCACGCTCAGGACGAGCATATCCCTGAAAAACTCGATAAACTCCCGCATGAAAGAACGGATGTCGGTGCCCTTCTCGTCGAGCTCCGCAATCAGATTCAGGATATTCTCCCTCCTACCTTCAACAAGGGAAAGGGCAAGCTGCGAAAGGAGGCCGAAGTCCGTTATCCCGAGCAGGTCCTTCACGTCTTTTTCGGTAATGCCGGATGAAAATGAAGAAATTTGATCCAGGATAGTGAGTGAGTCACGGAGACTTCCATCGGCCGCACGGGCTATCATATCCAGTGCCGGTCCTTCGATGCTGATACCCTCTTCCGAGGCTATCTTCTTCATGTGTTCCTTAATGAGGATACTCGAAATCCTCCTGAAAGGGAGATGCTGGCAACGGGACAGGACGGTTGAGGGGATCTTTCTCGGTGCCGTGGTTGCAAGGACAAATATCACGTGGGGCGGAGGCTCTTCCAGGGTTTTCAATAAAGCGTTGAATGCCGCATCCGACAGCATGTGCGTTTCATCGATGATGTAAACCTTGAATCGCCCCCCGGAAGGTACATACTTGACCCTCTCTCTGAGGTCCCGGATATCATTGACGCTATTGTTCGAGGCGCCATCGATTTCCATGACGTCAACCGATGAGCCTTCCGTAATCGATACGCAGAAGGGACAAGAACCGCAGGGAGATGGTGTCGGGCCGGCCTGGCAATTCAAGGCTTTGGCGAGGATGCGGGCGGTCGAGGTCTTGCCCACGCCGCGGGGTCCGGAAAAAAGGTATGCGTGGGCGATCTTACCCTGATCTATGGCATTTTTCAGGATCCGGCTGATCGGTTCCTGACCGATGAGGTCGTCGAATCCCTGGGGGCGCCATTTTCTTGCCAGTACCAGATAGCTCATATCACGGTGCACGGCGCACGATGCACGCTAATAGACCATTCCTGTATCGTGTATCCTGCATCCGGTATCCTTCTCTTTGTGTGTCTCCCTCCAGCCTGGGAGCGGCTACCTCCGGCACCCAGGGAAAACGCTTACCGCTGCTTCCTTCCGGACCTGACGGGGTTCACATCCGCCTGCTGCGAAGGGCCGTTCCCAGGCTGCAGAGAGACAATGGCGGAGAGAGTGGGATTTGAACCCACGGTACGGGATTAGCGTACACACGATTTCCAGTCGTGCTCCTTCGGCCTCTCGGACATCTCTCCATGAACTACTGTAAACAGTAGACTGTAAACAGCAAACAGGAAACAGCAAAAGTCGTCACATATTTTAACATGAACAGAAAAGAAGCAAGAGCGCGGGGTTTCAAGAGAGTTTTTTCTTAAGTAACTCGTTGACCACTTGGGGGTTTGCCTTGCCCTTGGTGATCTTCATGACCTGCCCGACGAAGAATCCGATGAGCTTCTCCTCACCTGCCCTGTAACGCTCGACCTCATTGTGATGTTTAGCAACCACGTCGGCAACAGTTTTTTCCAGCTCACCCGAATCACTGATCTGCATAAGACCTTTTTCTTTGACGATGCTTTCCGGACTTTTATCGGTTCTGTACATTTCTTCAAAAACCGATTTGGCTATCTTGCCGCTGATCGTACCGTCATCGATGAGTTTTAACATGTCAACAAGCTGCGCCGGCTGGAGAGGACATTCTTCAATGGATTTATTATCCTCATTCAGCAGGCGCATCAATTCGCCCATAACCCAGTTTGCAACAACTTTCGGTTGACCGCCCAGGGTTACCGCCTCTTCATACCAATCGGCTAACGGTTTTTCGGAAACGAGAAGCAGCGCGTCAGCGGGAGGGAGATGGTACTCCGAGACGAAGCGCTCGCGCCGGACATCTGGCAATTCTGGCAGAGAAGCGGCGATCTCATCGACCAGTTCTTTCTCTATCATCAGCGGGACGAGGTCGGGCTCCGGAAAGTACCGGTAGTCATGAGCTTCTTCCTTCCCGCGCATGGATTCCGTTACCCCCCTGATCGGGTCCCACAACCTGGTCTCCTGGACCACCCTGCCGCCATTCTCTATCACGTTTATCTGCCGTTTTATCTCATACTCGAGCGCCTTCTCGACAAATCTGAAGGAGTTGATATTCTTGACCTCTGTCCTTGTGCCGAATGCCGACTCACCGGACAACCGGACGGAGATGTTTGCATCGCATCTGAGCGAACCCTGCTCCATATTCCCGTCGCACACCCCTAAATACCTGAGTATTGCCCTGAGTTTCCGCATGTATTCGACAGCTTCCTGCGGACTCCTGATATCCGGTTCGGAGACGATCTCCATAAGCGGGACGCCGGCACGGTTCAGATCCACAAAGCTGTAATTCCCTCCACCGGGTCCGATAGAGGCGGAGGATTCGTGGATATTCTTTCCGGCATCTTCCTCCATGTGTATCCTCGTAATCCCGATTCTTTTCACTGCTCCGCCCACGATGATGTCGATGAACCCGCGCTCGCAGATGGGGAGTTCGTACTGGCTTATCTGGTAGCCTTTCGGGAGATCAGGATAAAAATAGTTTTTCCGGGCGAACCTGCTGTAAGAGGAAATCCTGCAATGAGTCGCCAGCCCCGTCCTGATCGCGTGCTGCAGGACTTTTCTGTTCAATACGGGGAGCACGCCGGGCATCCCAATACACACCGGGCAGGTTTGCGTATTCGGTTCGGCCCCGAATGTCGTGGGACAACCGCAGAATATTTTGGTATCAGTCAGCATCTGAGCGTGCACTTCGAGCCCTATAACCGCTTCGTATTTCATAGAGCCGGCTTTCTCCTGTGCCAATCGGTACTCTGTTCATACGTGTGGGCCACCCTGAGAATCGTTTCCTCGTCGAAATGCCTGCCGATACATTGCATGCCGATCGGCAGGCCGTCAGATGTGAACCCGCAGGGCACGGAGATTGCGGGCAATCCGGCAAGATTGACCGAAATGGTAAATATGTCCGACAGATACATCTGGAGCGGGTCGGCGGTTTTTTCAGCGATGGCGAATGCAGCGGTTGGTGTCGTAGGAGTCATGAGAAGGTCGATTTTCTCGAATACGGCATCAAAATCCTGTTTGATTAAAGTCCTCACCTGCTGAGCTTTCTTATAATATGCTTCGTAGTAGCCGGAAGAAAGCGCATATGTGCCGAGCATGATCCTCCTCTTCACCTCTGTGCCGAACCCCTCCGACCGGGTTCGTAGGTACATGTCCATGAGATCCCTGCCCTCCGTCCTGAATCCGTATTTGACGCCATCGTAACGTGCAAGGTTTGAAGAGGCCTCCGACGTCGCAAGGATGTAGTACGCCGCTATGGCATATTCCGTGTGGGGGAGGGACACTTCGACAGGGATGACCCCGAGATTTTCCATGTGTTTTATTGCAGCATAGACAGCGGATTCGATTTCACTATCCATCCCTTTGACGAAGTATTCCTTCGGAATCCCTATTTTTAATCCTTTCACGCCCTTGTCAAGGGATCCGGTAAAATCCGGGACCGGCTGGGGAGCAGAGGTTGAATCGCGATTGTCATGCCCGGAGATGATATTCATGAGTATTGCGGTATCCCGAACGTTTTTTGTGAGCGTGCCTATCTGATCCAGGGAGGATGCAAAGGCAATGAGTCCATATCGCGAAACCCTCCCATAGGTTGGTTTCATGCCGACAACGCCGCAGAAAGCGGCCGGCTGTCTGATCGATCCCCCGGTGTCGGATCCGAGTGCAGCCAGGCATTCATCCGCTGCAACGGCGGCGGCTGAACCTCCACTTGAGCCGCCCGGTATCCTCGCAAGGTTCCAGGGGTTCCTCGTCGCATAAAATCCGGAATTTTCGGTAGAAGAACCCATGGCAAATTCATCCATATTTGTCTTGCCGGTGAGGATATACCCGTGTCCGATGAGCTTCGAGGTGACTGTGCTTTCATACGGCGGGACGAAGCGTGACAACATCTTCGATGAGCACGTCGTCAGGATTCCCTTTGTGCACAGGTTATCTTTCACCGCAAGGGGAATTCCGAGGAGCAGCCTGCCATCCGCGTCCGAACCGATATCTTTTTGCGCAGCTACCGCTTCTTTTTGCGCCTTTTCCCGCGTCAGACTGACGTATGCCTTGACCCTATCATCAACGGCATCGATTCTCTGAAACACATCGTTTACGAGTTCGGGGACCGCAATTTCCTTTGTTCTGAGGAGATGCAATGCCTCGCCGATCGAGAGCCTACACAGTTCCATTCCGTACCCAATTCTCCCGGAGTTTTCCGATTCTCAAAAAGTTATTCATTATGGCACGGGGCAGGGAATATCTCAAGGCAGCAAAATTACTGTGTCGAGAAGCATTATGAAGATGTTGTGAAGTATGGCACACGCTACTTGACAATATGTGTGCAATTAATTATTGTTACATAATCATTTTTCCACGATTCCCGAGAGGAGAAATTATTGCTTAGATTCAAGGGCATCCTTTCCCTTTTGTCTTTCTTTTTGCTGTTGGTTTGCGTGTCTTCCCCGGCCTTTCCTCAAAATGTTCCGCTTGAGGAAGAGCAATTTATGGAAGAAGAGCAGGTTAATGACCATGGAGCGACGCCCCAGGAGTTACAGAAGCAGGAGCCTCCTCAGGTAGCTCCGCAACAACCGCCCCCGGCCCCGCAACCAACACCGCCTGTTCAGCCCATGATGCAGCCGCCGGTCCCTTCCGTGCAGCAGCAGCCTGCGCCTCCGGTTCCAACGCCGCCTGCACGTCAGCCGTCCAAGGCTGTGCCGACCGTCAGTTTCTTCTTCGACGATGCCGACGTCTATGAGGTGATCCAGACGATCTTTGCCGATGTCCTCAAAGTCAATTACATCGTTGATCCGCAGGTGAAAGGGAGGGTGAATTTCAGAACCATTACACCCGTTCCGAAGGATGAAGTGTTGGCGATCATGGAAATCGTCCTCAGAATGAACGGCATCGGCTTTGTTGAAGAGGCCGGCCTCTACCGTATCGTGCCTCTAACGGATGTGCCGAGAGAACTCGTGTATTCGCAGATTGGGAAGGCGCCGGAGAAGGTTGCGATCGACATGTTCAACTTTAAAAACCTCGAGCTGAGGGAGGCGATGCCGGATATCGAGAACGCACTGGGACTTCATTTGAAGGGTGGGACGGTTCGTATTCTGCCTATTTACCGTCTGAACTCACTTGTCGTTGTCGCGACATCGAGTGAACAGCTCATGTACATCAAGAAGTGGATTCAGGTATTTGACGACATGTTTTCGGTGACGAGGCTGAAAATATTTGTCTATCCGCTCCAAAACAGCAAGGCAACGCATATCGCTTCACTCATGCAATCGATCTTTTCGGGAGGCTCGGGCGGGACTTCGGCGACGCCGACCCCGGCCCCGGCACCGAGATCGACAACGCCAAGAACAACCACACAGGGAACAACGGCCCAGCCGGCACCCGTCCCAACCTCTGAATTGAGGACGGGAGCAGCAGCGACGGTGACCGGAGGAGGAAAATTTGTCTCCCCCGAGACGAAAGTATTTGCCGATGAGATTACGAATTCACTGATTATCCTCGCAACGCCGGCTGATTACACGTTCATCGAAGAGACGATCAGAAAGCTTGATGTTCTGCCGAGGCAGGTCGTGATCGAGGCGCTTGTGGCTGAAATCAAATTGACCGATGATCTTAGCTTCGGGCTTGCGTGGTCGCTGAAAACCGATATCAATTTCTCCCTGAAGCCTTTTGACAACCCTGTCAATCTCGATGGTAAGATGGGTCAGCGCTCATCTTCCCTGACGTTTGATCCGAAAGTTGGTCCCGTTCTCTCCGGTGCTGGTTTTTCCTTTCTTGCGACCGATTCCTCGGGAGTCGTCAGAGCCCGGATTGAGGCCCTTGCAGCAGCCTCCCGGGCGCGGGTTCTGGCCTCTCCCCATGTGCTGGTCCTCGATAACCGGGAAGCACGGATCCAGGTTGGCGACCAGGTGCCGATTGCGACATCCGAGACAAGCGTAACAGGAACGACTGATATTCAGCGGACCATTCAGTATAAAGATACGGGCGTCATCCTCAAGGTGAAGCCTCAGGTGAATGAAGGGGGCCTTGTCACGCTTGAGCTTTCGCAGGAAGTGTCTACGTATTCGATACAGAAGATTTTCGATTCCGATCAGGTGGTGATCAGCAAGAGGGAGGCTGTCACGAATCTGGTGGCGCAGGACGGGCAAACGATTGTGATTGGAGGCCTTATACAGGAGGCTTCGACCAAGGCAAATGAAGGCATTCCTTTCCTCAGCAAGATACCCCTTTTGGGCTACCTCTTCGGAGGTTCTACCGACAAATATGAACGGAGAGAACTCATCATCCTGCTTACGCCGCATGTGATGAGGGACCTGAATGAAGCCCGCACCGTGACCTCGGATTATCTTGGGAGGGTCAAAGGCGTTCACCAGGACATCGACAAAGAGGGATACGTAACAGAGATGAAGGAGCGGTTCAAAAAACAGGTCAACCAGGATGAAACCTATAAAGAGTTGAAGATCAAATCTCCTTAACAGGTGTGTATTTCCGAGTCGTTTTTTAACGAATAACGCGTTTCTCTTCATAGTTTTTCCCACATCCCGTCATGATATAATTTATAAATGATTTCGCCATTATTGGAGCATAGCCTCACAGGGGAAGAGATATCTATAAAATTACCCGTCGTTTGATCCTTTATGCGCTGCAGGGATTTTCCCATGTGCAGTTCCGCAGATCAATGAAGATTTGTGCTATAGGCAGCGCACATTATACAATTGTTCTTATGATTCCCCGGATGGATAGGGTGGCATGAAACGAAATTCTTTGCACTATTATAGAGATTTAATCCTCGTTCTCACCCAGAAGGAGCTCAAGGTTCGATACAAGCGGAGTTTTCTGGGGTACCTTTGGTCCATTGCGAATCCGCTGGCTCTGGCGCTCGTGTTCTTTGTCGCGTTTAAAATATTCATGAGGATTCCGATCGAAAACTATACGTTATTTCTTATTGCGGGCCTCTTCCCCTGGCAGTGGTTTTCGAATTCTGTAAACAGCTCGGCTACGGTTTTTATCGGCAATGCGACCTTAATCAAGAAGATGCATTTCCGTCACGAGGTCCTCATTGTTGCAACGATACTCAATGACATGCTGCACTTCATACTGTCGATACCGGTAATCATCCTTTTCCTTTTTATTTACGGGTTGCAGCCGAACGTCCTGTGGATCGCGGGGATTCCGATATTGCTCATCGTGCAATTTATCATTACGATGGGATTTTCACTCGCAATTTCCGCGCTCAATCTCTTCTTCCGTGATATCGAGAGAATCGTCTTTATCTTCACCTCATTAATGTTTTACCTGACGCCGATTATCTATTCTGAGGAGATGGTGCCCCCTGCATACAAGACACTCATCCTGTCGAATCCCTTATCCATGCTTTTCATTAGTTGGAGGAATCTCTTCATGCGAGGGTCGATCAGTTTCGGAGAAACGCTCATGGCGCTCATCTCTTCGCTCATTGTTTTTGCATTCGGTTATCTGGTATACAGAAAATTGAGGTGGAGATTTGCAGAGGTATTGTAAGTGGAGCCGGCGGTAACGTTTCACGATGTCTACAAGGAGTACCCTTTTTATCAGCATATTACGGCCGGTTTCAAATCTTTCCTGTTTCACCTGCCGAGAAGTATCGCATCGCTCAAAAAAACCCGGTTTGTAGCGCTAAAGGGAATTTCGTTCGAGGTGGGGCGGGGAGAGGTATTCGGCATCATCGGGAAAAACGGTTCCGGGAAAAGTACTATCCTTGCGTTGACGGCAGGCGTCATGAAACCGGACAGGGGTACCGTTGCGACACGGGGGAAAATATCATCGCTCCTCGAGCTCGGGGCAGGGTTCCACCCTGAATTGTCTGGTGTTGAGAACATCATGCTCAACGGTATCCTGAGCGGAAATACGCGGGAAGAGATGCTGAAGAAGATGGAGGAGATCATAGCGTTTTCCGAACTTGGTGATTTTGTTTACCAGCCCCTTAGGACCTACTCTTCGGGCATGTACGCGCGTCTCGGATTTTCTGTGGCCGTGCATGTCAATCCTGAGATACTGCTTGTTGATGAGGCGCTCGCCGTCGGCGATGCGGAATTCAAGGAAAAATGCAACAGGAAGATGAAGGAATTCATGGAGTCAGGTGCGACGATTATCATCGTGAGCCACGATATGCCCGCCATAACGGAGCTCTGCAATAGGGTAGCGTGGATTGACAGCGGTACCATTTTGAAAATCGGAGACCCTGAAGATGTCATAGAAGCATATCTGAATTTTCTCGGGGTGCCGCCGGATAGAGGACAAAATGAATCTTTGGGAAAATCAGTGGCGCCTGATACCGATCACCATGATTCATGCGTCATTACTGCACTTGCTATGGAATCACGTCAAGACCTTCCTCTATCCGAAGTTTCTGGTCAAGAGTTGGCAGATCATAATACTCGAAAACCTCAACCGGGTGCCCATTCGTGGTGGGATTCTCCTGTCATAATGCATCAGTGTGAAATCTACATCACGGGCGATCCCGAGATAAGTTTTTACGAATATTTGAAAAAAGAATATTCTATCGCCGGCCTCGATAAGGGATTGAGTATATGCAACAAATTGAAGGTGATAGAGCAAAATTTCATTGACCACGATGCATGCAGGTCATTCGATACGTTCGATCCTATGGGCGTGTTGGACAATGTATCCCAGGGCATTCCTCTCCTTCGGACCGATTATTATGATTTGGTACTGTGCATTGACGTATTAAGTCACATGAGTAACCTTGGTGGGTTTTTGGAGCAAGTTCGAGGTTCTCTCAAACACAAAAAATTCATTGTGGCAATTGAGTACGTCGGACCAGCACGGTTTCACTACACAGAAAAAGAACGGAGTATCGCTGGAATGTTTTTGGGAGCCTTTAATGGTCGATATCATCTCTCATCATCTGCTTTTGAAGTAGCTGCGAGATCCTCTGCCAATAGCGAACCACATCCTGAATTAGCTATCAGTTCGGATATTGTCATTCCGATTCTGCGAAACTGTTTTGATATCATTGCGGTCCGATTTTTCGGTGGGCCATTCTTTGATCTCGTTCTCAGCAAACTATTGGGACAATTTGATTTGACAAATAATAAAGATAGTATGCTTCTCAGAACCATAATTCATTGTGAGCAGGTTCTGATACGACACGGTATCCTCGGGAATCACTACGCATTGATTATCGGGGTAAAGAGATAATCTGATGGCGGATAAAGGTCAGCCGCTTGTTTCTGTGGTCGTCAGGACGAAAAATAGACCCGGTCTCCTGAAAACCGCTCTGAAGAGCATCGCCGCCCAAGACCATAGACCAATTGAGGTTGTTCTCGTAAATGATGGTGGCTGTGCACTGGAAATCGAAACAATAAAAACCGTTCTTCACAACTGCGATCTCTGCTATGTGCATTTTCAGGCAAGCAAGGGGCGGGCCGCGGCGGGGAATGCCGGTATTGCGGCTGCTAAGGGGAAATACATCGGTTTCCTGGATGACGATGATGAGTTTTTACCGGATCATCTTTCATCATTAGTTGCCTGTCTCAACGAAAACGGCAATGAAATAGCCTACGCAGATACAGAAATTGTTTCTCAAGCAGTTGATGTGGGAGTGGGCCGGACAGAAATCAAGGAAAGAAAAATTTTTGCGTCCTATGATTTTTCCTATAAAGATCTCGTCATCGAAAACTATATTCCCCTCATATCCATCCTTTTTCTCACCGATGTCCTCAAACAGGTTGGAGGCTTCGATACCGAGTTTGACCTCTATGAAGACTGGGATCTCCTTTTACGCTTAGGTGAGCATATTTCATTTCATCACATCAGGAAGGCAACCTCTATCTATAACCAGTGGAATAAAGCCAGTCAGATTGCGCAGGCAACCGAGCCACAGATTCTGCAACGTGCCTCTGCATGGATATATCGGAAACACCAAAATAAGATGAACCCGGATGTCATACTCAATTTGAAGCAGAAACATGGAATCGTTGTGAACGAATTAAAGACATTGCAGAAAAAGTTCGCATATTTGGAATCTGAGCTGACCGCAAGAGACAGTGAGAAGCTGAGGCAGAAGGATGCCGAGCTGAGGCAGAAGGATGCTGAGCTGAGGCAGAAGGATGCTGAACTGAGGCAGAGGGATGCTGAACTGAGGCAGAGGGATGCTGAACTGAGGCAGAGGGATGCCGAACTGCATCATATAGCATCGGTACTTGCTCAAAAATCACATGAGGTTGAAAGATTGAGCAGTCAAGTGACTCATTTGACTCAATGGATCGATCAAATTCAATCGACTCTTGGATGGCAATTATTGCAGAAAGTCAGGGAATTCAGGGGAAGAGTACTTCCCCCGGAAACAGCGAGAGGAAAGATCTACCAGAAAATCATTAAACGCCTGAAGGGTGCGCGTGCGGCCAGATGATATAACACCGAAATTGCCGAACAGACAAAGCGAATTTCTTTCTTATGATGCATGGATTTGGGATAATGAGCCCCGCGGTACCGAACTGCTCAGGCAGCGAGAAGAAGCAGCGTCACTCCTTTATCGTCCCCTGATTAGCATTATCGTGCCTGTTCATGACACCGATGAGAAGATGCTCGTCAGCATGATCGAGTCCGTCATTGCCCAAACGTATGATCGATGGGAACTGTGCATAGCCGATGGAAATTCGAGCAAGGCATATATTCGTGAACGATTGCAGGAGTATATAAACAGGGATAAGAGAATAAAGGTCGTTTTTCTCGAGGAGAATAGACATATTGCCGGGAATTCTAACGAAGCACTCACTCATGCAGAGGGGGCATACGTCGGTTTCCTTGATCATGATGACGAGCTTGCTCCCTTTGCCTTGTATGAAATTGCACGGGTGCTCAACGCAGATCCGTCTCTTGACTTGATTTATTCGGATGAAGACAAAATCGATGTTCATGGCAACAGAGCTTTCCCGTTCTTTAAACCGGACTGGTCTCCGGACCTGCTCCTGTCGGTCAATTATATTTGTCACTTTACGGTGATCCGTCATTCCGTTCTCAAGGACCTTGGAGGTTTCCGGCCCGGGTTTGACGGCGCACAGGACTATGATCTATTTTTGAGAGCCAGTAGGAGCACCTCGAGGATAGCGCATATTCCGAAGATACTCTATCACTGGAGAGACCATGAGCAGTCTACCGCAACTGATGTTTCACGAAAAGACTATGCCAATGAGGCGGGTATCGCCGCTCTATCAGATTTTCTTGCATCCGGGCATATCCGTGCAAACGTGTCTTCGAGTTCGGTTAAGACCAATTACATCGTCCGATTTATGCTTGAAGAGAACCCGCTGGTTTCGATCATCATACCGTTTAAGGATAAGATTGGCCTCTTGCGGAAGTGTGTAGAGAGTATCCTGGGGAAGACGGCTTACGAGAATATTGAACTTATCCTTATATCCAATATGAGCAGAGAGCCGGAGACATTCGCGTATCTGGATTCTCTCTGGACTAATTCGAAAGTGAACATTCTGACGTATGATGAAGACTTCAATTATTCAAAGATAAATAACTTCGGTGTCCTGCATGCCCACGGGGAGGTCTTACTTTTTCTGAACAATGATACCGAGGCGATTGACGGAGACTGGCTCACATTTCTGCTTGAACATGCCCAGCGAAAAGAGATCGGGGCAGTAGGATGCAAACTTCTTTTCCCCGACGGGACTATCCAGCACGCAGGTGTCGTTTTAGGGATTACAGGGTTTGCAGGCCATGTGTTCGCCGGTTTGGACGAACATGTGCGCAATTATTTCGGCGCTGCCGACTTTATGCGGAACTACCTTGCGGTTACCGGTGCCTGTTTGATGGTGCGGAGAGAGGTGTTCGATGAAGTTGGCGGGTTCAATGAATCCTTTATTGTGTGCGGAAGCGATGTCGATTTCTGTCTGAGGATTCATAGTAAAGGTTATAGGAACATATACGTCCCGCATGCAACTCTCTACCATCATGAAGCAGCATCACGGGGCACGTTTATTCCCCTTATCGATTTTCAGCTCTCCCTGGACAGTTACGGGGATTTTCTATATCTGCGTGACCCCTATTACAGCCCCAATCTTACCTTGTTGAAGACGGACTGTTCGTTAAGGATGAAGGATGAAAGGGATGCTATCACAAAAATTCGGGAGGAGGCTTTGCAATGGGCGCGGGCATGTGAAATATCCGGGGGAAAGAGAAAGGGATCAAGAACCATTAAGACGGTTGACATGATCGAGGGCTTCGATTTTTCGATCGAAGACATCGAATCCACGAAAAAGCTAATGTCTGAATTCGAAAAGAACCGCCTGGACATCAGCAGCATTAACTGGTTTATCCCGTATTTCCGCCATGTTTATTATGGGGGCATATACACGATTCTGAGATTTGCCGGATACTTTTCCAAGAAAGGGATCCGCAACAGGTTTGTCCTCTATGATAGCCCGGCGATTCTCGAATCTGATGTGATCGCAAAAATTCGCTCCGGCTGTCCGCATCTAACTGACTTCGATGTCTTTATCCGGAGGAGTAGCGATGTGGATGATATTCCCTTTGCGGACATATCTATCGCGACACTCTGGACATCTGCCTACCGTCTCCTGAAGTTCAACAATACCCGGGGAAAGTTTTATTTCATTCAGGATTATGAGCCACTCTTCTATCCGGCCGGATCATCATACGCATTGGCCGAGGCGACGTACCGATTTGGTTTCCATGGAATAGTAAACTCGCCTGGTCTCTATCATTTCATTACAAGCAATTATGACCTTCATGCCGAATTTTTCACCCCGGCAGTTGAGCATGAGGTATTCTTCCCCGGGGATAGATCACAGGAGGAAGGCAAGAAAACATTCAAACTCTTCGTTTACGGTAGACCGCAGCATGACCGGAATGGTTTCGACATAGCAATCGCGACGGCAAAGAAAGCGAAAAGGAGTTTTGGCGAAAGCATAGAGATTGTTTCTGCAGGCAGTGAGTGGAACCCGTCCGAATTTGGGTTGGATGGAATCATGGAGAACCTTGGACTGCTCGGCTATCTGGAAACTGCCGAGCTTTACCGGGTCTGCGATTTCGGCTTGATCCTGATGTTCACAAAACATACGTCTTATCTGCCGCTCGAGCTGATGGCAAGCGGTTCAATCGTCATTGCAAATCACAATCAGGCGAATTCCTGGCTCCTGAAAGACGGTCACAATTGTGTGATCATCGAACCATCCCCGACATTTATCACGGAGAAATTGGCTCATCTCATGAAAGAGAGAGAAACGCGAAGGATCTTGAGGGGAAATGCTCTGAAAACCACGGAACCTTTGAACTGGCAGAAGGAAATGGAGAAGATATACCGGTTTGTCACCGCCGGGAAATAGCGAGCAGATTTTATGACGAAATCAGTATAGTATATATTGGTGGTATCAATGAAAATAATTGCATTCTATCTTCCCCAATTTCACCCGATCCCCGAAAACGATGCATGGTGGGGCAAGGGATTCACCGACTGGAGGAACGTAACCAGAGCGTATCCTCTTTTTAACGGGCATTTCCAGCCTCGCCTGCCCGCCGACCTCGGTTTTTATGATCTCCGCCTCGCAGAGGTTCGCACGGAGCAGGCGCGCCTCGCGAAGGAATATGGTATCCACGGGTTCTGTTACCACTACTACTGGTTCAACGGGAAGAAACTGCTCGAACTCCCGTTAACGAAGGTGCTTGAAACCGGCGAGCCGGATTTTCCGTTCTGCATCTGCTACGCAAACGAAAACTGGACGAGGCGTTGGGACGGGCAGGAACATGAGATTCTCATGAAACAGGAACACAGTACTGAGAATGACCGGCGTTTCATCAGAGAACTCATCCCTGTTTTTCGGGATGAACGGTATATTCGCATACAGACTAAGCCGCTCCTGCTCGTTTACCGGTCAAGCCTGTTCCCGGATCCCCGGCAGACGACGAACATCTGGCGGGAAGAGGCGCGGGATGCCGGGTTTGAAGACCTCTATCTTTGTAAATGCCAGACGTTCGGGGACTTTGAAGATCCGGGGAAAGCAGGCTTCGACGCGATGGTCGAGTTTCCCCCGCACTGCATCGAGATTGCGTACCGGTATGCGTATCAGGACATGGTTACTGCCGTTCAGCCGTCTTTTTCGGGCTATGTGTTCGACTATACGGATACCGCTGTTGAGATGATGAACAGGCAGTGGCCGGATCATCAATTATTTAAAACGGTCATGCTGGCATGGGACAATACGGCGCGGCGTGGTTTGGGCGCGAACATATTTCATAATTTTTCGATCGATGTCTATGAGCGATGGCTCTCGAAGGTGATCAAGAGGACCATACAGAAATATCCCGATGAAGAGCAGATCGTCTTTATCAACGCCTGGAATGAGTGGGCGGAGGGAACGTATCTCGAGCCTGATCAGCAATACGGTCTTCAATATCTTGAGGCGACCCAAAGGGCGATTGCTGCCGGTGAAAGCTGGGGTAGCGTCATATCGTCCCTGCGAAGGGGAGGTTCACTGGGAGATAATGGCATTTTTCGTTACATCGAAAACAGGGATGATGTGGAAGTGTCTCTGCTCAAGACCATACAGGAAAAGGAGTCGAGGATACGGGCTCTCGAATCTCAGTTAGGTGTTCCGAGACCGAATGGCCTTTCCTATCAGTTCCGGATGCTCAGGGACAAAATATTCCCCCACGGTACGAGGCGAAGAGAGATAGCAAAGAACATAAAATATAAGTTTTTAGGGTAGCATTCATTCATGAGTTGCTGACCGGTTGGAACCGGACTTTATTTTCTCTGCAGAACCAAGGCGGCTTGCCAGAACTGGGAGGGGTCATCGATATACGTTTTGATTGTGAAAAAAGGAGACCAGGTTCTTTCGATAAATGAAAGCGGGACTATGGCGTCTCCATAGGTGCGCCCGATATCCTCTCCGCACGTCGGCAAGAAGGCTACTTCACCGGCGTCATATTGCTGGTAAAGGCTATCAGCGCGGTCAGCGAATTTGGAGAGCAAACGATACCATTCTGATTCCGTTCCTTCCGGAATGCTGATGATAAAATCTATAAATCGTCTTGGTTCGAGAGTGAGGCAAAAAACACATCCTTTCTTCGCTACTCTTGCGAGCTCCCACATCCAGTGAAGATTCAGGTTCTCCGGGAGATGCGTAAAAACGGAATATGCCAATATTGCGTCAAAATGCGCATCCTCGTAAGGAAGACGGCCTTCAGGTGAAATGAGGGCGAGGTTGCCGGGAACCTTTGTCGAACGGCAAACCTCAAGAATATCTTCATTGATATCGCAACCATAGAGATAGCGCTCGTCAATATCTTTCCAGAAAAATCGCAGGAAACGGCCCCAGCCGCAGCCGAAATCGAGGAACCGGCTTTTTCTGTGAACAGGTTTGTCATATAATATCGCCTGTTTTTTGAAAAAAGTGTAAAATTGAAACGCCTCCCTGAGCGCCGGCTCGTATTCAGACCCGACGAACCGGACCTGTAGTTCCCCCGGGGGGAATCCGGGGAACTCTACACCTCCTATATTCGGCGTTGTAATGCTCTCTATGAGTAGAGCGAGCCATTCTTCGTCAGAGAGCTTTCTCAGGTGCTTCGGGAGACGGCTTGAGCGCAGTTTCAGCAAGCGGGCAATGCCTCCGGCAGTATTATTGAGGATGGCAGACATCATGTTATATTAACGTATTGAATAAGAATGTCAAGGCGCAAGCAAATTTTAACCAACATCCGGTGATAATAGGCTCAAACATAGTACTGTGCGGTCATTGCGAGTCCCGCTGAAGGCGGGACTCGCAATGACGACATGTATCACAGGATTGGGGTTTAAATACATGATTCACTGAGCCCTGCTTTCATATGCATCCACCGGCCTTATGCAATAAAGAAAGGGGAAGAGCATGAAAAGGCGAGTCGTATTATCGGCATTTCTTATCTTTCTTGTTACCGTTCTCATTTCGTGTAGCGGAGGAGACGGCAAGAAAACCACGCACAGAACAAGGGAGCTCTTTGTCGCAAATCCTTTGACCAGTACCATCACCGTGTTCGGGGCATCAGCACATGGCGATGTCACCCCGCTCAGGGCATTCGGGGGTCTCACAGGCCTGAGTTTGCCGAAAGGCGTGGCGATCGATACCAAAAACAACGAGATTTTCGTTGTGAATGCTCTCAATTACACCGTCACAGTTTTTGCGAGGACCGCTATGGGGAATACGGCTCCTTTGAGGACGATTTCCGGTGCGTTGACCAGCCTCAACGAACCGGTGAGTATCGCCGTTGACCCGGTGCACGATGAGATATTCGTAGGTAACTATGGGGGTCTGGTGACTGTCTACGCGAGGACGGCAACTGGCAATGTTCCTCCATTGAGGAGCATCTCCGGAGATGCTACTGGGCTGATGGGGGGGCGGATACGGGTTGCCGTGGATACGATCCACAATGAACTGCTTGCGCTCAATGACGGATCGGGTACAATTTCCTTTTTCCCGAGGACTGCCAACGGCAATGTTCTCCCCATCAGGACTATTTCCGGGGTATACGGAGGATTGAGCATCGCCTTCGACACCCTGAACAATGAGATTTTTGTGGGGACGTACAGTTCGGTCGTGGTCTACGCGAGGACGGCTTCCGGCAATGAAGCTCCACTGAGAACCCTTGCCGGAGATTCCACGGGTTTAGGGTGGGCGGCAGGGATTGCGGTCGATCCTGCCAACGACGAGATTTATGTGGCGAATAACCGGGCAGATCAGAACTCCATAACCGTTTATCAGAGAGCGTCTAGCGGAAATATGCCGCCGAAGAGGACTCTATCCGGAGACCTCACCGGTATCACCCTGCCGCTGAGTATCGCTGCAGATACTATCAATAATGAGATCATGATAGGGCATGAAAATGATTCACTCACTGTTTATGAAAGGACTGCATACGGGAATACGCCTCCCATCAGGACAATTGTGATGACCCCTTACCTCAAGAATACGG